>CETC01066683.1_pt1 | contig 21870 bp, 19 predicted proteins | sample 326911 | NCBI WGS metagenome assembly CETC01 (sample SAMEA2622694, study PRJEB7988) | marine metagenome | isolation source: saline water (ENVO:00002010), including | reverse complement strand
GGTAACATTAGGATGTTTTGGTATTAGTGCATTTGAAAAAGTAAAAAGTAAATAATGTATACTTATAAAGCAAAATTAGATAGAGTAGTTGATGGAGATACTGTAGATGCTCATATAGACTTAGGATTTGATATTACTATACACAAGAGAATAAGACTTGCAGGTATAGATACACCTGAATCTAGAACTAGAGATTTAGAAGAAAAGAAAAGAGGTTTAGCATCTAAAGATAAATTAATAGAACTATTAGGAGATGGTAGTTTTATATTAGAAAGTAAAGAGGTAGGTAAATATGGTAGAGTTCTAGGAACTTTATTAAAAGACGATTTGAATATTAATAATACACTAGTCCAAGAAGGTTTTGCTGTAGAATATTGGGGCGGTAAAAAAAATAAAAAATAATGAATAGGTTTACAAGGTTTTTATATGCATTAATAATGTTAGTTGTATTTACTGCAGCTACAGCTTTTGGGCAATCTCAAGATAGCTTATTATGTGTTGTTCATTTAAAAACAGACAGTTATCCATCTGAAACTAGATGGGCATTATATGATTCTATATATCAAGGACCTATTATAAGTGAAGTTCAATATGGACATTATACCTCTCCTAATACAATGCATAGAGATACTGTATGGTTATCAGATACTACAGATAGTATTTCTTTTGTTATATTTGACTCCTATGGAGATGGTATAACTAATGGAGAGTATTATGTAACTATATGTGAAGATACTGTAGTTAATTATCCTGTATCTACATTTACAAGTGGTTTAATACATAATAGAACTGTACCTCAATGTATGCCTAATCCCCCTCCACCTCCTGGACCGTGTTTTCCAGCTACAGTTATTATAAACCTAGATCAATATCAAGGAGAAACATCATGGCAAATAGCAGATAGTAGTGGAATAGTTATAGCTTCAGGTGGTAATTATCAAACACAGCCAGATTACGGAACTATTATAGCTCCTGTATGTATTCCTCAAGGCCCTTTAACTTTTACTATATATGATTCATATGGAGATGGTATGCAGGGTTCTTTATGGCAAGGACAAGATGGTTCTTATTTTGTAAAACAATGTAATGATACATTAGTATTTGGTACAGATCCAGCTTTTGGAAATGATACTTCACATGTATTTGTATCTGATTCATGTCCTCCTATAATGGGATGTACAGATAATGATTATATAGAATGGAATCCATTTGCTACTGTAGATGATGGAAGCTGCCAAACTTTAAAGATATTTGGATGTACAGATAGTACAATGTATAATTATGATCCTAATGCTAACACAATGGAGCTTATTGATACATGTACATTTAAATTAATATTACATGATTTAATGGGTAATGGTTGGGTTGGATCGCATTTAAAACTAATCCATCCTGATACATCATACGAATTTGTACACTCAGGAGGATTTAGTGATATATATTATGTAGGACTGACTGCTCCAGACCCAATTGAATTTAGATTTCATATATCTTCACAAGCATCTTTAACTGCAATAGAATGTGGATTTACATTTATAAATCCAGAAGGAGATACATTAATAAGTATACAACCTCCTTTTATACAACCTTTATTACCTTATACAGTAATAACTAATTGTGGTAATACATGTGAAGAAAAGATATTTGGATGTACTGACACACTTGCAGTAAACCATGACACTTTAGCAAATACAGAAGATAGTACTTGTTACTATAATCCAGGATGTACAAACTCTTCTTATTTGGAATACTATACACAGGGCTTTGTAGCTGATTACAATGATGGCTCTTGTAATACCTTAGCCGTGTGGGGCTGTATGGATAGTACAGCCTTTAATTATGACTCATTAGCTAATATAGATAATGGAGGATGTATACCAGTAGTTATTGGGTGTATGCAGCCATTAGCATTTAATTATAATCCATTAGCTAATACCCCAGATACATGTATTCCATTTATATATGGATGCACTGATCCGTCTATGTTTAACTATGATTCATTAGCAAATACTGATGATAATAGTTGTATACCATTTGTATATGGTTGTACAGACTCAACAATGTTTAATTTTAATCCTATAGCAAATGCCGAATATATTCCAACTAATTGTATACCTTTTATTTACGGTTGTACTGATCCATCTATGCTCAACTACGATCCGCAAGCTAACACTGAAGATTTTAGTTGTATTCCTTACATCTATGGTTGTACTGATAGCACTGCCCTTAACTATGATTCACTGGCTAATACTGACAATGGTTCGTGTATCACTGTGGTTGAAGGCTGTATGGACCAAAGTGCTTGGAACTACGACCCATTAGCAAATGTCAATGATTCAACATCTTGTTTATATAGCGCAGGATGTATTGATGGACCAGGTAATCCTTATTGGTTAAACGATCCTTGTTACGCTTGGGTAATAGATGTAGATGAGTATTGTTGTAATACTATATGGGATAATAGTTGTCAGTCTTTATATAACTATTGTGAACAAGGATGGCCTACTGCTATAGAAGAAGCGGGGTCAGGTACAATTCTTATATATCCAAATCCTACTTCTGGTATATTTAATATAGATACAAGATTAAATATAGAAGTAGAAGTGCATAATATGACAGGTAAATTAATTATAAAAGCAAAAGAAAAACGAATCAATCTAACAAACTACCCTAAAGGTTTATATAATATTACAATTATATATAATAATTTAAGGTTTATTAATCGAATCGTAAAACATTAAAAAATTAAATATGTACGGAATAAATGATAACTTAACTGAAATTCAAAGAGAATTACTTCTTATAGAAGAATCTATGGACAACGCTTATAATATATTAACTAAGAAGAAAACTATAGATGAATTAATAGATGAAAAAGGAGACGAGAATGGAGTATGGTTACCTTCTCAAAATGAAAATCAACTAGATGTTATAGAAGAAGTAATAGCTTATTTCTCAGATAAAGAAGAATATGAGAAATGTGCAGAACTAGTTAAAGCTAAGAAAGATAAAGCAAGGATTTAATAGGAAATATGAATTAATTTTAGTATCTTTAAAGATAGTAAATTTTAAAATAAATAAAAGATTATGGCAACAACTACAGCGTTATTAACATTAACAAGCGACATGACAAGTGACGCTACAAGTATAGCACCTACATTTAACTTAACTACAAATGGATCTACAGGCCATACTTTAACTTCAGGTTTAATGACAAAGACGTATAGTACTGGCTCTGCAACTATAGTATATGATAAAGATGATTATGCAGATGGATATAATTATATTTATATAAAGAATACAGATACTACTTTTACAAACTATTTGGCGATAATGATTGACTCAGAGGTTATAGGAAGATTACCTGGAGGTGCTTGGGCGTTTTTCCCGTGGTATGGAGATAGTGAGTTTCAAGTACAACCACAAAATGCAAGTAGTGTTATTGAATCTGCATTATTCCATAATGGATAAGATTAATTAATAAATAAATAAATAGAAAATGGCAACATTAAACGCAACATTAACACTTTCAAGTTCAGATGCAACATCAGACATATTAAACTTAACTGCAACTGATGCTTTAACTGTAACTGATCCTGCTATAGGAATGAGTAAAGTAGCAGCTACAACTACAGGTGGAGATACTGTAATTGCTCCAGATGTAGATTCAGTTAAATATATATTTATAAAACATACAGGACTTGACGCATCTGATGCTACAACTACTGATACAGCTTTAGTTGAAGATACTGATAATGTGCAAATAGCTAATTTAGCTCCAGGAGAATGGTTATTTATGCCTCATAGTAAAGGGGCAGCTAAAGGAGTTCAGATTCAAGCGTCAGCTAATACAGTTTTAGTTGAGTATGCATATTGGACTAAAGGATAATAATAAACAAATAAAATAAAAGATATGGATTTTAAAACAAGTTCAGCTGGTAAAGGCGATAGAATAAAAAATGCAATTGAAAAGATGCATGGAAATCTTGTAGCTTGCTGTGGAGCAGACTATATAGATGACACTTCTACTGGAACATCTCACACAGGTCCTTATTACGCACTACAAGCTGTAGGAACAGCTGCTGCAGTATTAGATCAAAGTGATATGGCAGGAGGAGTAAATTGGGATAATTTTGATGCAGATGTAACTATACCCTTAGGTGTAACTGTATATGGAAAGTTTACACAAGTAAGTTTAGGTTCAGGTGCAGTATTAGCATATAAAGCATGTTAGGATTAGCGACAACAACATCTCAGACTACTCCAAGTAAAATAAACTTAGTAGCAAATTCTCAATCTGTGTATTTAGATGGAGGTACTGATTATTTGGAATTTCCTGATCATAATGATTTTAGCCCTACAGATGGTAGTAATAATGACGAACCATTTTCTATAGCTTGTTGGGTAAAGCGACAAGATACCTTAAATTTCGGACTTTTCAGTAAGGGAGATAATGCTAGTACTGCGCTTGAGTATAAGATATTTGTTGTAAATAATAAAATCTATTTTGATATACATGATAATGCGTCAGGTAATTATAAGAGAGTTAATAGTTCAAATACCTATACTTGGACTGGTACTTGGGTTCATGTTATTTGTACTTATAGTGGTAATGAATCTCACACAGGTATGAATATATATGTAAATGGGGCACCTATTTCTAGATCCACAGGACAAGGAGGAACATTTCTTGGAATACCTAATACAGGCTCTAAGTTAACATTTGGACATCAGCTTTTACAAGGGGGTTATGATATGAAAGGTCATGTTACTGATTTGATGTTTTGGAAGAACTACGAACTGAGCGCTAGTGAAGCAGAAGAGTTATATCAAGGAGGTGTATACTCTATAGATCCTACAAAAGCTAGTACTCGATATAATGGAGCATCTAGTTGTGTTTTATGGGCTAGATGTGATGCAGATTACACAATTACAGCTGCTAGTACTTCTACAGCTTATAGTGCTGTAGAAGATACAGGTAACCCTGAAGAAAATCAGTGTGTACTTACGGGTGGAAGTGTAGAAGACAATTCGGTTTGTGATGCTAATGGAGTAACAATAGATGTAGGATTTCTATGTTGTGTAACAACAGTAACAACACCTGCAGTAACAGGGATACAGGATAGTAGTGGTACAGCTGGTTCAAAACATGGAACGTATAAAAACGGAGCAAACATAACATCAGGAAGTGGTAATACACCTACTGCTACAAGTTTATAGCTCTGATGGTATAATCAGTAAAGAGGCCGAAATGGCAATAAATTTATTAATAATTAAAAATAATTAAAATGGCAAATTATAGAAGCCCGATTGGGGGCAGTAACAAAAGAACAGGTAAGAGCTTTTACAGCTCTGGAATATCTAATCTATTACAGAGATTAGAAAAATTAGAACATCAAGTATTTTGCTGCGGTGATGATACAGATGAAGTTATTGATGTAACAACTTCTACATATACAGCTAAAGCTAATCAAGATGGAGCTTTTTATACACTTAATTTAGCAGGTGGAATTACATTTAACTTACCAGAAGCTACTGCAGCTAATGTAGGTTGGAATTGTACACTTGCAATTGAAACTACTTTTACAGGAACATTTACACTAGCTTGTGGAAGCACTAGTGATTTATTTACTGGTGGTGTTACTATTCAAGCAGATGATGCTCAAGATGAAAGTTTCTTAGCAATACCAGATGTATCGGATGATGATCAGTTAGTTGCTGATGGTGATACTAAAGGTAGATTAGTGGGAGGTACTCTTCATGTTAAAATTATAGATGTTAATAGAGTACATATTAGCGGAACGTTACATGGAGCTGGTGCTACATTAGCTACACCATTTGCATAAAAGTAGTTGAATGTTTAAAACTTTTTATTATCTTTGCGGAGATTAATCAAAAAAAATTCGTATGGATAATTTAAAAAAACTAAAAGGTCATCTACTTAAAAATGGTAGAGATCGAAGTTACAATGAGTTAGCCGAGCTTTATCAAATTAAAGATAAGGCTGGGCATATCTCAGGAGAAAGAGTGAGAGGAGTTTGGAGACGATTAAAAGTTTCTAGAGATCCTGGATCAGATAAGAACCTTCCAAAGGTTATTAATGAAAACGGTAAGAAATTTATCGATTACTCTGGATCTGAAATTACAACCTTAGAAGACTTGGTTGATACTGTTGGTGTTAACCTTGACTTCTGGGATGTAAAAAGTTTTAGGGCTTCGACCTGGCAAGACTTTAATGGAGAAACAAAGTATGCTGTAAGAGCTACTTTCGATCAAAGTAAAGGGGCCAGAGATCAAGTACGTGGACAGTTTATAGAAGCAGCTAAAAAGCATGCTCCTAAATACAAAACCGTAAAATACCCTAAAGCTAAAAGTAAGGAAAAGGTTGCTTACGAAGTTAACTTACCAGATTTACATTTAGGTAAGTTAGGTTGGGGAAAAGAGGTAGGACATAAATACGATGTTAACATCGCTAAATCTGTCTTTACTCAAGCAGTTGACAAGTTATTAGCTTATTCTAATAACTTCCATATTGATAAAATAATCTTTCCAATTGGTAATGATTTACTTAATTCAGAAGGATTACATATGGCAACTACTAAAGGAACACCTCAACATGACGATGTGAGATGGCAAAGATCTTTTACCTTATGTAGAGAAATGTTAGTAGAAGTGATTGATAAACTTAGACTAGTAGCACCTGTAGAGGTTATAATAGTTCCAGGTAATCATGACTACGAACGAATGTTTTATATAGGTGATGCGATATATGCTTGGTATCATAATTGTAAAGAAGTAGTAGTGAATAACGAACCTTCTCCAAGAAAGTATACAACTTATGGAGTAAACTTAATTGGACTTACACACGGATCAAGCGAGAAACAAGCAGACTTACCACTAATAATGGCGTCTGAAAGACCAGAACTCTGGGCTAAAGCAAAGCATACTGAATGGCATATAGGTCACTTACATAAAGCCAAATCTATGAATTGGGTAGACATCGATGAAAGATTTGGAACAATAATAAGGATATTACCTTCATTGTCTGGAACTGATGCTTGGCATCACGAAAAGGGTTATGTAGGTAATACACGAGCAGCTCAAGCTTATGCTTGGGGAAAAGAGACTGGATATAAAGGTCACTTTCAAGTAAATATAAATGAATTAAAAATTTAAAAAGATGGCAACATTAACAACAACGGTAGGACTCACAAGTACAGACTTATTTGGAGATAATCTAAATTTAGTAGCTTCTGGGACTATGACTATTTCGGGTGCTGTAAGTGCACTACAAAACCATTCTATTGGAAACTCTGCTGCATATGTTTTAAATAATTCTGCTATTCAATCAGATAGTAGAGCTTATTTATATATTAAACATTTAGGTGGAGACACAGCAGACCAAAAACTAAAAGTTATAGTTACAAGTACTGCATTTGGAAATATGGCTTCAGGTGAAGTAGCTTTAATTCCTTTAGGGGATTTAAGTGGTAGTATAAAATATTCTGCTCAGGCTTCTGCAGGAACATGTGAGATAGAGTTTGGTATATTTGAAGCAGTAAATTCGTAATATTAATTAATTAAAATAAAGTAAAATGGCAAGAACAGCAACTTTAAACTGTACAGTTAACTTAAGTAGTACAGATATGTTTTCGGATAATATGATTATCTCTGCTTCTTCAGGTATTAAAATGGACGGTGAGCATAAATCTATGGGTACTGTACAATTAGATAGCGCTATAAACCACGGAGCTGGTGCTGGTGCTGTACAGATTACTGGAGGAGGGCTAACTGCTACTGGTGATGGTAGTACTGTAGGTGTACCTGCAGACACTAGAGCTTACGTTTTCTTACATAATATAAGTGGGGCAGTTACTCACTTAAGACAAGAAGATCAAGGTAGTGATGATGCAATTGGTAATACAATAGCAAGTGTAAAAGCAGGAGAGATGGCATTAATTCCTTATAATGCAACTGATTTCGATTCAAACAATCGTACTCACTTGTATTTACAAGTATCAGGAACTAGTGTTAAATCTATAGTAAGATACGTAATCGCAGAATTATCTGCATAAATAAATAGTATATGACTTGTGAACATGACAAACCAGCTTTGACGTGTCCAATTTGTAAAAAAATACGTCACGACCAACAATTTGGTGGTGTGTATTCTGACCAAGTGGGGCTAAGAGGACGTATGACTACTAGTATAAATAATGATCAGACTCCTGAAGATAGACTTTTAGCAGCTGAGATGGAAGATCAAATGGCTAAAGAGTATGTACTTAACAGTTTCCCTGTTCAGTATAAATCGGAAGAAGATGAGTAAGTTTATAAGATTGTTTAATAGAGGAACGACTGTAAGTGGTACTTCTTTTAATATATATAGAGAACAAATAGAGGAAGTATATACTGGAGGTTTTGAAATAGGTAAGATTAAAATTAAAGGTGTAGGAACTAATTTTGTTAGTGATTTAAGTGTAGGAGATATTGTAGCTATAGGAACTGAGACTGGTACTCAAACTAGAACTATAACTAGACCAGACTCCGCTCAAAAAGCAGTACCAGCAGAAGATGGGGCTTATGATGAGGATGCTGGAGAAGAGGTAATAGTTAGTAAAGCAAGATCAGCAACAAGAGAAATCACTGTTCCTAATAGAAGGATTTTATATAAAGTAGATAGTATAACAAGTACTACAGAATTTATTACACAATCTTATGTAGATGATAGTTATAATGTTGATCCAAGTACTTCTTCTATATTGTATAATGAAAAAGGTTTAAAACTTAGTTTTAGTGAAATGTACCCTAGAGAAGCAGGTATTATACGTACAATAGATGGTGATACTGTAGTTATAGATGCTGGTAATACTTACACAGCTTGTTATAACTTAGGACCTGATATACCAATTTATGCAAATTTAGATCATGTTATAACATACTCGCAGAATCCAAATAATGACGCTGAGATGTTTGTATCTTTTGGTAGTGGTGGAATGGAGAGTACTAGAGGAGGAGTGTATTTTAATCAAGTAGAAAAACTAAATGAGGTAATAGGAAAAGAAAATATATATTTAAATTTAAATACTATATACTAATGTTAATAAAAGAAGCAGTAGCTAGAGTTAAAGCTCTATATAATAAAGGTAAAGAATCAGACGATTCTAGATTATCTAGTAGACATATATATGCTAAATTATGTTCTGCTAGATCTTTACTTATAAAAAGAGAAGTAGATAAAAATAGACAACCTTCTGATTGGATTATACAAACTATTCCTTGTTTAGAATTAATTGACGCTAAACCTAATGAATGTCCTTGTGTTCCGCCAGCAGGATGTGCTATTAAAAGATCTAAATCTAAATTACCTAAACCTATTCAATCTAAGATAGGACCAGAATTAGAAGCTGTTTCTACTATGGACGGTACTGTATTATTTTCTAGAACAAGTTGGAGTAAAAAGAAATATAAAAAAGGAGATAAGTTTACTAATCATAGACCAGACTATTTTATTAAAGATGATTATTTATTTATAACAACTAATCTAACAGACTCAGATCTAATTAGATACATTAGTATTAGTGGTATTTTTGAAGATCCTTTAGCAATAGAACAAGTAGATACATGTGACAGTAAATGTATTAATCCTTTAGAAACTTCTTTTCCTATGGATGGTCATTTAATGGATGCGGTTTTACAAATGGCTTCAGAAGAATTATTACAGATATTTAAATCACTACCTTCAGATGACGCTAATGATGCTAGAGATGCGGTAATGATGGCTCAACCACAACAATAAAAAATGAGTAAAAAAATAACATTAAAAGAATTTTATAAAGACTATAAGTCTAAAAATACTGATCCTATATATGGGGTAGATTATAAAACTTATAGATCTATATGTGAAGATTTTAATAAATTAATCTCTGATAAGATAATTAATAGTGCTACTGAATTTACTTTACCAGGTAGATTAGGAAGTATTAGAATAAAAAAAATAAAGTCTAGTAAAGCACAAAGAATAGATTGGAAAAAAACAAAAGAAAATGATACTAAAGTTTATCATTTAAATTGGCATACAGATGGTTTTTATTATAAATGGTTTTGGCATAAACAAAAAGCATTATTTAAAAATAAATCTGCTTATTCATTTACACCGATTAGAAGAAATAAAAGAGAGCTAGCAAAATTATTAAAAGAAAATAAAGTAGAATTTTTTAGTTAAGTTATGTCACAAGTAAAGTTAACAAGTATAGATAGAATTATATCAGGTGTTTATAGAGACCTACAACCTTCTGTTGAATTAAATGAAAATGATTTAATAGAATGGATTGGAGAAGCTTTAGAGCAAATAGGAGCTTATACTCAATATGAGCAAAACATATCTTATTTAACAGTAGCAGAACATAAAGCAAGTATTCCTTGCGGGCTACATAAAATAATTCAAATAGGATATAAATTTACTTCTGGATCTCCTTCAAGTACTGGTATGTATTTAACTTGTGATGACTCTACATGTTCAAGTTGTAATGATGTAACTCCTTGTACTGACTGTGATCCAGCAGAGTGTGAGAATCTTTGTACTAATGCAGCACAGGTTGTTCAAAATGCTGAACTATGGTTACAATATTACAAGCCTAATAATGTTAGACGTACTCCTTATTATTATGATAACTTTAGACCTATGAGAATGGCGGGTGGTGTATTTGATAAATCAAGGGCCATTATGTGTAATGGTTGTGAGAATCTTTCCGCAACTTGTGAAGAAGAATATAGTATAGATCATCCTTATATAAGAACAAGTTTTAAAGATGGTTATATATGTTTAGCTTATATATCTCAACCTTTAGATGAAAATGGGTTTCCTATGATTCCTGATGAGGTTAGTTATATACAAGCAATAAAGAGCTATCTTACATTTAAGATAAAATATTCAGAGTTTATAAAAGGATTGTTACCAGGACAAATCTTTTCAAAACTCGAAGATGATTGGCATTGGTATTGTGCTCAAGCTCGTAATAAAGCGAGAATGCCTGACACAGTAGATAAGATGCAGAATTTAGTAGATCAAACACAAAGACTAATACCTAAATATACTAGGTACTATGGATTCTTTGGTAATTTAAACTCACCTGAAAGACTAGATTTAGCAGGTATAAATAAAAGTGGTAGACCTGGATAAAATAAAATAAAATGGCAAATTTAACAACATCAGTCACATTAACAGCTAGTGGTGTATTTGGTACTCAGAATTTAAGAGTACAAATATCACCTTCTTTTCCTATAGATGGAGAACAAAAAATAGCTACAGTATTACAAGTAGGAAGTGGTACGCAGTCTTTAAATATAAATAATGTAGATAAAGCTTATGTATATGCTCGTAATATACAAACAACAAGTGGAAGTTTATTATATTTAAAAGATAATGCAGGAGCAACTTTTATTACATTAGATGCTAATGAGTGGGCTTTTTTCCCTTACGAAGTAAGTGGAGGAGGAGCGCTTAAAGCTGCAAATAATGCTACAGATAGTTCAACATATGAATTAGAATTATTATTAGTACAACAGTAATATTTTTAAATAATGGCTGAAGAAAACAATCAAGGTGGTGGTAATCCTAGTTTATATTCTGATAATGTAACAACATTTGCAAAAGGAATAAATAAAGATATGCCTCCAGGTGGTCAACCTGAAGGTACTTATAGATTTGCATTAAATGCTGTTAATGAAGATCAACTAGGTAATTATGGGTTCTTAATGAACGAAGCTGGTAACTATCAATGTATAGATATGCGTGATGGTTCTTGGCAGCCTATAGGTAGTATATATCTAGAAGATGATTCTATTATTGTATTTTTAGCCCCTTCTGATATTTCTCTTTTAGGTTTTGGTACTGGTGTAGGTTATGGTAGAATAATTAGAGTATACAAAGATTGTAAACATGAAGTTCTATTAACATCTGATTGTCTTAATTTTAAAGTACAACATCAAGTACAGGGAGAATTTAGAGTTAGAAATGGATGTGAACATGTTTTATATTTTACGGATAACTTTAATCCTCCAAGATCTATAAATATAGACTCTTTATCAGATTATTTATCTTTAGGAAATGAAACATATATATCAGATAATCCAGAAGGTGAATGGAGATTTGCTTCTGGTATATGGGATTGTGATAAGTTTAAATTATTCCCAGACTTTGAAGTACCTAATGTTGAGTTTATATCATTAACAGAAGGGGGTCAGTTATTAGCAGGTATGTATTATTTTACATATCAGTATTTAGATCAAGATGGGAATACAACTAATTGGATAGATATAACTCAACCTATACCTGTATATAAAGACCCTTTATCAAACGGTGCTTTAAATATAAAAGGAGACGCTCCTAATACATGTACTAATAAAGCTATTACTATACAGTTTACTAATTTAGATCAGTCTTTTAAATTTTTAAGAGTAGCGTATACTAGGGCTGTTAATGGTACGGGAACAGCAGATCTTAGATTTATAACAGCTGGAGAGTTTCAAATAACATCACCTACAGAAGAGTTTGTATTAAGTCAAGATTTTTCTTTTAATGAAGGAGGAGTTGAAGGAGAGGTAGAAATATCTTATAATGAAATACTTTCTCCTAAACAAAACTATATAAAAGCTAAAACGATAGCGCAATTAGAAAATAGATTAGTGCTTGGTAATGTTCAAAGCGAAAGTATAGACTACGCAGCTTTCCAACAAGCAGCTAACAATATTCAATTAAGATATACAACAAGAGCTTTATCATCTGACGACCCAGAAGACGATTCTCCTCAATCAGGTAAATACTATTTTGACTATAGATCTTTTATGAGAGATGAGGTTTATGCTTTTGGTATTGTTTGGATATTTAATGACGGTAGTCCTTCTCCTGTATTTCATATACCAGGTAGAGCTAAAGATCTAATGTCTGATGGTACAGCATGTCCAGTAGTAGACCCTAATAATCATAGTAGACCTTTAAATTCCCCTAATGGTTGGGATAGCCAATTAATTGATCCTACAGTAGATTCATTAAACACACAGCATCTCGGTACTGAGTTTGCTGATGCCAATGGAATGTTTGAAAGATGGCAAGTTTATAACACTGCAATAAGAACTAGTGTTAATATGGATCTTACTAACAGGCAAGTAACAGAAGGAGAGATGGGATATTTTGAAGCAGCTCGTGGAGAATATCCTAATGTTTTAGATTGTGAAGGTAATCGTGTATATCCTGAAGGTAATGTAAGACATCATAGAATGCCTGATACAACTTTAGAACCTCATGTACTTGGAAGTAATGTTGTTCCTGGAGGTGAGATAAGTACTAATGTACCTAATACTGATGGTATGCCAGGAGTATTTTGGGATAACCAAAATCCACACGCTGATAATATTTCAAAAGTAGTAACATTAGGAGTTATTGGATATAATATCGCTCCACCTGCTGGAATGGAAGGTAGAGTTCAAGGATTTAAAATAGTAAAAGCTAGAAAAAAACCTAGTGATCAATCTATCTTAGACAAAGGTCTTACATATTATAATCAGTTATTTACTAAAACTTTTTATGGAGAGAATAATGATAGATCTACACCTCCAGATGATTGTCATCATTTACAACAAAGTAATAATTTTAATAGACATTTAGATTCGTCTAATTGTGTACATGATACAAGAAGTGAGTTTCAAGACGGTGATGGTAATTGGTATGTTGGTAGAGCTACTGATGATGAGTGGGGTAGTACTGACTATATACCATTTAATGCTTGGGGAGTAGAATCAAGTACATGTATAGACTGTGGAGAAGGAACAGGAGATAAAGGTAAAACATATAACGCTCCAATATCATGGTTATCACAAATATGGCCTAGAAATGATCAAAACACTTTTTTTGCTCCAGGAACAGAATTAGCGTGGCAAGGATGTAGAGATGGTAGTGGAGGTACTCCTAATCAAAGACATAGATTAATGGGTTACCCAATGCATGGTAATTGGGATACAGGTGGTGATACTACAAATGTAGCAGGATTCTTAGGTAATTGGTTAAATATATTTAATAATAATGGAGTACAGTGGGAAGTAGGTCAAGACTTTCCTTATTATCCAAAACCATTAGCTAGTATATCATATCATGGTCCTGGTACTAAATTTAATACAGGAGCATCAGGGTGTGAAGCTGCTACTACAGGTACTACTAGTACAGGAACTTCTTTACCTTCTAGTCCTACATATATGAAATATGAATCAGTTATTTCTGGTTATCAAAGTGTAATTATTTATAATGATGCTTGTTGTAGAAATAATACAACATGTTGTAGTTCAGATGAGAATAGGAATAACGGAGATTATGATGGTCATAAAACATATAATTATCATAAGATGACTTACCATAATTCTTATGTTCCTTATAGAGATATATCTGCTCAGATTGGCGCTTTTTATCCAACTCCTAATAGTGGTCACCAACCAACTAATTGGAGTGGTCAAAATAATGGAGGCGCTATATCTCCTAATTGTAATTATCCTTTATATAATGTTTCAATTAGAGATTCTTATAAAGTAGATGCTAATGCTAGAGTATCTATAGATTCATTTGAAGATATATTTGAAAATAGATACCAACAAGAAACATTTGTTATTAATACAGATAGTCCTAATGGTATAACAGGTAATTTTGAAATACCTTATCCTAATGGACCTGCAGATAATAGTTACAGTTGGGGTGCATATTCTAGAACAGGCGCTCATTTTAGAAATAAGATAGGTACAGCTTATTATGTTTCTTTAAAGAAACCAGCTGAAAATGCATATGGAGCAATTGGTTACTTACAATATTATAATACTCATAATGGTATAATAAGATGGACTAACGCAGCATTAACACAAAACAGTGGTCAAGTATTTGGTGGAGATAGTTTTATATCTAGATTCGCTTTTAAACAAACTCAGCTTAATCAAAGATGTGCTAATAGTATATATAATGGAGCAGAGGGAGGTGTGTTTGATTCTTGTTCTAGTAATATAGCTGGTGGAGAATGGTCTCCTTATCCTGCTGATGCTGTAGATGCAGATACTAGAGAAGGATGTTGGAACACAGGAACTGAAAGACAAAGAGAAGCAGCTTTTAAACATATTGTATGGTATTGGGTAGAGTCTTATATAAATACAGAACTACGTAATGGATATGATGAAGCTGGTAAAAGATTTTATCCTTACTATTACGAAGGATCTGCTTTTTATGGGCCTGTTAGTTTTGTAGACCCTGAATACGATCATGATGATGGAGGAAGTTTTCATAATCCTGCTACAACTGATGATGGAGGTGAATTAAATTTCTATGAATATAATGCAGATTATAGCGCTATAAATAATCTTAAACCATATTTTTCATTAAACATTACATTTGATTTTTGTAATGATTGCCATGAAAACTTCCCACAAAGAGTAGCATACTCTAGAAATTCTTTTAAAGAAGAGCAACAAGATATGATGAAAGATTTCCTAGCTAACAGTTATGCTGATTTACCAGGAAACAGAGGAGAAATTACAAATATATTTACAGTAGCTAAAAGACTATACATTCATATGAATGAAAGTTTATGGGCAGTAGATCCGTCTTATACAGCAATGAATGCTGACGATAGTAATATATATTTAGGTACAGGAGAGTTTTTAGCTAATCCGCCTCAAGAGATGTTACAAAGTTCTACAGGTTATTTAGGATCTGAATCTCAATGGGCTACAATAACAACAGAAAATGGTACATTTTTTGTAGATGCGAGGCATGGTAGAGTTATATTACAAGCTGGTACACAACCTAAAGATATAGGTGCTATAGGAATGAGAAACTGGTTTGAAGAGAATATGCAAATAAATATATATACTCAATATATGAATATGTTCTCAAATTATGGAGACGGTACTGGGAACACAACTCTAGGATCTTTATCAGCTGAAAACGCTTTAGTAGAATTTCCTCATAAAGATAACCCAGCAAACCCAGCAGGTGCAGGATTTTTAGCTACATACGATGCTAGACATAATAGATATATTTTAACTAAAAGAGATTATAAAATATTACCACCATACGATACAAATGGTCAACTAACACTTAATGAGATTACAGGTCAATGGCAAATAAATGATGGAACAACACAATGTAATTGTCCTGATATAGTATATGAAGATGGAACAACTTGGGTACAAGATCCAAACAATCCTGATCAATGTATACATGAGTGGCAAGTACAAGTTACTGAAACTATTAACAATAAGAAAAATATATATTTATTTTACGATACAACATCTTTAGGAGAAGATTATGCAACAGCTGTATACAATGCATTTGAACAATGGAAATCTATACAACAAGGTACTTTACCAGATGGTAGTCCAGGTATACTAGCTGATTGGGTAGGTGAAGTTTATCACATACCTGTAGGTACTATTACTGGTAGCCCTCAATTAGGTGGTAAAAATGATTGTGAAAGATGGGTACAGTGGGCTAGTTATGGATATTTAGGTAATGCTTGTTTTTCTAATACTACATCAACTAATCAAACTCCTAGACCAGATATTGATTATTATGCTGGATTTACAGGTAATATACCTACAATAGTTGGAGGAGATAAAAATTACTTGAATATTATAATAGCAGATGAAGCAGTAAGTTCTTATCATCCAAATGCTGGAAGTTCTGTTGCTCCATTTTTAACTGGAACAGCTTCAGACTTTGCTGGTGAACCAACACCAGAATATATAAATGATTGGAAACAGCATGTAGATACAATACAAGCTGTTACTAATGCAGGAGGAGATATTAAAACATTATTATACCCTGTAGCTCATAGTACAAATGGACAAAACGCAGCTGCCAGAGCAGTATTTGTATTACATGCTTTAGCAGCTATCGAAGGAGAAATTTTAACTAATCTATCTAATGCTTCGGGTAATGCGGCTCAAGTAGGTGTAACTACTAATCCTAATCCTTTACCAGGTGCTAATGGAATAGGACAAATTAATCTTGATGCTATACTAACTACTAATCCGTATTTAACAACTAACTTCTATTCTACCCATCCTTCTTATTTAGCTTTAGGATCGTTAGGGGTAGGTCTTAAAAACTACGGTGTTGAGGCTAGATATGATAAAAGAAAAACAAGTGACTTTGATGTAGATAGTCAAGGTAATAGTGTATTTGGTGATGATTTAACATCTTACTTAGCTGGACAAACAAATACAACTACTATAGAATATGAAGAAACTACGCCTTGTTTATATGATCCTGTATATATAGAAAATAAATCGATTTTTGAAGATCTTTCTTGGACAGTTAGTTTTTCAGTTACATTCGGTTCTTGGACATCTTTCCATTCATATACACCTAATTTATATGTACATTCTAAAAATCATTTCTTTACTGCTATTAATACTGAAAACCCTACTTATGATAGTACTAGTAGATGGTTATGGAAACATGGAATAAATAGTAATCATGATAATTATCAGACTTTTTATGGAGTTACATATCCTCATATACTTGAGCTTATAAATAATGGTAATGGTATGCAGGTAACTACATATAATAATATACATTTTATTACTGACGCATATCTATGGGATTCTACTAACAATTATTATGTAGAAGACAGGTATACAACTTTTGATTCTGGTTACTTATATAATGATTATCAAATAAGTGGTATTTTATCATTCGTGTCTAAAGATACAGATATAGAAAATATGCCTATAAGATCTATACAGAATATAACAGGACAATCTTTATTAACTCGTAAAGAAAGAGTATGGGCATTTAATGAATTTAGAGATTTAGCAGTAAATAGAGATACTAATTCTAGACTATCTATGTTTACATCAGAATGGTCAGATCCTAATTATCAAGGATATTATGGAGGTAATAATGGGTATATTGATAAGGTAATAAATACTAATAGCATATCTACAACTAAAGAATGGTATGAACAACAGAGATTTAGAGATAAATATTTGGGAATCCGCTTATTTTTTAGTAACTTAGCAAATACGGGAAAAAACAAACTAATCACTAATTTCCTATATGGAAGCGATACTTATACTGTACGATAATGAATAACAGAGGAAACATGTTTAGACAGTCTTTTGCTGAAGGAGGAGACGCTGGTGCAAGAAGAAAGAGAGATAGACTGCCAGAAAAAGAAGGTTTAGATAAGGCTACATTTTGGAGCGTAGCTGGTGATATAGGTAAGTGGGGACTTAATCAATTAGTTAGTCCTATAGAGACTATTGTAGGTAGAGACTTCTATGATCCTAAGTTTAGTAATACTGGATTTGGAGGAAGAATGGGAAACATAGATGATATTACTGGAGGTACAATTAAAGGAATAACAAACTTTGCAACAAATGTTCCTGTTGTATCTCAAATTAAAGGAGGTATACAAAGTGGAATTAATAAGTTAGATCCTCAAGGTAAACTTAATATGTACGAAGGAAGATCAGGTTTAGAAGACTGGAATAAGTCTGATTGGAAAAATTTAGGACAGAATGTTTTAGGTTCTGATATAATGGGAGCTTTTAAGAAAGGAAAGATGTCTGTAGATAATACACAGAATCAAACAGTTTTTCCTGGTATGGGAGGAGGAACCCCAACTATGCAAGGAGGCCAGTCTATCCCTTCTTTTAATAAGGGTTCACAATTTGGTTATGATTTTAGTGGATACTTTTCAGGATTTCCTCAAAGTCAAGGATTTCCTAATTGGTCTAATAGTGCTGGTTTTAATTCTATGCCTAATTATCTTTTTAATAATATTAGAACTATAAGAAAGGATGGAGGTACTGTTAGAGAAACTTATGAAGATAAAGGATTGGTAGATAATGACTCTTCAGGTGAAGTAAATATGATGGACATTTGGACTATCATGTATCCTGGACAAGATTTTCCATCAATGAGTGACTATGCAACAACGAGTGAATATGTAGATTATTTAGAAAAAATGATGACTTCTGGATATTCTAGTATGAACGATGCCCAGAAAAAAACATTACAACAGTTCATAAATACTGGAGTAATGCCTACTAAATCAAATACTTTATTAGATGGTGATAAAAGTTTAGCTGGTAATCTTACTACTACTGGAAATACATTTACATATAATGATAATATTTATAATTTAAAGACAGGAGAAAAAAAAGGAGGATTAAGCACAGACACGTCTCCGTTAATGGATTTAGGAATGGGACCTGATACTGAAGAAGATAGTAATCCTTATGAAGGAGTAGATTTATTTAAAAAATCTGATACTGGATTAGATAAATATATAGAAAACAGAGAAAGTAAGGAGGACAGTTCTCTTGATAGACTAGCTTCTATGTATAGTGATATATTAGGATATGAATATAAAATACCTAGTAGAACAGAAAGAGATCCTTCTTTAGGAAAAACTGTTGCTAAAGATGGTATGTTAGTTAAATACGATAATGGTGGAGGAGTAAATACTTTATATGATTATTATACTAGTTTAGGACAGTCTTTACCTTCTGTACAAGATAGGTCTAAGATATTTACAGATGCTGGATTAGGAAGTAATTATGCAGGAACGGCTGAGCAAAATCAGTTATTATTATCACATTTACAACAAGGCTCAAATACAATTGATCCTACAATTGTTACAGGTAATACAACAACCAACACTACAACTAACACTACTAATAATCCTTTAATAACGCCTAGTTTTATGATGAATAGGCAAATAAATACAAGTGGATTTAATTTTAATCCAATGGTTAGTCAATATACCAGCCCTAATAAAGGAATGTTATCAAATGCTTTAGGTATGACCAATATACCTGGAGCAGATAAAATAATACCAACAGCTACTAATCTATTGGAAGATATTGGTAGTATATCTGGTGCGGCAGGTAAGGATGATCCGCAAATGATTAATCTAAAAAATAAAAAAATAAACCAACTTACTTTAGGAGACGAAGCTCGTGATAGAACTATTAATATAGGAATGGATAGAAATGTAATGACAGGAGACGATTTAGCTTTCCAAGATCAACAAAAACAAATGGCTGATAGACAAACTTTAGCTCAGTTTAAGAAAAGTAGATATGAAAAAGTAGGAGATGGTTTAGAACAACTTGGTAATGTTTTAGGAAATGCTCCAACAAAATATGCAAATACATTGCTTGGTAAACAAGCAGGTCAATTAGGAATTGCGCAAGGTAAGTTTAATGAAAAAATAGGTTTAGATAATTTAATGGAAGGGGATAATTTAAAACACCTTCAAAACTTTTCTAACATTATGGGAGGTACAACAGCGGCTAGAGGTATGTTAGTTAAGAAACAAGAGCAAGACCAAAAAAGAAAAGAAAATATACAAAAAATATTATGGGACAATCAATAAGAGACATATTAATGCAACAATATAACGAATCTCCATTAATAGAGGGCGATGTTCCTATTAATGTAGAAGGCGGTGAAATTATAGAAGACATTCAAGGTAATACAGGTATTGTACCAACTACAGATAATTTTGGTAATAGTACTGCACATGGTAGTCAAAATGAGTTTAATACTAATGGACAAGGTGGTGTAGATATTAATGCTAATGAAGGTGACTTTGTATATCCTTCTAAAGTTAAAGGAGATGATGGTAGGACATATGCTGCAAGAAAAAAAGCTAGAGAATTAAAAATAGTTTCTATAGAGAAAAGAATACAAAGAATACTTGAAGAAAATAACTCACCTACACCAGATAAAGAGTCTGCTATATATGCTCATAATTCAGAATTAAATACTTTAAAAAGAAATCTAGAAAAAATTAAAATAGAAGATTATCACGATCGTGAACAAATCTTATCTAAACGTAAAGAAAAAGAATTAGAAGAAATGGCTACAAGCATGGATGAGGCTTTTGCTAAAGTTCAAGCTAGATGGGGAGGTATGGCTGATAAAATAGCAAAGGAAAAACCAACTTATGCTAATGGCGGTAGCATAAGAATATTCAGCGAAGATGGAAATATTACATTTACAGTAAATGGTAAAAAATTATCACAAGAAGAGTATATAAAACATATGGACGAGAAAGGTTTTATATCTAATTGGAGAGACATTCCAGATTTTAATCCTGACCATCCAGATTTCTTGAAAATACATAGTGGTTCAAGAGATCCATTAGATGTCAAGGAAAAAGATTGGAAAGATACAGAACCAAATCCTACTAATGAAGGTGAAGGTGATGGTGATTTTGATCTTGATACTGAGTTAACTAAAATGTGGGAAGCAGGTGAGTATGATTTAGTTAATGATGTAATGAATAGTGAACTTGATCCTATTACAAATAGAGACGATTGGAATAATTATGTTGTTGCTAATCACCCAAAGGCAGCTAGTAATATTACAGAATGGACTCCAGGTTCTATACAAGCTGGTGTAGAATCGGGTAATGTTGACTATGATACATATGCAAACTATATGACAAGTAGGGGATTATCACAACCTAGTAAAAATGACTTTAAAGCTTTTAGAGAGGGAAGGGAATTATCAAATCCAAGAAAAAACAAAGATAAGTATTATTCAAAAGTAGGTGACAAACCTAATAAACCTAAAAAACCTAGAAAACCTAAAGAGACTGATTATAAATGGGCTTCTGGTGCATGGAAACATAATGGAGAAGAAAAGTATAATAAAGCTTTAAATGATTACGATAAAAATATACAGCAATATAATACAGATAAAGAGCAATATGACGCTGATTTATTAGACTGGCAAGATAGAAAACAAGAAGCTGATAATCAGTTTGACTTAGCTAAACAAAACTATGAAGATGAAGGTTTTAGATTAAAGAATGA
>CETC01001958.1_pt1 | contig 21886 bp, 19 predicted proteins | sample 326911 | NCBI WGS metagenome assembly CETC01 (sample SAMEA2622694, study PRJEB7988) | marine metagenome | isolation source: saline water (ENVO:00002010), including | reverse complement strand
TCTATTAATCCTGATAACAATACAAATATGGATTTTAAAGTTAAGACTGTAGATAGAACAGCATTACGGATAGATTCTGGATTAAATCAGGTACTTGTGCTATCAGGAGGCGCCGCTCATAGCCCAGATGAAGCTGCCGGTACAGACTTAGCGTTTTTTGTATCAGGCGCTATTGGATCTAAAGCAACCACTGTCAAAGGGACAGCAATATTCGGAGGTGACACAGTTGTCTCAGGTGCTCTATTTTTAGAGGAGCTGTCACCACCCAATAGTGTAGGCGATGGCACTGTCGCGCTATATGGTAAAGATGATAGTGGTGTAACTAAACTTTACTTTAAGAATGAGTCAGGTGAGACTGAAATTGGTTCTGGTGGTGGCGGAACCCCTGGCGGCTCAGATACACAGATTCAATATAACAATGGAGGAGCATTTGGAGGTGCAGCAGACCTAACATTTAATGACGGGACTGGAGATATTACTGTTGGTGCTTCAACATCAGACGCTAAACTGTTTTTTAGAGACACTGGTATACACATAAACTCACCTGCAGACGGTAAACTAAATCTAGCATCAGATGGCAGAGTTATGATCATGTCAGGTGGAGCACAGCAGGAACCTGTAGATGAATCTACAGGCGTAGATGTTTCATTTTATGTATCAGGTTCAAAAGGACCGGCTGTTGTTGGAGGTTCAGGTTTAGCATTATTTGGTGGAGATGTTGTTGTATCAGGCTCAAGCAGAATAAGGAGAGGATTTGAAGTAAACGCAGATATCGGAGCAGGGGATTTCATACATTTTGGATCCTCTACTGGAAAAGAGATGATCTCATCACTATCTTCTCTCGGTCAAGTGCTAATATTATCTGGAGGCGCACCCGGATCTGCTAACGAAATAAACGGACTTGATCTTGCATTCTTTGTATCAGGATCAAAAAATTCTAAAGGCACAAACACAAAGGGAACAGCAGTATTCGGTGGTGATCTAGCAGTAAGCGGAAACATTCACACAGCTGAATTTATCTACCACGACGGTGATAATGATACATTCATACAATTTGCTGGTGACTCTATTGGAATTACAGCGGGAGGAGAACAGCTTATTACCATATCTGAATCCGGTCAGGATGTTGTACAGATCGGTGATGGTGGAGATGTTGACTTTCAAGTTCGAACTGACGGAAACGATAACACTCTATTCGTTGAGGGAAGCTCTGATAAAGTAGGGATAGGAACAAATGCGCCTGGTACGCTATTACAACTAGAAGGTGCTGATGCATATATCACTTTAAAAAATACGACAAACGAACATACAGATGGTGGTGCAGAAACCAGGATTATATTTGAAGACCATAGCGACACAGCTTTGGCACAGATCCAAGCTTCTCACGACGGAGCAGTTAATAACACCAAGGGCGATTTAATATTCTCCACTCATAATGGAACTGACCTAACTGAGGCAATGAGAATAGATTCTTCTGGAAGGGTTGGTATTGGTACAGACAATCCTGATACAGCTCTTTACATCTCTGATTCTGCCCCTACGGTTACGATTAAAAGAGAAAGCAATGCAAATGATTCCACTATAAAGTTTTTAGGGCAGGCCGGTGCGACTGCAACCATGGTGCACATGGCAACCTCTAACGACTTAGTTTTTTCAACGCATGATGGATCTGATCAAGAAGAAATTTTAAGACTGGGTTCTTTTAATGTCTCTGACAAGAGACGCATAGTAATGCTATCTGGATCTAATGTGGCTCCTGGTTCCATGCAGCCAAGTGACACGTCAGATATTAACTTTTTCGTCTCAGGGACAATAGGTTCCAGAGGCTCAGGTGTAAAGGGTACATCTGTTTTTGGTGGCGATCTAGTTGTATCTGGAGCGCTTGCTTTAAATCAAGGTGCTGCTGCTGGAAGTCAAGTATTTGTCACAACTGGGGGTAGGTTAGGTATCGGTACAGCATCTCCTTCTTACAAGCTGGAAGTTGGTGGAAGTATGGCGATTGGCGAATACATCTACCATAGAAACGATAGCAACACTTTCATTAGGTTCGAACCAGACACAATCACAGCACAAGCTGGCGGCAAGCAGATGATCAAAATGATCGAAGATGCAGAAAATAGCCAGATGCTTATAATGTCCGGAGGTGCTGCTGGAGATCCAGATGAGTCACTAGGCGTTGATATGTCATTCTTTGTTTCTGGTGCAATCGGATCTAGAAACACAGGTGTAAGAGGGACAGCTGTTTTCGGCGGAGATGTTGTTATCTCTGGAACATTAGGCGGAGGTAGTCCGCTTTCAATAGGTTCTAATTTAGAATTAGATGCTCCAGACCCTACAATTACTTTTAGAGAGTCAGGCTTGGAAAAAGCTACAATTGGTGTTAATTCTTCTGATAATATTCTTTTTGAAAATAAGTCGGCTAACAAGCATATTGTTTTTAAAATTAATGATGCAGATGACGCCGGTTCAAAAGAAGCCCTGAGAATTGACGGAGCCGTTTCTGAGGTTGTTGTTAATCAAGGAGATAAATCTTTAGTTGACTTTAGAGTGGAGACTAACAATAAGCCACACGCAATCTTTACAGACGGATCAACTGACCAGGTGTTAATTCTCTCAGGGGGCGCTGCTAGTTCTGTAGATGAGGCTAAGGGCGTTGATGTAAACTTCTATGTATCAGGATCAAAGGATTCAAGAAGTACGACTACAAGCGGTACTTCATTATTCGGAGGAGATGTCGTTGTTAGTGGGACTATGGATCTTCAAGGTGGCTATAGAGTCCAGACAAGAAGTGCTATAAGGGGTGACACTGTTGCTATGAACAATGAAGATGAAGTAGTGATATGCTTCACTAATACAGGAGGTTCAGGCGGAGTAACAGTCAACCTGCCTGCAATTAACAACATAGGCTCAGGAAAGGTTGTAAGAATAATTGATGGTCAAAATGCAGCTGGAACAAATAATATTACCGTAAACGTTGGTGACGCATCTAATGATAGAATTTATGCCGGCGGACTCTTAGGTCAATCATTCGTAATAAATAATAATTCTGACAGTGTTGAACTTGTATCATTTATTGATCCTGCTCTAACTCCTGATAATGGGTGGTTCCAAATATCCTAGTAAAGTAGTAAAATAGAATATAGAAATACTAAAATAGATATCTCTACATTCACTCTTCATGCTTCATTAGATAGATTAGATAGTAGATAGAATATATTATAATCTAACTTATATACACTCTAAGATAGATGTATACTATAAAATGAGATTAGAGATATTAGATAGAATTTATTCTTAATCGAGAGGAAACATAGTGTTCAATACAAGTAATTCACCATTCAGTACATCTCCTTTGCTTACAATACCTGAAGATGCTGAGATAATTTTTGTCTCTGACGCATTCTCTAAAGATTATCCCGGCGGGGCAGAAATGACAACTGATGCCCTGGTAGACTCCTCACCTTTTAATGTTTTTAGATTACATTCAAAAGACGTAACTATGGAATTGTTGTCTCAGGGTGTAGACAGATACTGGATATTTGGAAATTTCTTTCACATGGACTTAAATCTTATACCCAGTATAGTAGCAAATATTCACTATTCAGTTGTAGAGTATGATTACAAATATTGTAAGTATAGATCACCAGAAAAGCACTCGACTGCAGAAAATACACCTTGTAATTGTCACAATGATCAGCACGGTAAAATTATTTCTGCATTCTTTTACGCTGCTAGGTCACTCTGGTGGATGTCGGAAAAGCAACAAAATAAATACTTCACAATGTTTCCATTTCTTAGAGAGAAAGATAACATTGTTCTTTCCTCAGTTTTTGATGAAAGATTTTTTCTAAAAATAAAAGATCTCAAAGAAAAATATAAAAATTCTCAGAGAAAAGGATGGGTCATAGTAGGCTCAACTTCATGGATAAAAGGTGTTGAAGATGCCAAGAATCACTGCGAAGAAAAAGGTTTAGAATATGAAGTAGTTTGGCAAGTTACACATGATGAAATGTTAGATAAGTTTGCTCAGGCTGAGGGTTTTGTTTTTCTTCCCAAAGGGGGCGATACTTGTCCGAGAACTGTCATTGAAGCAAAACTACTGGGTTGCAAACTAATATTAAATGAAAATGTTCAGCATAAAGATGAGATCTGGTTTGAGACTGACGATCCTTTTGACACAGAAGCTTACCTGTATGCTGCTCGCGGAAGATTCTGGAATGGTATAAAGTACAGCATGAATTTTAATCCCACACTTAGCGGCTACACGACAACTTTAAATTGTGTTTCTCAAGGTTACCCGTTTGAAGAATCTATTGGTTCACTACTAGCTTTTTGCGAAGAAGTTGTTGTAGTAGACGGAGGATCATCGGATGGAACATGGAAAAAGCTAGAAGACTGGTCTAAAAAAGAACCAAAGCTTAAAATACATCAGGAGCCTAGAGATTGGGATGACAAGAGATTTGCTGTATTTGATGGTGCACAAAAAGCAGTTGCAAGATCTTTATGCACACAGGAGTTTTGCTGGCAGCAAGATGTTGATGAAGTTGTACACGAAGATGATTATGAAAAAGTAAGATATCTAATAAAGAATTTTCCAAAAGGTCTAGAGCTTATAGCATTGCCTGTAATTGAATATTGGGGTGGACCAGAAAAAGTAAGAGCAGATATAAATCCTTGGAAGTGGAGGCTAAGTAAAAACTTGCCCCATATCACACACGGTATACCAGATAGCTTGAGAAAGTTTGACGATGATGGCGAGCTTTATTCAGCACCAGGTAGCGACGGTTGTGACTATGTTAGATGTGACAACTATTCTGTTATAAATTTTGCTACTTTTTATACACCTGATGTTGAAAGAATCAGATTAAATGTGAGTAACGATAACAGCGCAAGGGAAAGCTATCAGAATTGGTTTAACCAGGCTATAGATCAGCTTCCCGGTGTGCATCACTATTCTTGGTTTGATATAGGTAGAAAGATTAAAACTTACAAAGGATACTGGTCAAAACATTGGCAAAGCTTGTATGATATAAAGCAAGAAGACACTTCAGAAAATAACATGTTTTTTGACAAACCCTGGAATGATGTTACTGAAAAAGACATAGAGGATCTAGATAAAAAGCTTAGTAATGATTTTGGCGGATGGATATTTCACCAAAAAATTGATTTCTCTAAGCCAACAAGTCACATCACTATTAATAGGAAAAATCCTGAAATTATGAAAAAATGGATTCAAAAACATAAAAAATGAAAATAGTAATAATAGTACCTTGTTTTAATGCTGAAAAGAATTTAGATAATATTAAAAAATCGCTTGAAGAACAGACAGACGATAGGTGGAGTTGTGTATTTATTAATGATATCTCTACTGATAAAACTCAAGATAAAATTATTCAAATATGTGAGTCTAATAATAAGTTTTCATATGTAGAAAACAGTGACAAGAAGTATGCACTTAGAAATATTGTAGAGCAATCTAGAAAGTTTGAAAATGAAAGTGAAACTATTATAGGCGTTGTAGATGGCGACGATCAGCTATGTAATCCACGCGCAATAGAAATTGTTCTTAGTGCATATAAATCAGGCGGTGATGTAGTCTGGACAGCACACAAGTGGGATATAAATGGTATGAATATTTCAAAAAGTATGCCAGAAAATGTAAATCCTTACCAGTGGCCCTGGTGTACATCTCACTTTAGAACCTTTAGATCTAGTCTTTTAAAAAATATACATGATAAAAATTTTAAAGATCCCTATGGAAACTGGTTTAAGAGAGGGTATGATCAGGCTTTAATGCTTCCCTTGCTAAGCCTTACTAAAAATAGAGTTTATATAGACGAAATATGCTACCTGTATAATATTGAATCAGTTTCAGTAAATGATAGAGATTGGGCTGAACATTCTCAACTCTCTACTATAAACTTGGTAAGAGCAAGAGGGCTTTTAAGTTGAAGATATATTTTGACAATGTAGATTTTTATTCTAATTCTGGCCCTAATGGATTTGGTCAAAAGTTATTTAAAAGTCTAAAGAGTTTGGGTCATCAGCCAATAAACCATTTAGTTGACAGGGAGACAAAAGACATTGACATACAGCTTTCTTTCATATACTCCAACATAGTCTCTGGCCCTGTCATACAAAGATTGGACGGAATATACTTTAATTCTGAGCAAGACTTTAAATCTCTTAATGAGCCTATTAAGAGGACATATGAAAATTGTCAAGGTGTAGTATTTCAATCCAGCTTTAACAAATCTCTTACAGAAAAATGGTTTGGTGAGCATGATAATTCAGCAATAATAAGAAACGGAACCAATCTAGATCTAATTGATTCAATTTCTCCGCTATATAACGATAAAATAGATTCTTTTGAAAAGGTATGGTGCTGTGCATCTTCTTGGCGACCACATAAAAGGTTATCGGAAAATGTGAGGTATTTTCTTGATTTTGCGAGTGAAAAAGATTGTCTAGTGATAGCAGGTAGCAATCCCGATTATTCTATTTCTCACCCTAGGATTTTCTATGCTGGAAACTTGGATTGGAAGAGCCTAATATCTCTCTTTAGACGTTCAGACTATTTTATTCATCTCGCCTGGCTAGATCACTGTCCCAACGTAGTAGTTGATGCAAGGGCTTCAGGCTGTCATATTATTTGTTCCTCTTCTGGCGGTACAAAAGAGATTTGCGGATCTAACTCCACCATAATAGAGGAAGATAATTGGGACTACTCGCCTTGCAAGCTATATTCACCACCACCCATGGATTTTTCAAATACTTCAAATACAATAGAAGAAAATAGCATTAATATTAAAGATGTTTCAAAAATATATTTAGATTTTTTTAGAAAAACGATAGAGGGGTCAATGTGAATGTATTTATGCTCTCGCCAAGAGAAAATTGGATTATAGATAGAATAGCGTCAGAGCTATTAAGGACTCATCCAGAAGTACTCTCCTCAAATATTTTAAATTCAGAGCTTATATGGCTTGCTGCTGGATGGTGCTGGAACCAGATACATCCAGAATTGCTTTCTTCAAAAAAAGTTATAGCGACAATACATCATGAAGTACCTGAAAAGTTTGATAAAAATAGAAGAGATAATTTTTTACTGAGAGATAAGTATGTGGATCACTACCATGTACCGGCTCAGAAAACTAAAGATTTCATTAGCAAATTCACAAAAAAACCAATTACAGTTTTAGGTTACTGGTATGACAATAGCTTATGGCATCCAGCTAATAGAAATATCTGCAAAGACAATTTAGGAATATTGCAGAATGATTTTGTGATAGGCTCTTTTCAAAGAGACACTGAGGGATCAGATTTAGTTACTCCTAAGTTAGAAAAAGGCCCTGATTTGTTTTGTGACTATGTCGAAAAATTAAAAAATGAAAAAAGCAACATACACGTTCTACTAGGTGCCTGGAGAAGGCAGTATGTTATAAATAGATTGAAAAAAGCCGATATTAAATACACCTATATAGAGCTTGCCCCGATAGAAAAGCTTAGGGAAATGTATGGAGCCTGTGATCTATATGTCGTAGCTTCCAGGCATGAAGGAGGACCTCAGTCGATACTTGAATGTGCAGCAATGAAAGTACCAATTATATCAACAGATGTGGGAATGGCTTCAGAAGTTCTTTCAAAAAATTGCATAGTAGACATAAGAAAAGATGTATATTTTCCTAGCTCACATGATATTGATCTCAATTACGAATCAGTTAAAAAATTCGAACTAAAAGATCACTCTAAAAGGTATGTTAAATTATTTAAAAGGATTTTAAGTGAGCACTAATAAAATGGAAATAGGCGTTATCGGAGGTCTAGGCATAGTAGGCTCTGCTGTGGCTAGCGGGATGAAACACATCGGGCACAGTGTTTCTATATATGATATTGCAGATAAAAGCAAGATAGAAGATGTTATAAATACTGATATATGCTTTGTATGTGTGCCGTCACCTAGTGAGGAAGAAACTGGAAAGTGTGACAGTACAATAGTTGAATCTATTATTAATCAATTAAATATATTAGAATACAAGGGCATAATATGCATTAAGTCTACTGTTGAGCCAGGAACTACTAGAAAGCTTTCAATTAAATATGAGATGGAGAATATATGCTTTGTACCTGAATTTTTAAGAGAGCGATGCGCGACAGAAGATTTTATAAAAAATCACGACTTATGCGTCATTGGTGCTAGCGATAAACACATCTATGAAAAAGTAGCTTCTGCACATGGCAATCTGCCCAGGCATTTTTCGCATGTCTCTTTTGAAGAAGCAGAGATCTGCAAGTACTTTAACAATATATACAATGCAACCCTTATAACTCTTGCAAATAGTTTTTATGAAATATGCAGATCACTAAATGCAAATTATGATAATGTAAAATCTACAATTGTAAAAAGAGATCACATACTAGACTTTTATTTAGATTGTAATGAAAAACTACGCGGCTTCGGTGGAATGTGTCTGCCAAAGGACTTGAGAGCAATATCTAGTCTCTGTGAAGAAAGAGATATAGATGTTAACTTTTTTAAAAATATAATACTTGAAAATAAAAAATATCCTGTTACAGTATTCTCAGGAATGAGAGGGGAAAATGAATAAAGTTGCACTTGTGACCGGCGCTGCAGGCTTTATAGGTAGCCACTTGTGTGAAAAACTAATTAAAGAAAACTTTACGGTAATCGGGATAGACAATTTCTTTAGAGGCAGGCCTGAAAACCTGCCAGAAAGCGGTAAAAACTTTTATTTCTATAACTTAGATTTAACTGAAGGACAATCTCTTCAGGATACGTCGAATATAATTAATCATCATAGAGTTACTCATGTCTTTCACTATGCAGCAATAAACGGTACAAAGTACTTTTATGATATACCAAATAAAGTTTTTAGTGACAATATTAGAATGACAATAAATGTCTTAAATGCTTGTCAACAATCCTTAGTAAAAAACTTTATTTATGCATCTAGCTCTGAAATATATGGTGACAATCCTGGGATACCTACAAGTGAGTCTTCCAAAATTATTCTTAACATAGATGAAGATAGAGACAGCTATGCTTCTTCAAAAGCATTTGGAGAATTCTTAGTAAAAAACTTCTGTGAATCATCAGAAATAGATTACTTAAATTTAAGAATTTTTAATACTTACGGCACCAGGATGGACAATAGTGAATATGGTCAGGTTGTGCCTGAGTTTATTAGAAAGGCTTTAAAAGATGATGTCTTTACCATAATAGGCAGTGGTAATCAAACAAGAAGCTTTTGCAATGTTAGAGATCATGTTGATATGGTCTTTAGCGCAGTTGGCAATCTTAAATGTCAATCTATCAATATTGGAAATGATGAAGAAATAACAATCAATCAACTAGCAAAGACCGTACATAATATTGTAAAAAGAGATTTTAATCCAAAATACACAGAGCCTAGAAGCTATGATACAAAAAGAAGATGCCCTTCTCTAGATAAAATAAAAAATATCGTTGATATAGACTACACAAGTCTAGAATTTGGAATTAGTGAAATCATAGAAGAATATAGAAAATACAAATATTAGTAAGACTGTATGATTGAACAATATTATATGGGAAAAAGTAAAATGAACATTTATGACATAAAGAAAAAGCTCGAGATGATAGACTTCTCTCTTGAAGAGGTGTCTTTAGGTGACTTTGACGCAATTGGAGAATACACAGCCAAAAAGTCTAGGGATCCAAAGAGCGATCTTTATAAATCAGTCGGCTGCTTCTTTAGACCAAATTATGAAAGAGGCATATTGCTCTATGCAATGGTAAAAAAATATAACATACAATCTTATCTTGAAATTGGTTTCGGAAGAGGTTATTCAGCTTTCTGTGTTGCAAAGGCAATGACAGATTGCGGTATCGACGGAACAATAACTACTATTGATCCAAATTTTGATGAAGAGCACCTCAAAAATCTTTCCAATATATTTCCTTCTGCCTGGTTTAAAAAGATTAGATTTGCACGAGGTACTTCTGAGACAGCACTGCCGGAGATTAAAGAGAATTTTGATTTAATATACGTCGATGGTGATCACAGGTATGAAGCTGTTAAGAAAGACTGGGAGATGACAAAAAATAAGTTTAATAAATTTATATTATTTGATGATTATCATCTATCCAGTATCACACAAAAAGACATAGAGTGTGCACGCCTTATAGACGAAATTGAAGACAGCACTAAAGAGCTTATATTGATGGATAGAAGAATATTTTTTGATGATAGGAGAATACCAGACGATGAAATCAAATATGGTCAAGTTATTATTAAAAATTCTAACTTTGATGAAAGTGATTTTATACTAGATTGGTAGATATAGATGAAAGGTGTAATACTAGCAGGCGGAGGAGGCACAAGACTCCGACCGCTAACGAAAGTAACAAACAAGCATTTGTTACCAGTGGGTAGCGAGCCAATGATATTTCACTCAATCAATAAGCTAGTATCAGCCGGAATAGAAGATATACAGCTTATTACTGGGATAGATCATATGGGTGATATGATAAATCTATTAGGTAGTGGAAATTCATTAAAATGTAATTTATCTTATCGAGTTCAACAAGAGCCTCTAGGTATTGCAAATGCCCTTTCGCTATGCCAAGACTTTTGCAATAATTCAAAGTTCTGTGTTATACTAGGTGATAATATATTTGAAGATAGCCTTAAAAATTATGTAAAATCATTTGAATCTTCAAGCTCCGCCTGTTGTCTTTTTTTAAAAGAAGTTGCGGATCCTGAAAAATTTGGTATCGCAAAACTAGATGAAAAAAATAGAAAAATATTAAAAATAGTTGAAAAACCTAAGAGCTATATTTCAAACTACTGTGTAACTGGAGTCTATATGTATGACGATTCAGTTTTTTCAAAAATATCAGATTTGAAAATATCAGATAGGGGTGAATATGAAATTAGTCATGTTAATCAGCAGTATGTTGATGATGACAATTACACATTTAATTTACTAAAGGGTTGGTGGACTGATGCTGGTACTTTTAAATCCTATAGAAACGCTAATGAATTATTATGGAGATTAGAAGATGAGAGAAGTTGATATTATTATTCCGACAGTAAGGTCGCCACTTCTTGTTTCACTAGCTATAAAGGCATATGAGAAATTTACACCTAACTTTAAGTTAAACTATATTGTTGTAGAGAACTCATATGATGAAATACACAAAGAGTATATCACAAACCTTGCAGAAAACGTGACATGGGTTAAGAATGGTAGAGACTTTATGTCTGAGGCTCCGCCCGCTGATAGATCTAATATAGGATCTTATATAGTTGCATCTGCATATGAAAAAGGCTTATCAGAAGCAAAGAGCGAGCTTGTCTTCTTTTCTCATAACGATGTTGCCCCTGTTAATGAAAAATGGTTAGATTTTCTTGTTTCAAAGATAGACTCTGGTTTTACAATTGCCGGAATGATGAGAGACGACTGGAGAATATATGCAGTACACTCTTGCTCTCTATTAACCACTAGAGAATATGCAAAATCAGTATCCCTTTATCCTGTATACGAAGAAGGAAAGCATGGAAGTGCACTAGATGTTGGTGACAAGCTTAGTCTTGTAGCAAGAAGACAAGGTATGCTTGAGTTTGCCTGTAGAAATACTCATAATCATCGGGCACATGCAGAGATATTACCTGAGCCGTTTAAAAGTTTTAAAGTAGTAAGGTCACTTGATGATGAAGGAGATGTTATATTTTTACACCTCGGAAGGGGAACACCTAAGCATTTTGGAAAATATAGCAAACAGGGTGGATCTGCATTACTTCACGAGTGGATAGAATTTCTAAGAAGCGAAATAGGAATAGAAATTCCCGGAGAATAAGTTGAAAACAATAGTTACAGGTGGGCATGGCTGTATTGGCTCAAGCATTAAAAGGGGCATAAAGATAGGTAGAAAAGACGTCGACCTGCTTAACTTAGAAAAAACAATTAGTTTTTTTAAAGAAAAAAAGCCTGATATTATTATTCATGCGGCTGCAAAACAAGGTAACTATTCTAATATGAATAGTGAAAAAGTAGAGCACTTTACTGAAAACATGAGAATGACAATGAATGTTTTTGAGGCAGCAAAGGAATCAGGTGTAAAAAAGCTTATAGCACTTTCTACCACAACAGCTTTTCCACATGAGCTATCTGGAAAGGCATCAGAGAAAGATCTTTTTTCAGGAGAGACACATCCGACCTGTTATTCTCATGGCTATGCAAAAAGAATGTTTGAAGTACTCTGCAGGTCCTATAGAGAGCAATATGGTTTAGAGTTTACCTGCCTGTTTTTATCAAATGTTTATGGTCCAGGATTTTCCGAAGAAAATGGAGTAATACCGTTTCTAATTGAAAAATGTAAGCATGCAAAAGATTCAAAAACTCTTCTTGACTTTATGGGAAAGGGAGAACAGACAAGAGATTTTATATATGTCGATGATGTCATTAAAGTAGTTGATAAAATAATAGAATATGATAATTTTCCATATTCATCTTTAATAGTCTCATCCGGCGAAGAGATTAAAATTAGAGATATACTATTTTTAGTTTGTAAAAATTTAAACTTTGATGTTGAAAATATTAATTGGATAAGTTCTGAAAATCTTGGTCAAATGAGAAAGGTTTTTAGCAATAGTAGACTGACCAGCACTTTTCCAGATATTAGTTTTACAAATATTTTAGAAGGCATAGGTCTAACTATAGAAGGTAGAAAACAGGATTAAAAATAAATGATAAATCCTTTTAAAGATGTCAAGGTATTCTGTAGAGAACCGTTCAAAGATAAAAGAGGCGAGTTTTTCGAAATATATAGAGAAAAAGATCACAAAGATAAATTTTTACAAGATAATATATCGATATCTAAGAAGAATACTCTAAGAGGCTTACATTTTCAACACAGTCCGCCACAGGGAAAACTAGTCTCTGTTATAAAAGGCTCAGCACTTGATATTATTCTTGATATAAAAAAAGGATCAGATACGTACGGAGAGATTTTTACAATACTGCTATCAGATAAAAATAAAAGGCAAGTCCTAATACCTCCGGGATACGCTCATGGATTTCTCTCCCTTGAAGATAGTACAGTTTTATTTTATAAATGTACTGCATACTGGAGTAAGATTGGAGAAGGTTGTATTTGTCCAATTGATCCATATCTTAACATTAAATTAGGCGTTGATCAAGATGCACTGATAATGTCTGAAAAAGATAAAAATGCACAGTCTTTTTTAGAATATACAAAAAATCCAAGCTTTAAAGTGAAACATGAATAATATTATCATTACAGGTTGTGCCGGTTTTATCGGAAGTCATGCAACTGATATATTTTTAAGTGAACCAGATTATAGAGTTATAGGTGTTGACTCTCTTACCTACGCCGGAGATTTAAAAAATATAAGTGAGGCTAATAAGAATAAAAATTTTAAATTTTTTAAACTTGACATATGTGAAACGGAAAATATTGTTTCACTAGCTAGAGATAATAAAGTCACAGAAATTATAAATTTTGCTGCTGAGACTCATGTAGATAATTCTATATTGTCTTCAAAATCATTTATACACTCAAACATAGAAGGTGTTAGGTCACTACTAGAAGTTTGCAGGTCTGAAGAAATTAGATTAATTCATGTATCTACTGACGAGGTATACGGTTCAACTAGATCCAATAGTTTTGTTGAGTCTGACAGGCTGTCCCCTTCTAATCCATACTCAGCCACTAAGGCTTCAGCAGAGCATCTTATAAAAGCTTACGAAAATACCCATAATGTAAAAAATATAATTGTGAGGCCTGCTAACAACTTTGGACCAAGACAACATAGAGAAAAATTTCTACCTACGATCATTAATTCAATTTACAAGGGTAAAAAAATACCGATATACGGCAACGGTCAAAACATTAGAGACTGGCTGTATGTAAAAGACACTGCCAGGGTTATAAAGTTCTTACTGGAAAGCGAGCTATATGGGGAAATATACAATATATCGCCTTCCAATGAGATGACAAATTTAAATATGGTTAAAAAAATATTGAAAAAAACAAATAAAGATTGGAAATCTTCAGTTAGTTTTGTAGATGATAGACTTGGTCATGATTTTAGATACTCAATATCATCTGAAAAATTAGATAGAATCTATGATTGTTCTTTTTCAAATTTTGATGAATGCTTAGAAGAAACAATAGATTACTATAGATTTAAAAAATGAAAAAAATAATGTTCAACAGGGCAGTAAAAAGACAACCGTGGGGTGGCGGAGGTCATATGGTTGTCTCTCTTTATGATTACCTGATAGAAAATGGGTATGAAGTAGTATTTGGCCTAGAGAAAGATATCGATATAGTTCTCATGTTTGACCCCAGAGCTCAAGGTCCAGGTACTGGTTTTGAAGATCTATTTCAATACAGGGCAGAAAATAAAAATTGCAAAATAGTTCAAAGAATAAATGATACTGACATAGCTAGACCAAATGACACACCCTGGCGAGATGAGATGTTTAAGCATGTCAACAAAAGAGTTGATCATACTATTTTTATTAGTAGCTGGGTAAAAAATTATTTTAAAGATCAGGGTATGGAAATCAGAGATGAAAATAGCCAGATTATTATCAACGGTTGTAATTCAAATTGGTTCTATCCTAAAAAAGAGAAAAAAATAGATAGACAAAAAATAAAATTCATCACTCATCATTGGTCAGATAATCCGATGAAGGGCGCTGACGTTTATAAGTTTATGGATATGCTATGTTCAAAAAATAAAAACATAGAGTTTACTTATCTAGGTAGATATAGCAAAGGATATATACCTAAAAATACCAATATTATACCTCCTGCTTACGGAGAGAATATAGGTGAGATACTGAGAGAGCACGATATCTATATCACGGGTGCTCGCTATGAGGCTTGTGGATCTCATCATATTGAAGCTGCGCTTTGTGGTCTACCCATTATATTTCATGAAATGGGAGGGGCCGTACCTGAAGTTTGCAGTCCTCACGGCAACGGTTTTAGAGATGAGAAAAGTCTTATATCTGCAATTGAAAATACAGTTAGAGACTTCGATATACTAAGGGATAAAATAGATTATAATTTTCTATCTATGAAAAGATGCTGTGAAGATTATGAAAAAGCTTTGCAAAAAATAGCTTCTAGATAGCTAGCTTTAGGGTGAAAAATGTCAAATTCAAAATTAAATGTAGGAATAGTAGGGAATGGCTTCGTGGGAGCTGCAATGGTGTCGGGATTTGCTCTTCACGCAAATCTAAAGGTGCACGACAAAGATAATAGAAAGTCAATGCATACTCTTGATGATACCATTGGAAATTCTCAGTTTGTATTTGTATGTGTGCCAACACCCATGACAAGCGTCGATGGTGGAAAGATTGACTTGGCAATAATGGACTCTGTTTTTGATGATATTATGAATTGTAAAAAGCCTAGAAATTTTTCATATAAAAATACTATTTTTGTAATTAAATCTACAGTAATACCTGGAACAACACAGAGATATAAAGAAAAGTATCCTCATGCAAGAATAGTTTTTAACCCAGAGTTTCTAACAGAAAGATCTGCAAATCTAGATTTTATTAATGCATCTAGAATAGTCTTGGGAGGCGATCAAAGAGATACGTCAGAAGTTAAAAAGCTATATAGAGAAAGATTTCCGCATACTAAAATAATACAAACTGACCATCACTCAGCTGAACTTATAAAATATATGTGTAACTGTTTTTTTGCAACAAAAGTTTCTTTTATGAATGAGATGTTTTTACTTTCTGAAAAGCTTGGTTGCGACTGGCATTCTGTTATGGACGGATTTGTCTCCGACGGCAGGATTGGAAACTCTCACCTTGATGTACCAGGGCATGATGGAGACTTCGGCTTCGGTGGAAAATGTTTTCCAAAGGATATTAATGCAATTATCGGCTGTTTTGAGGAAATCGGTATTGATCCGCTTGTTTTAAAGGCTGCCTGGGAAAGAAATAAGACTGTAAGAACTGATATAAACTGGGCTGAAATAGAAGGCGCAGTTTCTGAGATTATTTAAATATGATTATAAAGTTTTTTCTAAATCAGTGCAGCTATCTTAGATATTTTATACCGCTAGCATTACAAGCTAAAGCTTTAGGCCACGAACCACATTTCTATATAAAACCATCAGGAAAGCACAATGATATTTTTAGAAGTGGTAACTTTGAGCCTTTTATCAATCTGTGTCAAAAAAATAACTTTTCTGTATTTAAAATGGAAGATGGTAAAAGTTTAATTGGGATATCTTTCTTTATTGAAGGTAACTTTGCTGAACAATGTCATCCAGGCGATAAAAAAATATCTATAATTACAAATTCCTGCTACAACACACCTACAATACTCCCGAATGGTCAAAAAGGACCTACTATGTACGAAACATACATTGATAAAGTAGATCATGTTATTTTTCCGGGTAGGATATTTGCAGAAAGATATGGAAGTATAAGTGATAAAAATATATACATTGGATCTCCAAAGTATGATGTAAAAATTGACAAAGATTCTGTGTATGAGAAGTACAATCTACAAAAAGATCAAAAGTACGCTCTATTTTTATACCCAAAGCTAAGAGATGCTGAGCGGGTTAATATTGTTAAGATACATGATTCTCTGCGAAGTATGGGTTACAAAATAATTGTAAAAACTAGAGCCAAAGATAGTGTTGTAGATCCCAAGAGAAGAGGAGATGAATACTTTGAAGATGTACCTCCTAAAGTATCCTGGTGCCCATACACTACAGTAGAGCTTATGAAAATATCTGAAATTGCAATTAATTTTGGCTCTACAGCAATTACTGAATGTGCATACTCTAGAATACCTGTTTTAAACTTTGACATAAAGCCCAGGCTTTTGTTTGATTTCTTATATGAATATGACTTTGTTCATCAGTTTTCCAGAGGCGAAAACCCAACTCAGGAAGAAATAGTAAGCGCAGTAAGAAAACTTTTAGAAAAAGATCACAGCGCTTCCTTTGATAAGTGTTATACAGAATGTCTGGGAGGCGATAAGAAAGATGTTTCTAATAGATTGTTAAAAATGCTAGCCCAACCAGGCTAATGAAGAAGAAAGTCTACGGAATAGGATTACCTAGAACAGGTACCACTAGTCTCGCCAAGTGTCTTGAAATATTAGGCTTCTCAGGAGAAGGCTTTTGCATGCTTTATCAGGACAGAATTTATGCAAACTGCATTGACAAGAAGATAGAAAAGAAATACAATGTAGACAATTCTTTCTTTAAAAACTACAAAGATGTCATACAGTCGAATCCAGATTCAAAATTTATATTGTCTACGAGAGATAGAAAAAGCTGGAATAGATCAATTAAAAATTTTAAACTATCTGTACAAACAATACCAGATATCATAGAATATGAAAATGAAGTAATAGATTTTTTTAATCTAATAGGAAGATCAAAAGATTTACTAGTTTTAAACTTATTTAACGGAGAAAGCTGGGACGAGGTTTGTAATTTTATCAATGAACCCGTACCAGAAGAAGACTTTCCAATAAAAAGAAGAGGAGAAAAAATGTTAGAAAAAATTATTATCCTTGGCGGCGACGGCTTTTGCGGGTGGCCTACTTCACTATATCTTTCAAATAGAGGATATGATGTAACAATAGTTGATAACCTCTCTCGTAGAGCAATTGACAATGAGCTTTTCTGTGAGTCTCTCACGCCAATAAGGACAATGGAAAAGAGACTTCAGACCTGGAAAGATCTAACAGGTAAAGACATAAAATTTATAAACTTAGACGTCGATAAAGAATACGATGCGCTCTTACAGCTTTTAAAAGATGAAAATCCTGCTGCTGTTGTTCACTTTGCAGAACAAAGAGCTGCCCCGTACTCAATGAAATCATCTAGGAATAAACGCTATACAGTTAATAATAATTTAAATGCAACACACAATCTACTGTGTGCAATTACAGAGTCTAATCTTGATATCGCTGTTGTCCACCTAGGGACTATGGGTGTATACGGATATAGTACTGCAGGTTTAAAAATACCCGAAGGATACCTTGAAGTCAAGGTTAGCACTGAGCTTGGTGAAAAAGATATAGAAATACTATACCCGCCCGAGCCGGGAAGCATATATCACATGACAAAAACTCAAGATGCACTTTTCTTCAAATACTATAATAAAAATGATGGAATAAGAATTACTGACTTACACCAAGGAATAGTCTGGGGAACAAACACAGAAGAGACTGCAATGCACGAAGACCTGGTAAATAGATTTGATTATGACGGGGACTACGGGACAGTCTTAAATAGATTTTTAATGCAAGCTGCAGTTGGTCACCCACTTACAGTTCACGGAACTGGAAATCAAACACGAGCATTTATACACATTTCAGATACTGTCAGGTGCATTGAAATAGCCATTAAAAACCCACCAGAAAAAGGAGATCCTGTGATGATATTTAATCAAACCACAGAGACACATAGGATAATAGATCTCGCAAAGAAAGTTGCAAGTCTTTCAGGTGCAAAAATAAGATATTATAGTAATCCTAGAAATGAAGCTGAGAGTAACGAGCTAGAAGTTTGCAATGATCAATTTCTATCCCTAGGCTTAAATCCAACTACGCTTGATAACGGCTTGCTAATGGAGGTAACTGATATTGCTAGAAAGTATTCTGACAGATGTGATCTAGACAAGGTAATATGCCAATCACTCTGGAGCAGCAGTAGAGAGGTAGATTTGCAAGGAAATGAAGAGCCGCCTAGAGGTGAATAGTGATAGCTTCTACGACAGGGCTAATTCTATTATTATTTCTTATGTGTATGTTAATATTAAAAATATTGAGAAGAAGTGCAAAGGATTAGTAGATGGAACAAGAAATCTACAATTTAGTCGAAAAGCTTTTTCCAATATGTAGAAGTATAACAGGTGATGGAAACAGAGAGACTCTCGATATAATATCAGAGTATATACCCATTACTAAACACGAAATACCTACGGGCTACCAGGCATTTGACTGGGAGGTGCCTGAAGAATGGAATATTAGGGACGCATACATTCTTAATGAAAATAATGAAAAGATAGTCGATTTTAAATCTAACAACTTGCACGTTTTAAACTACTCAGTGCCAGTTGATAAATTAGTCACCCTAGAAGAGCTCGATAGACATCTCTATTCTATTCCAGAAATACCAGATGCAATACCTTACGTTACATCTTATTATGAGAGAAGGTGGGGATTTTGTCTTTCTCACAATCAAAGAAAGCTTTTAAAAGATGAAAAGTATAGAGTTGTAATAGATAGTGATTTAAAAAAAGGACACCTGACGTATGGTGAGCTTATAATACCAGGTAAAACTAAAAAGGAAGTGTTAATAACCACTTATATTTGTCACCCTTCAATGGCAAATAATGAATGCTCAGGGCCAGCAGTGACAACATTTTTAGCAAAGTCAATACTTGAAAAAAAAGAGAGAAAATATACATACAGAATAGTTTTTGCACCTGAGACTGTAGGCGCAATTACATATATTAGTAAGAATTTTGACAGCTTAAAAAATAATACTATTGCCGGATTTAATGTAACTTGTGTCGGAGATGATAGAGCATATTCTTATTTAAAATCTAGAATGGGAAACACTATCACAGACAAGATAGCAAAACATGTTTTAGAAAATTTTGTAGAAAAATATATTGAATATCCATTTTTAGCCAAGGGATCTGATGAGAGACAGTATTGTCATCCTCATCTTGACCTACCGCTTGTTTCGATAATGCGTTCAAAGTATGGTACGTATCCAGAATATCACAATTCAACTGATAACCTTGATTTTGTTACACCAAAAGGTCTGTTTGGTGCTTTTAAAGTATTAGATAAGTGTATCGAAGCTGTTGAATTAAATGAAGTTTACAGTACAGCATTTCCTTGCGAACCTAAAATGATCAAGAGAAATCTACACCCAGAAGGCTGGTTTAAAAGAAGAACCGGCGGTGTAAGTAAAAAAACCTGGAATTCAGTAAGAAACATGATGAATGTAATATTTTATTGCGACGGAGATCATGATGTGATTGACATAGCCAATACGCTAAACATACCATTTGACGAATGTGCTGAATATTGTCAAACTCTTAGAGAGTCTGGAGTTCTAACTGTATCATGAAAATAATAGCAATCATACCTGCAAGAGGTAATTCAAAAAGACTAATTAAAAAAAATATACACCCAGTCTGGAATATGCCAATGATATATTGGTCAATAAAAGCCTGCAAAGAATCTATTTTTGACATAGAGGTCTGGGTAAGCACAGAATGCGATGAAATAAAAAGTGTATGCAGACAGTACGACGTAAAAATACACAATAGAGATCCAGAGCTATCTGGCGATTATGTCTTTAAACAGGCAGTAATTAGAAGTGCAGCAGCAGAAATTATTAAAAATAAAAACTATAAAGGTGATACTATATTCATCTCTTTGCAAGCTAATTCTCCTGAAATTAAAAGTATTCATCTCGACCAGGCGATTGAAGATCTATTAAAATATAGAAGAAGTGAGATAATTAGCGTAGATAAAAACTTAATGCAAAATGCAGCCTTTAGAATTTTTAAAGGAGACTACGTGTTTCAAAAAGATTTAAGCACCAACTGTGGCGTATATATCTGTGATATACAAGACGTTCACACTTTAGAGGATGTTAAAAATATCGAGGAAAAAGTAAATGCTTGACTGGAGAGAGGCTGTCCTATATCCTCCGGATAGAATGAATATTCAACTTACAAATATATGTAATGCTAATTGTACTTTTTGTGGCTACCAGTATCTTCAAGATAAAAAATCTTTTCTTTCTGATAAGCATTTTAAGCTAGCAGTTGATCAGTATGCTGAAATAGGCGGGAAGAGGGTTAGTTTAACTCCGCTTGTGGGAGATCTTCTTGTAGATCCAAAGTCTTTTGATAGATTAAAATATGCTAGAAGTAAAAATACTTTTGAAATTATAAAATTTTATACCAATGGTATTCTACTAAATAGAAGAGATTACGCAGAGAAGCTTGTTGAAGCCAGCCCTACACATGTAATATTCAGCGTACCGGGATTTGAAAAAGATCTATATGAAAGGGTATATAGGACAAAAAGCTATAACGCTATGATAAAAGGAGTAAGTAAGTTTCTCAGAATAAACAATGAAAATGGTAGAAATATAAAAGTTTCATTTTCTATAAAGCCTGATATTCCTGAAGATGAGGCCGTATATACAGATGACTACAGAAAATATATTGAGCCTTTTATAGAGGAATCCAGTCTAAACTTTGTAAAAAATCTAGATAGCTGGGGAGGCTCTATAGCACAGAAAGACCTTACAGGCAATATGAAGCTGGCGCCTCAAATAGATGACGATAAAAAAGTCACACCCTGTTATTTTACTTTCTTTTTGGCCATACTAGTTGATGGACATGTCAGGTTGTGCGGCTGTAGATTTAGCGGCGGGACAGAGTACGACGGTCTAGTCGTAGGACACCTCGATGACAATACTATTGAAGAAATATGGAAAAGTGAAAAAGTAAAAAAAGCTAGAGATAATTTTACAATAAGGAACCTAGAGTCTGTTTGCAAGACCTGCACTCACTATGCACCTTACTCAGGCAAGGAAAGAAGTCCTTATACAATTAATGAAATTAAAAATAAAATACAGCATAAAAGAGGTAAATGAATGTCTTCAGTTTATATTATAAGTGAGTTATGTGGCCAGTGGGGAGGCTCAGTCGAAAGGGCTGAGCAGATGATACTGCAATCTAAGATGGCAGGGGCAAGTGCAGTAAAAGTTCAACTCTATGACACATATAGGATGCCAGGTGAAAATAGAGAGAGGTGGGAATA
>CETC01024549.1_pt1 | contig 22019 bp, 39 predicted proteins | sample 326911 | NCBI WGS metagenome assembly CETC01 (sample SAMEA2622694, study PRJEB7988) | marine metagenome | isolation source: saline water (ENVO:00002010), including | reverse complement strand
CTTATATGTATTATTTTCATTAATTTTTTGATTTTTTTCTGCGATATTTTCAAAATCTATTGATAAAGAACGTAATTCCTTCTCATCAATTTCCGAATATTCGGGTAATTTTTTCATGGGTGCTATGGTTGTATCATCCAATTTATTGTCATTTAACCATTTTACAATAGTTTTTTCTTTCCCGTCCAGCGCAGATATTTCCTGCCCCATTTGTCGGGAAAGCTCACGAAATACATCATAGTATTCTACATAATCCTCTAAATTTAAGAGTTCGATTAAAAACTTCTTTCTATTAGCATCAGTCGCAGTCAAAAACTGCAAAGATGCATTTGTGTTTTGATATACTAACTGCGTGAATGTTTTAAAATCGAGTCCTAAGATTTCTTGTACTGTTTTATATGTATTCGTTGCAGTATGACTACTAATATCTTCGCCATCTTCGTATAATTTTACTTTTATACTTCCTCTACTTCTATTTACATCAATTTCATACTCTCTCGCATCAACAGAAAAGGTCAAATTTATACTATATCCAGCGTTTCTAAAACGATTCTGAATATCAGCTTTCTTTATGCCCTTACTATTTTTGTTGTAGAGTACTTCCTCGATAATAAGTGGTAGGGAAGACTTACCTGTACCATTGGTACCCACCAATTGAGTGAGAGTACTATTATCAAGGTCAAGGTTGTTTTCTTTACCATAGCTAAAACAGTTATCCCACTTTAGCTTCTTTAGAATAATCATGAAAAATTCCTATTATTTGTTTTACTGTTTCTTCCTTTAATTCCAGAATATAACTAAGATATTCTGCTAACTCCTCTTCCATTGACATATCATTGTCTAATAAAAGAGTAGCTTCTGTTTTTCTTTTTACTACTTTCTTATCAAGTAGTTCTGAGTTTTTAACTCCTGAAAGATCGGCGACATCCCCTTCGAGCTCATAGATCGTATGATTATAAGTAGTTGGGATCATGTCTACTGGATCTGTCACCGTCTTCCTAATCAGTTGTGGCAATTTAAACTCTTTCCATTCCCAATTCCAGTTATCTTCAATAAGTATATACCCAGTCTTAACTATCGTCCTATGAAACTGTGTAGTCATAGGGCTACCTGGATATACAATATTTAATTGTGTGTTTGAATGACTATGTAAGTCTCCTGCAAACACGATAGGAAACTGAGATAACCTTGCCAAGTCTATCTCAGGTGTTACATGAGGTGGAATAGAACCTCTTACGTGAGTAAATAGTGGTTTCCTTATATCTAAATCGATTACTGGGTTCCACTTCTTGTGTAAGTCACAGTAAGGGAGAATACTAAAATCCTCCCTTTTATCTGTATAATCCACTATCTCTACAAGAGGGTTAAGTTTCGCACTCGCATTTTTCAACTGTGTAAAGAATGTCTTATTCTTTCTAGTTGCTTCATGGTTTCCATCAAATATAATTGTTGGAACTTGTACTCCACTTATAAAGTCAAAGTATAGCTCTAACTCAGGCATTGAAGGTAACCTATCGAATAGGTCTCCTCCAATGATATGCAGATCGACATCTTTTTCGAGTTCTCGTACTTGACTAAAGAACTCGTAGTATCTATCTTGTGCCCATTTTAAAGGCACATTCTTCTGTCCTAGCTTTAAATGCCAGTCTGCTGTGAATAGGATCATGCTACGAAGTCGTCTCCAGGTTGCCAGTCACAGCCAGTGAGTCCACCAGCTTTAAGTGCCTGTAAAGTCCTTAAAATTTCTTCTGCATTTCTTCCTGTGTCTAGTGCATTGACTGATACGTGCTGGATTGTGCCATCTTCATCAAGTATGTAAGTAGCCCTATAACAGACTCCTTCATCTCTATTTACGATTTCTAGTTCTTCAGCTACTGCTAAACCACAATCCGCTACGAGAGTGTGCTTAATACCCTGTATAAGTTCATTATCTTGTTTCCAAGCTAATTTACAAAATTCGTTATCACCACTAATACCAACTACGTTACAGTGATTAACTAAAGTATCAAATGCCGCTATCTCTGTAGGGCATATAAAAGTAAAATCTTTTGGGTAGAAATAGATTACTGACCAATCACCATAAAGGTCATCGCTATCAAGTTTAACCATATTATTATTTCTATCTACACCATTTAGTAGAAACCCATCAGGGAATTGATCTCCAACTCCTAACATTACCACTCTCCTTCGTTTTCAGTTTTAAACTCTGCTTCGACTTCAGCAGGAGCATCACTTGATCCCGCTCTAATTCTGTCTAACAACTCTTTTTGAGCATCAGCGCTTGGTCTAGGAAGAACCTCGTCCATTGACTTGAGATCTTCTATCTTACCTTTTTCTTCTTCTGTTAATGCTCTAGTTTTGCATCTAAGTACTTGTAATTGATACTCTACATTAAATGCCATTGGACCAGTTTTAACTCTTTTAAAGTGAACGTCCCAACCAGTTTCGGGGTCAGTAGGGTCACCTAAGTCTTCAGCTGCTAACATAATTTGCTCAAGCAACTTTTTCTTTAGATTTAGAACTTTAACTTGTCCATCTTTTGGGTCAATACATTGTATTGCATAAGACCAACCACATTTCATATCTGGGTAATAGTCTTTTATATGATCCTTCTCTTTATTATCAAAGGTTTCTGTTGAACGGTTGAAGGATAAACATTCCATAGGAATATTTTTAGCGTTCTCACCTTTCACCCAATATACATATCTAGGAAGTATGTCGCCTACCATTCTGACAACATTGTCTCCGTCTTGATATTGGAATTGATTTATGGAAGACTTCTTGGCCTTCCCTTCTAATTGTGCAAATTTTAATGCCATGTTATTTTTTCTCCGTATGTGACTTCTCATAAAGAAAATGGATATGTCCATCTTCAATTTTAAGTAGTCTGTTCTTTAATATTATAGGCTGAAGTCGTTTCGGTACTCGTTCTACCTCAATTGTTAATTTGTTATGTAATAAATACTCGTTATAACTTCTATAAGATGCTACCCCGATGTATGCTGCCCATTCCGAATCTGAAGCAGACTTTCGATACTTATAGATTCCTTCAGGATAAATCAAGAAACTGTCTCCTGAATAATCCTTTCCGTAAAACTTAAATAACCTATCTCTTTTACTGGTCGGTGGATAATTATAAGTTATATACCACGTTATCAGCAAAATATCAGATACCTTACTTTTACTGTCTCTGAGAATCTTTTTCCAATTATATCGTATCATATATTATACTAAAAAATTAACCTGTTGTCAAGAAGTATTTTTTCATAGGTGGTTTACCTCATAACCTTGCTTCATATAGTATCCTTTCCTATTGTTAGCCTGTCTTCTTGCAGTCTTTCCTTGTAAGTTAATATCTACTACAACAGGTTGCTTTTTATTTTCTTCTACTCTTATTATTCTACCTATCAACTGAGTGAGTAGTGGCTCATTGTTAACAGGTGTCCCAAGAACTAAACAGCTTAAACAATCTAATGAAATACCTTCAGAAAATATGGATTGAGTTCCATAAAGTATGTCTTTATCTTTCCAAATTTGTTTCATCATAGCAGGCCTTTCGTTATGAGGTATATCGCCTGTTATACAAATTGCTTGTTCACCACTTAGTCTAGCACACGTTTTTAGAAATTCTACTCTATCAGATACAACTAAAACTTTATGTCCTCTAGCTGCATAACTGCTTGCAATCATTGCAACAGAATGTATGTATTCTTCTTGGTAGGCTAGGTGTGTTACTTTGTTAGCCCACGGAATATTCTGCCCGTCCATAAATCGTACTTGAGAATATATCACATCTATACTAGGCATCATATAATTCTCTTTCGGTGGTTTATGTACTGTTTGTCCAAAATAATCTCTAAAAACCACATGTTTACCGTCTTTTCTTTCTATAGTTCCAGATAATCCAATCTTATATCTGGCTTTATTTTTATCTACTATCCTTGCAAAAGTTGGACTACTAACATGATGCATTTCATCAAGTATCAGTGTTCCAAATCTATCGGAAATAGCACCAATCCTACGGTATAAAGATTGGACACTTCCGATTACGATAGGACTATCAATATCGAACTTTCCACTACCAATAATTCCAGCTTGTATTCCAAATACTTTTTCTACTTCTGTTTCCCATTGTTTTAGTAGAGCTAAAGTATGAACTACTACTAATGTTTTCTGTTTAAGTTTACTTGCGATTGCTAACGCAGTAAATGTTTTGCCCCAGCTTACCCAAGCGTTTATTATACAACTGTCATCTAACACATCATAAACTGCTTGCTGACTTGGTCGTAATTCGAACTTAAATTCTGGAAAGTCTACAGAGTTTTTTATTCGCTTTTCAACTATCTCATAGTCTTTCGGTATTAAGTCTTCTCTACCACTTGGAATAGTTACTAATCCTTGTCGAACTATTCCCATATTTTTAATAGTAGTAGGGGGATCTCGAGGATCGTGACTAGGTATTGAATATGTTAATTCCTTATCCACATATTCTTGATGCGTAGCATCTACAGATAAGTAAATCCTATTACTTAGAACTGCTTTCATACCTTTAATATTGCCCTAAATAACGCAAATACAAATATTGCACTAAACGTTGCGAAAGTCGCTGTGTCCCCACCGTAGGTAGCTAGCATGCCAGCACCACATAAGTAGGTAACAAAAAGCCACTTATTTTCTTTTATCCATTTTGCCATTTATCATTCCCCTGTGTTTTAATTCTCTTGCCAAGCGTTTTTTATTGGCTCTTTCTAAATCGACTATACCAGCTTCTTCTAACAAAGTTATCATAGCTAATACGTCCCCTACTTCTTCCGATACCATTTTTCTTTCTGTCTTTTTATTACCATGTCTATAAAGTTTAGAACAGGCTTGTATCAACTCCCCACATTCTTCCATAGTAACAATTAATAAGAAAGGGTCTACTTTTTTCTTCATATCTTTCTTCTTGTATCTTCTACTCGTTGTTCTAAAAATTCGTATATCAGCCACGGCAAGCCGTTTAGATATAGTACTTGTGCCCACGATTTCTTACTTGAGGGTGGGCGTTTGACTTTAAAAGAAAACGTTACATCTTTTAGCCAAACTGTAGAGGACATTAAATGATCCTCTACTCTCATAATTTTGTGGCAAATTAACGGTGTATATTGCGTTTTTTCATAATAAATATGTCTGCCACTTGAATCTACATAATTTTTTCCTCTATGCTTAATTAACCCTATATAGTCATCAATTTGAAATTTCAAATTAAACAAGTTTTTTAAGGGCGTTTGTAACCTACGCTTCCCTATGGTATCACCTTTTTGATTCCTGTCATCAAGGACTTTTTCATCAATAAATACTATACCATCTTGTTCCCATATATTATCGGAATTTATTACCCATATTGGAAACTTTATTTTTAAATCAAGCATACATCTTATCAAACTTGCCCATACTATAGTCATCACCTATCTCAAAGTCACAACCTACAGGAGCACCATTTATATAGATTCCTCTGTCTTTTTGTATAAATTCTCTCAATTTATCACTATAAGCGTCTATTTCATGTTCTGGACACTCTGCTAAAATGGAATCATGAACGAGTGCGAATATTTTACTTTTCATTCCATGTTCTCGAATATAGTTATTCATATCTATCCCACCTAATAAATTAATATCAGAGGCAACAGACTGAACTAAAAAGTTAATTCCACTTCTTACTTCATGACTTGCGATTCCTTTATCATCACTTCTAACATTTTCTAATCTTCTTTTTCTACCAAAAGTTGAATACAAATATGCATTAGCTTCAATAAATTCTTTCTGTTCATCTAACCAATTTTTTAGTCTATTGAACTGATTAAAGTATTGACTTATAACTCCTTGTGCATCTTGTACTGAGAAGTGTGAACCTGAATCTTTTGTAACTTGTTGAGATATTTTATGAGGGCCTGCACCATACATAATACCGAAAGTAACAGCTTTTGCTGCTTGTCTTTCAAAACCATATAGTTCTGCAACTTCTTCTACCTCACAAGGTAATCTAAAAACTAATTTAGCAATACTACTATGGAAATTACCTCCAGATTTGAATACGTCACATAAGTTCTTATCTCCTGATAAGGCAGCTGCAACATATACTTCTGCTGTAGTTAAATCCATTGCAACTATCTTGTTACCTTCTTTTGCTTTTATACAACCCTTTACAATAGGATTATCTCTAGGTATTTGTTGCATATTCAGTTTACCACTACTAGATAATCTTCCAGAAGTTGTACTGTGTAAATTAAAGTTTGTTCTTAATCTACTATCTCTATCAAGTTGTGGAATAATCTTATCCAAGTAAGTATTTTTAATTTTAGACTTCTGACGAATATCTAAAATTAGATTTGGTACTGGGTGTTGCTCTGCTAATTTGCCTAATACTTCCGCATCAGTTGAGTGTTGTCCTGTGCCTGTTAACTTACCTGTTGGAGTCATTCCAATCGCATCAAATAGTAAACTACGTAATTGTACTGTACTATTTGGATTAAACTCTTTTCCTTGAGCTTGTTCAAATAATTTAACTTCTTTAAAGCTATATAATTTATCAATAGCTTCTTGTATTTCTTTTTCCATTAAATTCTGTGCTATTTCTAGTCTCTTTCTGTCAAAAGGCACACCTGCATCTTGACAATCTTTTAAGAATAACATACCTGGTACTAATATATCTTTATATACTCTTACCAGTTTCATATTCTTGTGCATAGCTTCGTTCATCAACTCATATAATTCATAAGTAACTGCGGCGTCCATTGCAGCATATACTTGCATGATGTCGAAGGGAACCATGTCCCAAGTAAACTGTGCTTTTAGCACTCCATTTCGTTTACAATAACTTGCTATATAATCTTCTAACTCTCTTTCATAGTTTCCATACTTAGTGTGTTTAAGAGCCAGCTGTTTAAGTCCGTGAGTACCTGGATTTTCATTTAAAGTATAATGTATAAGCATTGTATCTTCTATTCTAGGAAACTTAAATCCAAAATGATACTCAAGCATAGCTATATCAAACTTTGCGTTGTGGAACACAGTGATCTTTTTGGTAAAGAGCTTCTGGAGTAAAACCTCCACGTCCTCGTCTACCACATCTGTTAAAATATAGGCTCCGTGATCTCTGCAATAAGCGAGACTTATGCCTAAAATATGCCCGTCTCTTGGAAAGAGGCCTGAGGTTTCTGTATCGCAGGCTATATATCCTGTTGGAGCTTCTAACGCTTTGTTTATCCATTCAATCGCTTCCTCCTTGTTGTCTATTCCGATGAATTCCTCGCTAGTAATTTCTACTGGCTTTATGTCTCCCTTAATATAACCTACAACTGTTTTCAAAGACTCGTCCCAAGTCCTTCTAGCTTCAGGTTTAAAAGCGAGCATAGCGGGATTGATAATTGGGAGAAATTTATCGTCGAGAAGTTTCCCGCTATACTCTGTGATCGATTTTTCTCTTGTAAAATTCTGTAATGCCTCACTTCCGACTAGAATAATCCAGTCGTACGCATCTAAGTCAATGTCAATATCAACATCTCTTTTTAAAATCTTTTTCTTTTGTTCACTACATAAATGATAGTGGTCAAATTCGAACTCATTGTTAAAATGCATAACATAGTCCGTTCTATTTGGTGCTTTATCTATTAAAGCTACTTTAGTCATATAAGTACTCCCTTAAATTCTTTACTCTATCTGCTGGCAAATCGCCTGGATCTATTCCATCTGGCATCTTTACTATATTTGCTAACAGTTCTACTTGTTCACATAAATCTGCAGCTTTTTCTGCAGCTTCTCTTCCTGCGGTGTCTCCATCAAATAGAATATCTACTTGTCTTACACCAATAAACTTTAACATGCCTAATTTATACATGTCTATATTCTGTGTGCCAAAACAGCACATTGCATTAGTTAATCCCTTATCATGAAGGTTTAATGCATCAAAAATTCCTTCCACCAATATTACTCGTCCTAAAATAGGTGTAACATTATGAGGGAATAAGGGCAGCTTAGATTTAGGGGGATAAATCATGTATTTCGGCACTACTGTTTTATCCATATGTCTGCCTATAAAAGCTCTTACTGAACCTGTTATATCTGATACTGGAAATACAACTCTACCTATAAACTGTGAATCGTGATGCGTAAATGCATCAAACTTCTTGTATGTTTTAGGTTTAAGTCCTCTAAAATTCCCAATATAAGGCATTAGGTCAGTTGGTAACTGTAACCCAATATTCTGCGCCCTTACTTCCTCAATTTTTTTCTTTATCTTATTTCTTTTAACTTCTAAATGACTTATAGGAGCATCAAAGTGTTTAAAGATATTCCCTTTAAACCCACAAGAAAAACAATGAAATATACCTGTAATTTTATCAACACGCATAGAAGGATTACTGTCCTCGTGATTTGGGTTCAAACAAGGCACAACATAGTCCTGTCCTTGAGGACGGAAAACTATTTTGTGTTTATGTAATACTTCGTCTACATTCATCCTATTTCACTTATAAAAATACCAATATTAAATATTATTATAAAAACTAAAAAGAGTGCCGTTATAGTACTCAAAAAAGCAATTATTCCTCTGTCTACCTGTGAGGTTGGTTCGTCTGGATCTGTCATTATAACTCCTGTACATCTTCTCCAGAAGCCATTTGTTTCTTCATAGCTTCTTTCTCTTTGGGTGTTAAAGCTGAGGCTGGGCCAACTTTCAATGTTCTCCAGTCCACTTCTGAACTAAAGTCCTCAATCGGCCCATTCCTCATCTTCTTACATTCAAATGTCATACAATTATCTCCTGTCTCCCAAGTTTCGAGAGCAAATGCAGCATCGGCCGCATCAAGTATTCCTTTACTGAATCTTGCTTCTCCTGTAGCGTCAACCTGATAAGGACTAACATATAAACATTTATGCTCTTGTGCATATTGTTTCAAAGTCTTACTGACTTCTATTTGTTCTGTCCAATCATACTGACCACCTTTACTTGGTATTGTCGATCTCCGTACTTGATTTATATAATCTACAATCACTACTCCAATATCCAAATAATTCATTCTGACCTCTACCTCTGCTTTAATCTTAGCTAAAGTAAGGGCAGGGTCATAAATTATATCCATTTGTCTATCTAATCGTAAGGGGAGTTTAATTAAAGTTTCTTGAAACTTATCATAATCACCATGAGTGTAGTAATCACTCAGTATTGAAGCACTTCCTTCATATCTTCCAGCGTTCCATTCTGCTAATCTCTTGAATTCTTCTTGAGTTAACATACGGTTCCTTAGTCGTTCTAAGGGAATTCCAGTCGCTATAGAAGCCATTCTTCTGAAGGTTTGATCTTTAGTCATTTCTATTGTAAAGAATAAAGAACTCTTATTACTATCAAACTGATTTACTGCTATGTTTGCACACACCAGAGATTTACCACTACCCCTTCTACCTCCGATTAGGACTAAATCAGTCTTTGCGAAATGCATTTTTGCATCATATTCTGTATTCAGTCCTAATGGGACATAGTTTTGTAACTGTTCCGTTGTTTCTAACGGGTCTATCTTCTGCATACTTATTTCTTCCGAATCTATAATTTCAACTTTATTTCTCATTTCTGCACTAATATCTTCTAATGCAGTGATATGTTCCTCTGCGCTAGACATAGCCACAGAGTTATCCACATAGCCCTCGATCTCACTCAGGAGTTCGCCATGTGTATATTCGTTCTTTAAGTATTCTAATAGATGATGAGCCTCTGCGTCCACTTCTAAAGTTTCTATCGCAAATATCTTTTCTTTGATAGACTGGTCTCTTAGACTTAGTTTTAAGTCGTCAAAAGTTGGTAGAGACTTAAACTCCGAAAAGTGTTTTTCAACGGCTCGATGGATTGGTTGGTATTCTGAGGGTAAATAATGAGATTCAAGTTGTCCCCACACTTCCATATCATGTGTGCTAATAATCTTATGTATTAGTGCCGAACTTATATTCATTAATCTCCCAATTAAATAGATGTAAAAGAAAGCGTGGTCAAGTTACCTTAACCACGCCTCTTAGGGTGAAAAGACTTAGCTGGATGCTTTTTCTTTTCTTGCTGCACCGTCATAGTCGGCACAAGCTAGACCTCTTCTGGTCAACATAGTTTTCACACCTCTGACAGTTTTGCCAATTTCATCAGCAATCTGTTCAACTGTGTGTCCAGAGATATCACCAAGCGCAGTTAAAGCGTCTACTTTAGAAGCAGCTGTGCTTTCTTTCTGCGAAGGGATTTTGTCTATCTCACCTGTTCTTAGGAAAGACAGAGCTTTACCTCTGATACTATTAACTGGTCTGTCAAGAGCAGAAGCTATATCTTCTACAAATGCTCCTTCAGACACCATCTGTAAGAAAGTTGCTTCTTCTGATTCAGAATATGTTCTGATAGAAGCAGGTTTCTCAGTTGGTTTTACGTGGTCAGTCAATTCCATAGAAAGGATTTTCCCTTGAATTGATTTCGCACTATATTTTCCGCCTTCAAATGCTGAGGCGATATCAGCGTATGTGTAACTTCCAGAGTTGTCTGTTACAAATGCTGATAATGTTGCTTCTTCCTGCTCAGAAAAAGTTCTAGTAGAAACTGAAGATGCGAGTTCAACCTCAAATCCCATTTTTCTTAATTTAGAACTAACTGATCTAGGAGAAGTTTCAAGCGATTCAGCTGCAGATGCAACTGTAGCTTGAGATACTGGGCTTTCGCCCCCAACGAAATCAGTTAACGACTGAGTTCGTTCTTCGGTCCACTTAGGTACTGCCATTTTTTTCTCCAATTAGCTGTTTTATATTTGTTACTATTCTTATTCCCTTTGATTCTGCTGACTTTGTTTTTGAACTAGCTATACCACTTTCATTTACTAAAATGGTTACATCGTTAGTCAAGGTATCTTTCATTCTGTAGCCGTGTTCTGTTAAGACTTTTTTGGCATCAGCCTTCGTTCGGTAAGACTTAAGTCTCCCCGTTATGCAAACTACTTCGTTTATATCTACTACTGGAACGCCTTCGAAAACATCAGCTTTCCATGTGAAAGGTAACCGACAATATCTGTTCTTGTATTCTTTATTATACCAACTACAGATATTAGTTGTGACTTTTGGACCTAACCCCGCTTCACTACATCTCTTCTCGCTGATTTCTTCGACATGGGAAATCTTATCGCATAATTTCTGAGAAGCTGTAGATCCAAAAAGTGGTATGGCAAAGGCAGGTAACAGTTCTTGTAGATTAGCGTTCTTACTTATTCCAATTTCATGTATTAACTTTTTCGCTATCTTTTCTGAACCTAGCCTTTCTTCTATAAATTCTTCGGTCAGCTCGTATATATCTTCGATACATACTAAATCTAATTTATTTATTGTTTTGGGTCCGAGACCCTTGATTTTTAGGGTTTTAGCGAAACCTTCTACGATTTTCGAATTCTTAGCTGGGCAACCTGAGTTGTTGCAAAAAAGTTGATCGTTTATCAACTCTAAAGATGTGCCACATGATGGGCATACATCTGGAATTTGTATCGCTTGTTTCATCTACTCCCTTTATTTATCAATTATTATATTATACTAAATCTGACATCAAATGTCAAGATTTATTTTTCCGCAAGTCCTACAATTCTAGGAATAATTTCACCACTCCTAATAACCTCAACTTCACAGCCTATGTAAAGTCCGAGTTCTTCGATATATGACTTGTTGTGTAAAGTGGCTCTACTTACTGTAGCCTCTCCTATAACGCAAGGCTTTAGAATTGCTACTGGTGAGACCACTCCACTTTTTCCTACTTGCCACTCTACGTCAAGTAGTGTTGTGGTAACACCTTTCTTTTGTTCTTTTAATGCAAATGCTCCTCTCGGGTGGTGGCTTGTATATCCCAGTCTCCGAAAATTTTCGTTATCATTGAGACGCCAAACCGTACCATCGTGAGGAAATTCTGCCCAATCTGATTGCATAACAGTATTGAACCCCAGAGTATCGCTCAAAACTTCCATATCTTTATGAAAACTTGATGAAAATTGAGGTTCAACACCGTAAGCAACAAAGCAGAGGTCACGAGTGAGGAATTCGTCTATGTCCTTCAGATTTAAACTACCTGCGGCATAATTTCTCGAATTCGGTACGGATTTGGGAGCAACTATCTCACCCGTGACTTGCGTAATATCGTGTCCAATAACTATGGTTTGTGGAATTAAATTGCTCTTTTTAAACTTATCCGTTATGTCAATTCCACACTTACCATCGCCTCTTGTTAAAACTCGTTCCAACTCCCCTTCTATATATAATATGCTGATTGCTGAGCCATCGAGTTTCGGTGTAACTATGACGTCCTCCGAAGCGAATGGACATTCGTCTCCTTGAAAAATCTTTTGAAGCGAGTACATGGGATAAGCGTGGGGAACTCTCCCCTCTCGAGTGCCAACCTGTTTAAAGTTTACTGCTCTTGCAAGAGCATCAAACTCGTCATCACTCATGCTTGGATTACCTGAGTAGTAATCAGCACTTGCTTTTTCCAATGTTCTTTCTAAGTAATTTTTCATTCTTATATTATAAAGGCTAAAGTTAGAAAAGTCAAGATTTATTTACTGGGTATCTGAGATTTAGCGTCAAGAATACTTCCTGTTGTAAAGCATAATTAACTCACCTTTACCAATACTATCTTGTCTTGCAGTCCAGCTTGCTAAAGGATAATAGTCGAGTTCTTCAAATCTATCTATAATATCTTCTGCTTTAGGACTTCTAATAAAGTGCCAACTTTTTGGAGCGAGTTCCTCTATATCTAATGATATTTGACCAACATTTCCACCATAAGCTCTTATTGCAAAGTCTACATCTGGTGGGGCAGCCACTTTTCCATTAACAGTTATATAACTTAATACTTCAAAATCTGAGTGAGTCATTTGTAATTCTACTTTTTCTCTTGGTATATCTTTTCGTTCCCATACTTGAAAACAACATTTCGCTTTCATACTAATAGGTTCGAAACTACCTGTAGGAATTTCAATATCCTCAACTAAGTGAAAATTTAAGTCTAATTTGTTTTGAATGGATACTCGTCTGAAAGTACGAGGTATAATAAAAGCTATTGTATCAGCAAAAGTTGCTGAATGATTAAAAAACTTTATTGCCATAGAAGAAACCCTCCCAAACGGAGGGTTCCCTATAACTAAAGATTCTGTTCCTTTATACTTTAGGAAGTCCCCTTCCTCAATATCTTCCCGTTTAGGATCGATATCTAATGCATTAGTTTTTTCACTGGGTAGGAAGTCTAAAAATGCTCCTGTTCCAGCTGAAGGTTCTAATACGGATTCGTACTTACTAAAATCCATAAGATCGCAACATAGTTTTGCAACCTCTGGTTTGGTATAAAATTGATCAAGTGCCATATAATGTGCTTTCCTCTACTTTCCATTGTTGTAGTGCGTCCCATTGAGCTCTACCTTTAGTTCCTTCCCTAGCGTGCATTTTGGGGCGATATGCAAACTCTCTATATTCAAAAATTGCTTCTCTTGTACCATGAGCAAGTTGCCCATTCTCTACTACTAAGTCTATAAACTCTTTTTTAGGGCAAAGTAAAAATATTACTTCGTCCGTTCTTATAGAATAATTTGCAAGTAAGTAGTAATCTACTGTGTGTGAAGGTCGGATTTGAACATAGTTAAACCCTCCTTTACTATCCTCAATAGAGCATTTAATCTCTACTTTATTGCCGTTAGGGGTTAGACTGTCACCAGATATATTGTCTGCTTGACCTCCCCAACCAAATTTTGTTTTGATGTGGGATTCAAGTGCAGCACCATATTGTTGACTGCTAAGTTTACTTTTAGAAACTATAAAAGCACCTCTTGTATCAGTAGTATTAATAATCCATTCTTTATAAAAGGATTTATCTACTCCATTCTGAAGTTCTGCTTTTAAAGTTTCAATATATTCAGCTGTAATTGCCATATTATATACTCCTTTAATTTCTATCGAATAACCTTTATTCGATTTATATATATTATAGCAAAAATAAGGATCTGTGTCAAGATTTATTTAGAGTTATGGTAAATATGAATCTTCTATGATGTCCCTAAAGTGTTCGTATACTTCAGCTTTATTTTCTGTTAGAGATAGTATTTCAACTAGTGCTGAAAACATTTCTCTACTATTTGATAAGCCTAATGGCATAGATATACCTTCTTTTGAAGGTTGCCATTCACCATGAAAGTCTAAGTAATACTTTCTAAAATGCAAGTATTCTTGCCCTCGAAATGTATTTACTACTAGGCGAATCTGTTCTTCGCCATTTTCTTTCTCATGGATTATTCTTGAATAAAATTCTGGTTCCTGAAATAAATCTACCATCTTACCCTCTCATTCCTTAAAATTTTGGATAAGGGTACTATAGAGGTTACATTCTTAGGTCTTAACAGGCGATAAGAATCCGTATCCCAGCACCATAAAAGAACTGTGTCTTTTGTTGCCCGAGCTCTGTTTTTCTTCTTCTGAATGTATGGGGTTGAAAAATCTAAAGTACATACATTGTACTTTAACTTTCTGGAGTTTGTACTCCTGTAGGTTATAACTGCATCACCGCACTCCGTTACAGCTTTAATAAATTCGTTGTTCGTCACGTGGGTTCCTTGTGTTTATTGTTAGTAGAAACCACGCTAGTAGATATGTCTGTGTTAAAAAATATGCTAAAAAATTAAAACACAAAAATGCAAGGGATAGCTCACTACCCCTTGCTTTTCAGGTGGATTTAACCGTTAACTGCGTTGATTACACCAGCTAAATACTGTGCTGCCTTACCAGAAAGTCTGCCGATTATCTCGTCATCTACTTCTTGTCCTGCATCAGATATTGCTGATTTCAACTCATTATGCATTGCCTCTTTAGAAACTCTACCTCCACCAGTAGAACCTCCATTAGAAGAACCACTTGTTGGGTTCTTCTTAACATACACGCCTGCCCTAGTTAAAATCATTCTGACTCCATTTGGGCTCTCACCTAATTCGTCAGCTATGTCTTTTACTATCTCCATACTTGTTTCTGGAGTAGGGTCTTGTTCTGTGTAAAGGGTAATTGCTTGTTGTTTTGATTCGTCTGTCCAAGCCACTGCTCTTCTCCTTTTTTGTTTTTGTTGAAAATAAAATCTGTCTCCCATTCTTATATTATACAGATTACAAGAATAAAAGTCAAGAATTATTTTGAGTTAAGGTAGGATTGCATTGAACTTTAAGTCCTCTGCTCTCTCGTCAGTCCACTTCTCACCACAGTCTTGACACGTCATAACTGGGGCGACAATAGCTACAGGTCTGTCATTATTCTCAAATTGAATAATGTCAGCTCGCTGATTTATGTTCAGACTCCCGCAACTTGGACAGTTCATCGTTCTCCCTTTGTAACTCGTTAATTCTTATATACAGATTATAAATAGTCCTATTGAGGTCTCGTATAGTGTTTTCATAAGCATTTTTGGCTACGCCATGCTTATCATCTTCTGCAACGTGCGCTCTAGGTCTACTATCGTCCATTTTTATATTATACTAAATTCTTGACCAAAAGTCAAGAACAATTTTTGCGTAGGTTAGGCCTACCATTCCAGATTTTCTAAAAGTTCAAGCTTCTCGTGGGCGTTGGCTGCTTTGTCCATTTCAGAGTCTATTGCTGCTATAAGATCTGGGTGTTCCCCAATTCCTACAGGATTTAATAAATAGACTTTAATATTGGCTTTTGCTGCAGCCATATCGCCTTTATACTTTAATTTTAGTGCTTCTCTTAAATCACCATTCATTTTTCATCTCCCAAAAGACTTTGTATAAAAGTCTTTATAAATTGATCCTGATTTATAAATATAATTATCAACGCTGGTGCCATTACGAATGAGAATGCAAAGCATAGACTATAATATAACTTGGGCATTGCCACAGATATATTAGTAGGATCGATCTTCTTTGCTACTTCATAAGCTGGATACCAGATTGAAACCATACTAGTTAATGCTCCCGACACAGCAAAAACTATGTAAAAATATAATGCTTCCATGTGTATTTCCTTTAATCCTCAAAACTTACTCCATATTCCCTTAGATGTTCAAGGCTTCCCAAACTACTAGCTAATGCGTGAGCAGAAAAGCCTAAGCGTTTTCTACCTGTCCACCAACCGAGTTTAGCGTATTCATCACTATATGGTATAAGTTCATAACACCAAATGCTATACATCTTACAACCATACTCCTTTTCGTAATCAAAAGTTCTAATTCCAGGTTTGGATTCTTGATACTCTTTAGTGTATTCTTTTTGTACTATGGCAGGCATATGATACCTAGCACTCCATACAATCTCTCCTTCCTCGAACTTTTCACGAATACAAGCATCGGGCAGCATTGCTTCGTGTGACTTTTCATCTCCTACAGGTCGTTGTGGTACTCCCACTCTATCAATAATACCTTTTACAAAGGCAGCCGACCTATAAATTCTTTGTGCTATTTCTGTGATATTATCTCCTTCGATATAATCTGAAATAACCTCTTTTATTTCTGCTTTTGAAGCAGGTTTACCTTTGTTTTGAGACTTTCTCTTTGCTACATAGGCTTCCTGTTCTTCAAATTCTTCTATAATACGATTTAATCGTGTCGTATTATAACTAATGTTTAACATATCGCAGGCTACTTTTTTAGTTATTCCTTCTTCTTCCAAAGCGTGAATAACCTTTTTTATATTAGTAGGAGTTAAATTTTCTCCTGCTCGTTTTCTAACTCCTCTTCTCACAACCCCTCCTAATCACTATGAAGTTGTAGTTGTGCCTGATACTCTCTAAACTCATCTTCCTCCTTAATTTTTTGTCCTAATAAAATGATGGCATAATGAATTATCTTTAATAAATCTCTATCATCAAAGCCATTCTTCTTTCCATATCTTTGTGCGTATTTCATTATGTTTCCAATGCAAAAGCCTACGCCATGCTCTGCATCAAATATAATCTCAGTTGATTGTATTTTTCCTTGTGCATAATGCTTCGAATAGGTACTATCTATGTAGTTCTTTACATCTTCTAATACCTTATCTTCATAAAATTCATAGTCCATTAAAAATATCCTTTTGGTAATCCATCGGGGTATATTATTTTTAAGTTCCCCGAAACGCTTATTCTTGTAACATTAGACTTAAATGGAGCAACCCAATGCTGTTGTTGTGCAGGAAATATGCACATATCCCCAGTTTTAGGACTAATAAAATGTCCTATTGTTGCCCATTGTCTTTGTTTAGAATTTTCTCCATAATTAAACATTAACTGTCCTGGCTTTGCTGTTGTACCTTCGTGTTCTTCCATTTCAGTTTCTAACTGTTTTGGAACATCTACGAAGATAACAAAAGAAATATCTCCCCCATGAATATGAGGAGGATTAAAATCGCCAGGCTTCATAAAGTTTACCCATAAACTTTGATAAACTAATTGGCAAGGTACATATTCAAAACCGTGATACATACAATGTGCTTGTCTATATCCTGTGAATATCTCACTCATCTCACTATAAAACCATTGTTCAAAAACTTCTGGATATTTATACTGATTTTTTAAATGCCCTGCTAACTGGTGATTCCAACTTCTTTCTGCCTGTCTACCGTCGCTTTCTAGTCTTTTGAGTATCCTCTTAGGACAAGAAGTCTTCATAATAAACGGACCCCAATTAAAATGTTGGTACTTCACTTGTTTCTGTCTCTTAGTTCTCTATATCTATCTTTGATAAGGTCTCTTAAATTATAATACCAATCTGTTTGTAATAGAACTGATATTATAAATATCCAAGCCATAAGAGCAAAGAAGTATTTAAAAACATAAAAAGGGAATAAAAATATTTCTGTCATTATTGATTCCCCAACCATTCATATACGCACTCGTCATAAAGTTCTCTTGCGTTCCACATACTTCCATCAACATCTACTTCTTCTTCCCACCAATCATAATCGTCAGGAAGTTCTTCCATATCAGTTTTGTCAAGAAATAGTTGTAATACATCATCATCTGCAAGTTCTTCACAAGAGGTGTTTCCTTCATCATCTGACCAAGCAACTCCTATAAAGTTACGAAACTCATCTTCATAAGTCATTTTTAAATCTTGCTTTATAAACTTTGCGAAATGTCCTAGCATCTCTATTGGAGGTGACCATGCCGAATACCCCGAAAGAGTACTCTCGTCTGCATAATCTAAAGTAACCCATTTGGCTCCGATGTTATCAATGTGCCAATCATAAGAGTCCTCTAACCAACCGTCTTCATCTAAAGTTTTTTCAACATCAGACATAAAAGGTTGTTCGTATGCTTCAACTAATTCTTTAATTTTATAAGAGTCTTTTCCGTCCCACGACTGTACAGTTCTGTCTTGATACTTAAACACTTTATCTTCATCAACTTCTGAGGTTGATATGTCAAAATATACATGATTTGCCATTATATATCCCCCTCGTCTCTTACTTCACTTCTGTGAATTTCAAAACCATTTGGGTATCTTTTTTCTAATTTACTTATATTTTCTTTCATAACTTCTTCTGGAGTGTATCCAAGAGCTAAACAGCCCTGTACCCAATACCATAATACATCTCCGAGTTCTCTTTTAAGATGGAACTTTACATCTTCGTCAAAGTGTTTTCCTTGAAATACTATCTTTTTAATAATCTCTGAAAACTCACCTGACTCTGCTTGCATACCCATAGAGCAAGTTATTAACTGGCTCCACTCTGCATCTTTGTAAGTATCCTGCAAGCCGAATAATCTATCTGCCATAACTTCAGTTCTTAAACTTTCATCTGAAGTTGTGCTTTTTACAAATTTGCCATAATCATCTATGTTTATCAATTTCTCTCTCCACTTTTCTTTTTATTTGTTCTTCTGTATACCAGATTCCTGAATAGATTTGTGTTTCTTTATTTGACCACTCTACAATCCATCTTGCATAGCCGTGAGGTCTATCCTTTAGTATTTTTGCATCACCATAGTTCTCTACTAATATTCTCATTGATACACTAAAGGTCCTCCTACTGCCTGTATTATTAGCCAAAAAGCTGTACATAATACTATTGCTGATATAAATGCCACTTCGTTACTATTCATATTACATGGATTAAAATTATTACTTGTAGAAATAGAACTAAAACAGGTATTATAGTTCTTACTAATTCTAGTAAGTGTTTTACACTTCTAATATCATTTTCCATTCTTTTTAATTTTTTTCTTGTTTTCTTTGTCATATTCCTATCCACCATTCTGGTTGTTCTCGTCCTTTCCAACTTGCGAAGGAACTTTTTTCTCTACAGTAGTATCGTCTATAGGCAGAAACAGCATCTGATCCCTTAAGCTCATCAGGCATTGCCTGCGCAAATGGGCTGAGTCCACTTCTAGGTAACTCGAGCTGCTCTGGTAACCGTAATATGACATCATGCACTGATTTATGCGATTTTCCATATCTAAATCCATATTCATCATTAAGTGCGAGGGCGAGCGTATATAAGTACTCATAATTGTCCATACTACTACGCACCCACACACTACAAGGGTGGTTATGCATAGTGGGTAAATAAGGGAACGGTCGAGGTTCCACTTTTTTGTGTTCTCGGACGACTGCCCATTCTTCTGATGTAAGTTTTCTCGGTGTATATCCAATGTATTTATCTATCCAATGCGTTGTACATAACATCTGTGCTGACTCTAAAATCATCTTCACAACATGCTTATCTACATGATACTCTGCACACTTGTCTATATCTTCGTCAAGTATAAAAATATTCATTGTTATATTATAGTTGAAATAAACTTGGAAGTCAAGTTTTATTTTGGGGATAGGTTAATTTTATCTAAACCAACCTACTAGAGAATGTCTGACTCCCCTAGTAACAGGGGAAACCCTGTGTTTGTGAGAGGAGTCGAACATTATAATTGAGCCTTTTTCGTATGCTTCAGCGTTCAGAGTGTATTCTTTAAACTCTAGATCACCTCCTTCATACTCTGATTTATCGGATAGCTGAAGGCTAAGACTAAGTCTTCTCGGTCCTTCAGGTGGCGAGTCCAAGTGCCAGTCGTAAAAATCACCCACATTATAAGTAGCTAATTGTAACGGTTCTAGCACAAGGTCTTCAAGACCCCAATACTGCAAACCAAAGGTTGTGCCTACAGTCTGCACGAATGTATTGAGTTCGTGCCAGTACTCATTGTCTCGCAACCATCGGACTTGTGATTGTCGGAAAGCCTTATCTGATAAGGCATTTCCTATATATCCTTCCATTGGGACAACAATACGAAGTGCTTCTAGTGTAACGTCACATAGGCTGTTTGGTACGGCTTTATGCGACGAGTAGATCACTTCTTATCTTGTCCTGCGGTTGGTGCTTTATGAGTACCTGCGTAGAGTCCAAACCACGCAGCGCCTGCTCCAACAAGTACTGATATTAAACCAGACTGTTCGAGACTTGGTTCTGGTAAATCCATAAACCAAAAGGTTGCAAAATAAAGTAGAAACATATAAATACTTAGAAACGCTCTAGGGAATATCCTCCAGCTATCGATTGATTGTGCTAGAAATATCCACTTTTGATAAGGGTTTACATTATTTATATCTTCTAACTCACGTATTCTATCTTTAAGTTCGCTTTTTTCTTGCAACAGAGCCATGAATTTATTAAGGTCTATTTCGACCTCGTTTCTATCCATATCTCCAGCAAATTGTCCAGGTGGCATTGACATTACATTTCTTCCTTATAAATAGTCCATGCTCCCCAAATTAGTGCGACCCATGCTAACATTTTAGCTAGTGGATTCATCAGTATTACTAGCAATCCTAAAACTACTAATACTGCCCCGTCCCATGAAGTTCGTTCGGATACTCGAGCTTTAACCCAATCTATCCAGCCTTTAATCAACTCCATTTCTTCTCCTTTCTAGTTCCAAAAGTAAGTAACTTTTGCAACTCCGTGATTTCTCCTTCTATCCGAGAAATCTCACTTGGGTTTTTTGTAACTCCAAGTTGTTTTTTCAAGACCCCTAAGGCAAGTTCGATATTATGTCTTTGAGGTGTCATCTGAAATCTTTTACCCATTTATATGCAGGATCTTCTTTATCTATAGCTTTAATATCTGTGCCATAAATCTTAACTGTTCTGAACTTCCAATCTCCTTCTTCTAAGGCACTAGGAAGCCAGTCTCTTACTGACTTTTCAGTAACATCTGCTCTTAAATGTATTGTTATTTTATAATCTTGTTCTGCCATATTATTAATTTATTATTTTAGTAGGGGATTTGAAAGATTCCCTAATTAATGGAATAAAACTCTCTAATGTATCGCTCTTATACATCGGGTCAAATGCAATTTGGTCATATTCATCTGTAAATTTTACACACTTATCGTACCATTTTTCATTTTTATACTTGTTTCTTAAGTCTCTAGGTTTACCTTGATAATGATAGTAATGTTTACCTTGAAAATCTTGATGATACTTTAAAATATTATAAGTATCATCACTCACATAAGGTTTAACTATCTCTGCAGCTATTTCTCCATGTCCTAATACACTTATTACTTTTCCTATATCATGTATAAGACATAGTAAAATCATTTCATCATCAGCGTTATCTCGTTTGGCAAGGGTTGCAGTTTGGAGACAGTGCTCTAACTGATGTACTGCGAAGCCTCCTCTTATATACATTAATTCTCGTAGCATTTTTATAATACGATTAGGCATATCTTGTATATGTGGCATATGCTCGTTTGCGATATGCTCCCAATCTTTTTTTGTACTATTATCCATTCGTGTAAACACTACTGAGCCTCCGACTGAGGTGCTGTTATCTTTTTATAATAAACTACTACATCTTTCATTTCTGTGATGTATCTTTTCAGTTCCTGCATATTATAAGCCATTACTTCGTAATCAGGTACTGACATAGCTAAGAATACGAACTCTCCTTCCTGGTCTATTATTCGTGCTTTGAACTCCTCAAAGTTCTCAGGCGTAACAACAAACCATGTAGGTTGTT
>CETC01031260.1_pt1 | contig 22113 bp, 8 predicted proteins | sample 326911 | NCBI WGS metagenome assembly CETC01 (sample SAMEA2622694, study PRJEB7988) | marine metagenome | isolation source: saline water (ENVO:00002010), including | reverse complement strand
ATTAGTCAAGACTATTCATCTATGGTAAACTTTGCAAGATGTAAGGTACTTGGTGCAAATGTACTTAGAGGACCAAAGCAGGTACCATGGGATGGCAATTTAAATTATGATTATCAGTTATGGATTGACTCTGATATTGTCTTTACAGCAGAAAAGTTCTGGCAACTTTGTGATCTTTCAATTTCTGCAGATGGTACAGAGAAAGAGATAACTGCTGGTTGGTATGCTACAGAAGATGGAACAACTACCTCAGTTGCACACTGGTTAGAGGAAGATGATTTCAGAAAGAATGGTGGTGTAATGAATCATGAGACTGTAGAGTCTATGAGTAAAAGAAAGAAACCATTTACTGTTGACTACACAGGATTTGGATGGGTAATGATTAAGAAGGGAGTTTTTGAGAATCTACCTTATCCATGGTTTGCTCCTAAGATGCAAGTTTTTGAATCTGGTGCAGTACAAGATATGTGTGGTGAAGATGTCTCATTCTGCTTAGATGCAATTGAGAAAGGATATGATATTTGGTGTGATCCAAGAATCAGAGTGGGTCATGAAAAAACAAGAGTAATCTAGGGAGCCTCTCATGATATTATCAAAACAAGTACAAGACTCATTAGATGAGGCAGTTGCATCACTTAGAAATGCTCTTGCTTTTGCAGCAAGAAGTGAGGAACTTTATGTTAGCAAACACATTGCTGATTTAATGTTTCAAATAGAAAATCTCAAGAATGTTTCAAATGTTCTTGCAATGTCTGAAAAAATCATTAAAGAATGGGAGGATGAAAAGTAATGCCAGTTAAAAAATCTCTCTCTGGTAGCGATTATGTAGAGAGCATACCAAAGAAGACTATTCAAGGAAGAGGAAAACATACTAAGTATGCTGCTACTTCTTCTAATAGACCAAAGAAAAGATATAGAGGGCAAGGTAAGTAAATGATTGCCTATAGTTACAATGAGATGATTTCATCACTTAAAGATATCAAAACCTGCTTACAACCAAGTTTAATTGGAGGGGCAGGTGTTGGTGTTTTTGCTTTAAAAATTATTAAACAAGATGAAGTCCTTTATGATAAAAAATATTGGAATCATTTTAAAAATTATGAAGTTCATTGGAAAGATGTTGAAAAACTTGTTGGATCTAAGATTGAAAAATATATTGAAAGAATGTGTATGTATAATCCAGAGACAGAATCTTACATACTAGATGTTCCTTTAAATATGTTGTACACTGAATATTATATAAATCACTCACATACTCCAAATTTGTTTTGGGATAGAAAAACACATGAGTTTTTTGCAATTCGTGATATTCAAGAGGGTGAAGAACTTACATCATATTACAGACCTGATGAAAGAGATTGGGAACTTAACTAAAATCAATTATGAGCACACTAATTACAAATTTACCTGCAATAGATGTTTGGGTAAGAAAAGAGTACCTTACAGACCATAAGAGTGGTCATGGTGAGTTTGAAAAGGGAGTATGGATATCTGCAAAGAGTATGCCTGGTCGTGCTTTTTACTTTGAAACATATTTACCAGAATATGCAGCAATGTTTGATAAATTACCAATTTCAGCATTTTTATCTCAACCAAAAACACCTGATCCTGATATGACTCTACATAACCTACAGTTTTGGAACTGTATGGACTATGGTGTAGTAGCAGTGCAGAAGCAGTTTATTGGTTCAATGCACTATGAAGTTTATACTCGTGACTATGGCAATCAAACTGGTACATATGTATGCACTCTTGACAATTATCACTCTGATGTAGATGCAATTGACTACTCAACTAGTGAAGTTCCTGCTGAACACAAGTCTCATAATATCATTGAATTAGATAATGGACAGTATTGTCTCTATCCAAATAATAGAATGAGGATATATGACAATAGTTTGACTCCTGAAACACCAAAAACTCCTGATTTTAAGGTCTCTACACAGTTATATCAAGTAGAAAATGGTCATGATAGAGATGGATTGGGCAATGATGAAAATTATTTTTGGAAAACAGCAAAAGAACGTGAATAAATAAATCAGATTTTATATTTTTTATGCCTGTAGAAAGGGTAAGCAAAGGATTTAAGGACCTGAGTATGACATTTCAGGTAAATCCTGTCAACTCAGATTTAATTGCAGTTAAAAATGAGAATGCTATTGCACGTTCTATCAGGAATTTAGTGTTAACACATCCAGGTGAAAGATTTTTTAATCCTAATTTAGGGTCTAGAGTCCATAGATTGTTATTTGATAGTGTGGATGACATTACTGGTGCTCTGATTAAAGATGAAATAGTGGATACTATTGAAAATTATGAACCCAGAGTCAAATTAAAGGATGTTATTGTAACTCCTATTATTGATAATAATGAATTTAATGTAAAAATTATCTTTGATGTCATAGGAATTGATGCTCTTCCTCAACAATTAGCATTTGCACTACAGCCAACAAGATAAATGGCACTAGTTAATTTCACAGATCTAGATTTTGATCAAATAAAAACCTCATTGAAGGATTATTTAAGGTCAAATTCCAATTTTACTGACTATGATTTTGAAGGATCTAATCTTTCAAGCATTTTAGACGTTCTTGCATACAACACTTACATAAATTCTTACAATGCTAACATGATTAGCAATGAAGTTTTTATTGATAGTGCCACTTTAAGAGAGAATGTAGTAGCATTAGCAAGAAATATAGGATATACACCAAGATCTAGAACTGCTGCAAAGGCAATAATCTCATTTTTTGTAGACGTAAGTGAATTTACAACAAAACCTGTTACCTTAACACTAAAAAAAGGCATTGTTGCCACTTCTGCATCCACTTTTGGAACTGAAAGTTTTGCTTTTTGCATTCCAAGTGATGTAACAGTCCCAATTGTTGATGGAATTGCCACTTTTGGTGATGTTGAGATAGTGGAAGGGACATTTTTGACTGCAAACTTCACTGTTTCCTCCCAAACACCATCTCCACCTAAAAGATATATCCTTGAAAACTCAGGAATTGACACTTCTACTCTAGAAGTCACTGTAAGAGACACTCAATCAAGCACAACTTCCAAAAAATACGTATTTTCAGACACTTTGATTGAAGTTAACTCTTCTTCTTGTGTATATTTTGTTCAAGAAATAGAAGATCAGAGATATGAACTTATTTTTGGTGATGGTGTCTTTGGAAAAGCACTAGAATCACTTAATTTTATTGAAGTTTCCTATATTACCACTAATGGATCTGCTGGAAACAACATTTCAGCATTTACTTTCAATGGAAGAATAGTTGATAACAATAATAACCTTGTAAGTAGTGGTATTTCTATTTTAACTACCATAAATGACTCTGTTGGTGGTAAAGAGATTGAACAAATTGACTCAATCAAGCGTTTTGCTCCTAAAATATACTCTACATTTAACAGAGCAGTCACAGCAGGTGATTATGAGGCACTTATACCCAAAATTTACCCTGAAACAGAGTCTGTATCTGTTTTTGGAGGTGAAGAACTTAGTCCACCACAATTTGGTAAAGTTTTTATCACTATAAAACCATTTTATGGTCCATTTGTGCCAGATTCTGTAAAAGCTAACTTAATTAACATTTTAAGAAAGTATTCTGTAGCTGGAATTGTTGCTGAAATACAAGATTTGAAGTTTTTGTATGTTGAGGTCAATGTTAATGCATATTTTAACCCAAATTTAGCACAAGACTCAAATGCTATCAAAACAGTCACTTTAAACAACATGACTGCTTATGCAGATTCATCAGAAATGAATAAATATGGTGCAAAATTCAAATATAGCAGATTTCAAGGAATAATTGATAATAGTCATGAATCAATAACATCAAATATCACAAAAGTTGAGATGAGACGTGATTTAAGACCAAAATTAAATCAAAATGCAGAATATGAATTATGTTTTGGAAATGCATTCTATATTAAGAGACAATCTGGATATAATATCAAATCTTCAGGATTTAATGTCTTTGGAATCAATGATACTGTCTTTTTAGGTGATATCCCTAATGCAAATAGGTTAACTGGTAGATTATTCTTGTTTAGATTGAGTTCTAAAGAATCTCCAGTTATTGTTACTAATAATGTGGGAACAGTTGATTATAAAAAAGGAGAAATTATTTTAAGTCCAATTAATATAAATGGAACATCTAAAAAAGTGCAAGATATTCCAATAATTGAAGTTTCTGTCTGTCCTGAGTCAAATGATGTAATTGGTTTGCAAGATTTATATTTACAACTAGATATTAATAACAGCACTCTAGATATGGTGTCTGATACCATAGAATCTGGTGACAATCCATCAGGAACATTATACACAGCTACGTCAAGTTATAGTGGCACTGCTATAGCAAGATTAACTGATGAACAAGCCACAAATACTAGTCTTCTCTCCTCAGATACATACGTGGTAGGATCTACTGTAACTCCTGTAACAACTTCAACATCATCATATTAATTTAACAGAAATATCAAATGCCAGACAATACAAGAGTAAAAATTAGTTCTATTGTAAAGAATCAGTTACCTGATTTTGTTAGAGCAGATTTTCCACTGACAGGAGAATTTTTGTCACAATATTATACTGCCATAGAGAATCAGGGGTCAACTCTTGATATTTTACAAAATATTGATAAGTATGTAAAGATAGATGAGTTAACAGATTTAATAGATTCCACAAATTTATCTAGTAAAGTAGGTTTCACAGATAATACAATAACTGTAAACTCTACAGTTGGGTTCCCAGAAACCTATGGATTGCTTCAAATAGACTCAGAGATCATAACATATACAGGCATCACTACAAACACCTTCACAGGGTGCTCAAGGGGGTTTAGTGGCATTACGTCATATAGAAGTGTTAATAGACCAGATGAGTTAGTATTTTCTGAATCAGCAATAGCAACTCATGAAGAAGACTCTGTTGTTAATAATTTAAGCATTAGATTTTTACAACAATTTTTAAAAAAAGTAAAAAGACAAATAACACCTGGTTTTGAGGAAAGAAAACTATCTACAGATATTGATGATAGATTATTCATTAAACAATCAAAAGATTTTTATTCATCAAAAGGAACAGACCAATCCTTTGAAATTTTATTTAGAGCATTATATGGTAAAGATGTAGAAGTTTTAAAACCAAGAGATTTTCTTTTCATACCCTCTAGCGCAAATTATAAAGTATCTGAACAAATTGTTGTAGAACCAATTTCTGGTGATCCAAACAAATTAATCAATAGAAACTTATTTCAAGATGCTGTAGATGGATTTCCAAAAGCTATAGGAGCTGTTAGTTCTGTAGAAAAATTAGTAAAAGATGGAAAGGTATATCATAGACTAAGTTTAGATTTTGATAAAAATTCTCAAAAACTATCAGGTGGATTTTCAATTCATCCAAATACAAAATTAGTTGATTCAGTTTCTATTGGGTCTACAGTGCTTACAGTTGACTCTACTGTTGGATTTGGAACAACTGGAACATTGATTGCTACTTTTGCTGATGGATCAACTAATTCTATAAAATATGAAGATAAATCTTTAAATCAATTTTTTAAATGTTCAGGCATAACAAATAATTTATCAACTAAGCAAAATTTACGTTTAGATTCTTTTGCTTATGGATTTGCTGGTATTGGTACAGATGATGTAATAAAAGTAAGAGTTACAGGTGTTTTACAAGATTTAAATTATAATTTTAACACCACCACATATAGTGAGGTAGGTGATGTCATAGAACCAAAAGGTTTGGGTGTTAATGCCACTGATATAGTTTCTAATTCTTTAGTGATTAATGTGTCAACTAGGTATGATGTTGAATCTTTTGAATTGATTGATAAATCAAACTTTACTTATAAATTAAGTTTATTTGATCCACATAGTTTTATTGCTGGAGATAATGCAATTATTAATGATGTTAATTGTTCTGTAATATCCTTAATAAGTTCAAAAGAAATATTGATAAAGGGTGCTGGAGAATTGTTCCCAGATGTAACTTATAGTATAAAAAGATTAATTTCTAAAGCAAATTTAAGTAATTATCCTAGTGCCAGTATTTTCACCACAAATGTTCAAAATTCTTATATTGATGATGAAAATTGCGTATATATAGCATCCCCATCTTTACCAGATTACTTTAATGAAGATTTAGACATTAGAGAAACTGATCTTACTTTCTCTGGTACGTTTGATGATGACACAATTATTACAATTGAAAATCATGGACTTATAACTGGAGAAAAAGTAAAATATGTTTCTGGTGGTGATGATAATAAATTAAATATAACTGAGGATGAGTATTTTATCAAAAAAGAGGATATTAATAGTTTTAAAATATCAAGAAGTGCTGCTAATATAGAAAATTCAAATTTCTTGTCCTTCTCTGGTAGTGTAACTAATAATAAATTTGAATTGGTAAGATTTTCTGAAAAATCAATACAATCACAAAAATTAATAAGAAAAATAAAAGATCCTGTTGCATCTGTAACATCAAAACCAACTCAAACTGGAAAAACTGGAATTCTTGTAAATGGTGTTGAAATATTAAATTATAAGTCAAATGATATTGTTAATTATGGACCTATAGAGGAAATATCTGTAACAAAGGGTGGTGATAATTTTGATGTGGTAAATCCACCCATATTAACAGTTTCAGACTCTGTTGGATCTGGATGTTCTGCTTATTGTGAAGTTACAGGGTCTATTGAAAGAATAGATGTTTTAGATGGTGGATTTGACTATCTAACATTACCAACTCTCAAAGTATCTGGTGGTAATGGATCAGGATGTATTGCAACACCTGATTTAGTTTTAGTTGATCATTCAGTTGAGTTTAATTCAATAGAAAATGCAGAATTAGTAAATTTAACAAATAATACTATTGGTTTCACTACATTTCATAAATTTAGAGATGGTGAGGTAGTTATATACAAAACAGATGGACAAACTGCCATAGCTGGACTAACAACAGATGCTTCTTATTTCTGTAATGTGGTTGACTCAAAAACAGTTACACTTCACAATAAATTAAGTGATGCTTTAGCAGGAGTATCTACAGTTAATTTAACTAATTTTGGATTTGGTATTCAAGAATTAAAATGTGCGAATAAGAAAAGAATTATTAGTTCTGTAAGTATAGCTAGTTCAGGTTCAGGATACAGTAATAGATTAACATCTATAACTTCTGTAGGAATTAATACAGCAAAAAATACTATCAATATTAAATCTCATGGTTATAAAACAGGAGATTTAATTAGGTATGACACTAAATCACTAGAACCAATATCTGGATTAACAACTCAAACAAATTACTATGTTACTGAAGTAGATGGTAATTCTTTTAGATTATCATCAGTTGGTATTGGATCTACAGTCCCAAATTTTTATCTTAGAAATAAAGAATTTATTAATTTGACTAGTGGGGGATCAGGAATACATGAGTTTAATTATCCACCAGTAACAATTGTCATAGATGGTCACATAGGAGTTTCTACTTTTTCAGGACAAGATTTTAATGCAAAACTAAGACCATCAATCAAAGGATCTATAAAATCTGTGTATGTGGCTGATGGTGGTGTAGGGTATGGTTCATCAGATATCATTAACTATAATAGACAACCTAGCATTATTTTAAACAGAGGTGTAAACGCTGAATTGTCTCCAATTATTTCAGCAAAAGGAAAATTATCATCTGTAATTGTAAAAAATCCAGGATCTGGATACAATTCACCACCTGAATTAAAACTACTTGGAAATGGGTTTGGTGCAACTATAATCCCAATATTAAAAGGTGGATCAATAGAATCTGTAAAAGTGGTTCATGCTGGAGTTGGACATTCTATCACTGATAAGATTCAAGTTATTTCAAATGGTGATGGAGCAGAATTTTTCACAAACACTAAAGTTTGGACAATTAATACTGTAGAAAGATTAATACAAAATAATCAAATTACGTCTGATGATGGAGTTGTTAGCACAGGATCTCAATCTAAGTATGGATTAGAATATTCTCATTTATATGCTCCAAGAAAATTAAGACAATCAACATTTGTGAAAAAAGATGTTGGTGATAAAAAAGTATTTACTCCAGATTTGAGATTGCAAAATGATATTGAACAAGTCTCTGCTAATCATTCACCAATTTTAGGTTGGTCATATGATGGTTCTCCAATATATGGTCCTTATGGTTTTTCTGAAAGTTCTGGAGGACCAATTAAAATATTACAATCAGGGTATGCAGTAGCCATATCATCTCAAAGACCTAATCCTTTAACATCCTCAGGAGAACAAATATATTCTGATGGATATTTTGTAGAAGATCATGTCTTTAGTGATGATAAAGATTTAGATGAACATAATGGTAGATATTGTAAAACACCTGAGTATCCTAATGGTGTTTATGCTTATTTTGCATGTATTAATCCCACAATTAATGATGATGAAGGTGCATTTAAAAATTTCAGAAAACCACAATTTCCATATTTTATAGGTAATTCATATAAATCTGAACCAATAGATTTTAATTTTTCAATAACATCAAATCAAGATGATATTGACTTAAATAAAACAACTTATTTAAGAAATACAAGTTCTTATAATTTCTTATTCAATAGATCCTCATATGATTTCTTAATTGATTCTAATCAAATTAATACTCAAAAATCTTTTGTAACACAAGTTGCTGCAGGTAATATAGAAAGTATTGGAATTAAAACTGGGGGATCTAAATATCAAGTTAATGATTCAATAATATTTGATAACTCTGATACTAGTGGATACGCTGCTAATGCAAAAGTTTTATACATTGGTGGAAAGAAAATAAAAACAATAAACGTAGATAATACAGAATTTAATAATGTTGAATTTGTTCCTTCAAATAATGTAAATGAGTTTATTGGATACACAACCATTCCTCATAATTTCTTTATGAGAGAGTATGTTACTATTAGTGGATTGAATACCAATGGTTTTGGAAATAATCAAGTACATTCAGTTGGAGTAACAACATCTACATTTAAATTAGATATAGGTATAAACTCAACAGGTAGCACTGGAATAGTAACTTTCTTTAACATAAATGGTGATCTATCTGCCATAAGACCAAATGATATTTTAGAAATTGGAAATGAACAAGCAAAAATATTAAACATAGATGAGATATCATCTAGAGTAAGAGTATCAAGGGATCATAATTCTACAGTTGGAACATCTCAAACTGCAAATACTTTAGTATCAGTAAAACCTAGAAACTTCAAATTTAATTCTTCTAGTATTCAAGGAAAAGGTAATTTTAGATTCAATGAAGAATTATATTTTAATCCCATAGAATCAGTTGGATTAGGAACTATTGAGGGTGTTGGTATTGGAACTACTCTATCTTTTTCAAATCCTGGAGCAGGTATATCTCAAATATTCATTCCTTCAAAATCAATTTATATTAGAAATCATGAGTTAAGGATAGGAGATTCTTTAACATATAAAACTAATGGTGGAACTGCTCTTGGAGTTTCTACTGATGGCATAATGGAATTTACTTTAGAGAACAATCAAACTCTATTTGCTGCTCCATTATCAAAAGATCTTATTGGAATATCTACATCCAGAGTTGGTGTTGGGTCAACTGGATCTTTTGTAGGAATTAATTCCATTACAAATGTAAATACTTTATTTTTAGTTGGAGTTGGGACTGGAGTTTTACATAGTTTTAAAACTAATCATAATAATGTATTGTCAGGTGCTATTAATAGATCTCTAGCAACTGTTTCTACAGCATCAACTCATGGATTGAGAACAAATGATATAATAAATCTAGCTGTTTTGCCAGGAATATCAACAACAATAAAAGTTGCATATAATGATTTTAATAGAAGATTAGTAATAGATCCTAGATCCTTTACTGCTAGTGATGTTAATACAACTCAAAATACAATAACAATATCAAAACATGGTTTTGTAAATGGACAAAAAATTATTCACACTGCTGAAACAGTATCAGGTGGTTTAGTTAATAATGAAATATATTATGCATATGTATTAGATCAAAATACAATTAAATTATCACATCAATATTATCAATCATTAAATGCAAATCCAGAAATAATTAATATAACAAGTGCATCTGCTGGAACAATATCACCAATAAATCCAAAAATAGTAATTGATAAAAATCAAAATATAGTATTTGATTTGTCTGATTCTTCATTATCTTTTACAAACAATGAAGTTTCATACAGTGCATTTGAATTTAATTTATTTACAGACAAAAAATTAAAAAATATATTCAACACTTCAGGAAAAACTGATGATTTTAATGTTGTTAGAACTGGTAAAGTTGGTATAGATCCAACAGCTAATTTGACAGTTAAAAATGTAAAAGAGGTTGATCAAATTTTATATTACAATCTAACACCAATTAATGATGAATTGAATACTGATGTTAAAAAAGAAATCATAAATGATGATGTCAATATATTAGATGTAAGTTCCATCTTATTAAGAATGAACGCTTTAGGTGGACCTCAAACTTTAGTTGGAGTTGGAACCACTACATTTAATTTTTCTGTTACTCAATCACCAAAAAAATTAAGTTATGTTGAAAGTGATGGTATATTTTCTTATCAAACTAGTTCCCTACATGCATATGGTCCAATAGAATCTATTAATGTAACTAGTAGAGGAAAAGAATATAGAACTCTACCAGGCATTAGCACCATTATTTCTAAGTTTGGTAATGATGCAATTTTAGAACCAGTTAGTTCTACAGTGGGAAGAATAACAGAAGTTAATTTACAAGATATTGGATTTGATTATTCTGTTGATAGGACTCTTAGACCTGAATCACAAATACCACAATTAATTAAAGTAGATACTCGTGCCTCAATAGAAAAAATTGGAATATCATCTGTTGGACAATTTTATTTACATGCACCTGGTTTGGTTGTATTGGATGGATTAACTCAAAAAGAAGTAAAAGATATTGATTTAAGATATGAATTAGGAGATGAAGAAGTAACAGTTCTTGAGAATAGTAAAAACTTAAATAATTTAACTCCAACTATAATACCAATAAGTAACTCAAATGGTATAAAAATAGCAAACATAGATTATGATAGTGGAACTAAAAATGTAACAGTTAGTTTGGGTGCTAGTTTCAGCAACGCTTCTGATTTCCCATTTGAAGTTGGTAAAAAGGTTTTGGTTGAGGGTGTTAGTGTTGGAGTTGGATCAACTGGTAAAGGGTTTAATTCAGAAAATTATGAGTATACTTTATTTGAAATATTAGAAGTAGATCCTAATGTTGGAGGAACTTTAGGCACAGTTAGATATAATTTATCTGGAATAATTCCAGAGGGAATTGAACCTGGAAGTTTTTCTTCTAGTTTATCATCTGGTAAATTAACTCCAGAAAAATTCTTCCCAATATTTGATGTATCATTAAAAGTAAATAATTTTGACATAGGTGAGGTTATTGTATCTAATAATGCAAAAGGAATTTTAAATTCTTGGGATTCTAAAAATGGTTACTTAAAAGTATCATCACCAAATGAATTTGAATTAAATTCTCTTGTCACAGGAGAGTCATCTAATGTTGAGGGAGAAGTAGTTGATGTCATATCATACAAATCCTTTTACAATGTAGATTCATCATCAATTGTTAAAGAGGGATGGAAAAATAATCAAGGTTTCTTAAATGATGGTCAACAAAGATTATTTGATAGTGATTATTATCAATTCTTTTCTTATTCATTAAAATCAGAATGTGAAATTGAAAAATGGGATGAACCAGTTTCATCTTTAAATCATACAGCAGGATTTAAAAAATTTAGTGATTTAATTGTTAAATCAGAAACTAATGTTGGTGTTGACACTGCACAAAATGAGAGTGCTCTTGTGGTAATTACAGATATAAATTCTGTGATGGATTTAAATACTACATTTGATTTTGACTTAGTTAGAGAAAAAACTTTAAATATAGATTCTAAAATACTTTCAGATGAAGTTGTATTTGAATCAAAAATATTAAAAGATTTTAGTGAGTCTGTTGGAAATAGAGTGTTAACTATTGATGATATAAGTGGTGATTTTAATAATAACGCTAGAACTGATGCTTTCCAATCTGTTGATAGTTTCACTCTAGCAGATGTAAGATATAGAAAATATATTGCTTTTATTCGTGATAAGAGATTTACTAAAGAAAGACAAATGTTACTAGTATCATCTCTTCATGATGATGTTGGTAATATTTTCCTTAATCAATATGGTAGAGTTGAAACAAATACTGACTTAGGTGAGTTTGGTGGTGATTTAGGTTCATTTGATATGGATGTATCAGGTGATGATGGTAGACTTCTATTTTTCCCTAAGAAATTTGCTTTTAACAATTATGATGTATCAACATTAGCATATAACATATCAGATAGTGTTTCAGGTGTAGGGTCTACTGGATTTGGTGGTATAGTAAATGTTGTTAGTAGCACATCAACTATACCATTAGGATTGAGCACATCTCATAATATTGTAAGCATAGCATCTACTTACAGATCCTCTAAAGTAATAGTATCTTATGCAGCTAGTGATTCTACATATTTTGAGCATGATGAATTGTCAATAGTTCATGATGGGTCTGAAGTTGAATTACTTGAGTATGGACAATTATCAACTGATTTAATTGGTAGTGCATCAGGGACTCCAGGTTTAGGAACTTATAGTGCATACATATCAGGATCTCATATTAATATTGATTTACATCCAAATGTAAGCACAGCTTCAACATTTGTAGCAAATACAATTCATGTAGATTTTGGTAATTCATCATCTGCAGGTATTGGAACTCAAATATTGAACACTGCTACATTAGATTCTAGGTTGACTTCAATATCATCCAGTGGATCACCATCTGCAACCACTGTGGCAGTATATGATAATAGCACTTTTTCTGGTGCATATTATATTGTCAGTATTGAGGATACTACAAATAATCAGTATCAAGTATCTGAAGTAATTGTTGTTGATGATAATACTCAACCATATGTTACTGAATATGCAATAGTTCAAACCAATCAAAATCTTGGTGATTTTAGTGCTGCTATTTCAGGTGATAATACTAATTTAACATTTACTCCAATAGCCAGCGCAAATATACAAGTAAGAGTATTTCAAAATAAATTAAGATTGGTTGATGATCTTAATCCTGATAAAGAAATTAGTTTAACTAACGCAACCATTGATACTGGATTTGGAGCATATACTGCTACTGAAACTGATGTTAAGAGACAATTTGATTTAAAGCATAGACAACTTCCAATATTTAAAAGGGATTTTGTTGGTAGTGCTGCCACTGTGGTCAACACCACTGAAGATAGTGTAAGAATACCAGATCATTATTTTGTTACTGGTGAGGAATTAACTTATAGGCATACAGGTGCTGGAACCACATCTGCTATTGGTATAACAACTCAAACCATAGCAGGTATAGGAACTACAGATAAATTACCACCAACTGTGTTTGCAGTTAAAATTGACAACTCAACTTTAAAATTAGCAACTTCTTCAGAGAATGCTTTAAAAACTGATCCTACATGTTTTGACATAACATCTGTTGGAATTGGAACTTCTCATTCATTTACTTCCAAGAAACAAAACTCCAGAGTCATTATTAGTATTGATAATGTGGTTCAACAACCAATTGTTTCTACCTCAGTAACAACCACAATTAGTGCTGATGTCTCATCTACCACAGATAAAATAAAAATATCAGGAATAACGTCAATAACTGGTGGTGATATGTTGAAAATAAATGATGAAATAATGAAGGTAAATTCTGTTGGATTGGGTGCTACTAACGTTCTACTTGTGACTAGATCATTCATGGGAACTGAGGTAGATGCTCATACAGATGGAACTTTAATAACTAAAATTCAGGGTAATTATAATATTGTTGATAGTAAAGTTAACTTCTTTACTGCCCCAGTTGGACTGACTCCTATTTCATCTACAACAAATGAACCTGATTCAAGAGACTTTGTTGGTATAGCAACACACTCAACATTTAATGGTAGATCATTTATGAGATCTGGAATTGTTAATGGTTCTGATGATCCATATGCTAAAAACTTTGTATTTGATGATATATCTGCTAATTTTACAGGATTTGCAACTGAATTTACTTTACAATCTGATGGAAGTAATATAGCAGGATTCTCTACCAGTAATGCCATAATATTAGTTAATCAAGTTCCTCAAGGACCCCAAAGACTTACAGGTTCAGTGAGTGTGCCTGGAGATTACACAATGATAGAAAGTGTAGGCATCACTAGCATACAATTTACAGGTTCAATAGCATCTGTATCTTATGATCCAAATAGTGCAAATGTTCCTTTGGGTGGTGTTATTATATCTGTTGGATCAACAGAGGGATTTGGATATCAACCTTTAGTTGCTGCTGGTGGCACTGCAACAGTATCTGGTTTAGGAACAATTAGTTCTATTAGTATTGGTAATAGTGGATCTGGTTATAGATCTGGTATTCAAACCATAGTAAATGTGGGAGTTCAAACTTTAAGCACATCAACACCTAATATAGAATTTATTGGAACTGCTGCCATTAGCAATGGTAATATTGTTAGTATAGCAATTACAAATCCAGGCACAGGATACACATCCACTAATCCACCATTGGTTGTTATTGATGAACCATTATCTTATACAAATATACCTTTAGTTTATAGTTCTACTTCAACTGGGGTTGGATCTGAAGCAAGAGTTAACATAGTAGTTGGACAAGGATCAAGTGTTATCAATTTTGAAATTATCAATGAAGGTTTTGGATATGGTGAAGACCAAGTATTAACAGTTGGCATTGGTGGAACTGTGGGTATTCCAACAGACAGCAATTTCTCTGAGGTTAGAGAATTTCAATTAACAGTTCAAGAAGTTTTCAATGATAGTTTTGCTGGATTTACTGTTGGGGATTTCCAAGTAATAGATCCACTTGATGATTTGTTTGATGGACAATCAAAATCATTTGCTTTAACTCTTAATGGTGAAGCAAAAACAATCCAAACATCACCAGGTTCAAACATTGATGTTGAAGTAACTCTTTTAGTATTCCTTAATGATATACTTCAAGTTCCAGGTGATGGATATGAATTTAAAGGTGGTAGTTTTATAACATTTAAAGAAGCACCTAAAGTAGGAGATACATGTAAGATATTGTTCTATCAAGGAACTAGTTCTGTTGATGTTACAGAAATTGATATTTTAGAAACAGTTAAGAAAGGAGATGAAATTAAATTATATGAAAAGGATATATCTTTTGAGGAAGATTTTAGAACAGTAACAAATGTAACATCTTCTGATAGTGTAAACACTAATTTATATGCAGGTCCAGGTATTACCACTGATGAAACTTTCCAAAGAGCAGTAACATGGTCTAAACAAACTGAGGATAAATTTATAGATGGAAATCCAGTAACAAAAGACAGACCTCACTATGAACCATTAATATATCCTAAAACTAACATCATACAATCTGTTGGTGTAGGTTCAACAGTGATATTTGTATCTAACCTTAGAACGTTCTTTGATAACTCTAGAGAGAATTACAGTGAACAAAATGATATTAGAATAGTGTCTCAAGATAGAATAGTTGGAGCATCTGCTACTGCATTTGTTTCTGTTGCTGGAACAGTAAGTTCTTTTGATATAACAAATCCTGGATTTGGATACACAATTGCACCATCAGTTTCAATATCTTTACCTGTGGGATTATCAACCAGTCAAGGTGCAAGAGCAACTGCCACAATAAGTGGAGTGGGAACTGTTAATGCTATCAATGTTTCATTTGGTGGAACAACCACAGGATTTGCATATACCAGCACTAATGCTCCATCAGTTCTAATTGGAGATCCTAAATTAATTACTGCTGTTGAAACTATTAATAATGTTGCATTTTCTGGAGATTTTGGAATTATATCTGGAATATCTACTACATCTGTAGGAGTAGCATCAACTGGAATAGTGTTTGATTTATTACTTCCAAAAGATTCATTATTCAGAGATGCTACATATGTTGGCAGTGCTTTAACTGTAAGTGGAATTTCTACTGGATATTATTTTACAGTATTTAATTCTAATGTTGGCAATGGAGTAACATCCTTAAATCAAGATGGAAATGTAGTTGGAATAGGAACTTCCTTTATAGATAACATCTATGAAGTTTCTCAAGTTTCTATAGCTCAAACCATGGGCATAGGAATTGGATTGACATATGTTGCACAAGTAACAGTCAGTGTTCAAGATTATAATGGTTTAAGTGGACTTGGACATAGTGAGTTCTTTGGAGAATATAGTTGGGGCAGAATTGTAACTGCACCTAGATCATCAGCTAGAGTATTTACATCTTATGCTGGAAATCAAGATGGTTTAATTGGAGTTACCACCTCTCCAATAATTGAAAGAATTAATCCATTAAGATTCATAAATTATGATACATAAATAACTAAAAAAATAGTAAAAAATGTCTGCTATTATAACTGATCAACTTAGAATATTGAACGCTGAGAATTTTGTTGCTGCTGCAACATCATCAGCAAATTCTTATTATTCTTTTGTTGGTTTACCTAATGCACCTGATTACTCTTCTACTTGGGATTCAAATCCTCCTGCACCAAAGGATAGTTTTGATCAGGAGAATGATTATTGGGATACCATGATCGCATTGAAAAAAATTACCTCTTCTGATGTGCGTAGAGTGGTTAATAAAAATAGTTGGACATCAGGTGTTACTTATGACATGTATCGTAATGACATCAGTAGAACAAATACTGCTAAACCATCTGGAGCAACTAATTTATATTCCTCAAAATATTTTGTGGTAAATGAAGATTTTAAAGTTTATATATGTTTGCAAAATGGAACTGATCCAGAAAACTTAACAGGCAGACCCTCTCTTGATCAACCAACATTTACTGATCTAGAACCTAAGTCACCTGGTGATAGTGGTGATGGATATATTTGGAAGTATCTTTATACAATCAAACCTAGTGACATAGTTAAATTTGACTCTACTAATTTTATGCCTGTTCCTGATAGTTGGGAGACAGATACAGAAAATGCAGCAGTCAGAAATAACGCTTCAAGTAGTGGACAATTAAAAGTTATTACCATAGTAAATAGAGGATCAGGAATAGGAACTGCAAATAGAACTTATACTGGAGTTCCAATAAATGGTGATGGTTCTGGTGCTGAAGCAACCATTGTCATTAATAATGATGCTAAAGTTGAATCTGTAAATATATCAAAAGGTGGTTCTAATTACACATTTGGAACTGTTGATTTGGAGGCAGGTGGGGTTCCAACAGGAACAATTGCACCAATATTCAATGTTATTATTCCACCTCAAGGAGGGCATGGAGCAAATATTTACAGAGAATTAGGAGCACATAATGTTTTAATATTTTCTAAAATAGAAAATGATTCTGAAAATCCAGATTTTATAACTGGAAATCAAATAGCTAGAATAGGTATAGTAGAAAATCCTTTAGCTTATAATTCAAGTAATAATTTAGCATTACCTAAAGCTAGTGCATTATATGCTTTAAAATTAATTGGATCTGGATCAACAACAGCAACATTCAATATTGATGGACAAGTCACACAGACAGTTGGTGTTGGATCTACTGCTGTAGGAAGAGTTGTATCTTATGATCAAGTAACAGGTGTATTAAAGTATTGGCAAGATAAAAGTCTTGTTGGATTTAATAGTGATGGTTCTTTGAAAACTGATCCAAAATATGGATTTACTCTTCATAGATTTACATCAACACCAACAAGTGGAGGATCTTTAAGTATAGCTAGTAATGAGGGAACTTTAGGTATAGACACTAGTTTTGGAACATCAGGTAGTCCTGGTATAAGTACAGTAATAAATAATAGAAAATATTTTCTTGGCCAGAGTTTCACTCAAGGAATATCAAATCCTGAGGTTGAAAAATATTCTGGAAATATAATTTATGTTGATAACAGACCCTCAATTACTAGGTCTGCAAACCAAAGAGAAGATATCAAAGTCATTTTGCAATTCTAAAGACTCATGCCACAGGAAACTAATCTAAACGTCGCTCCTTACTTTGATGATTTTAGTAAAGATGACAAATATTTTAAGGTTCTTTTTAAACCAGGATTCCCAGTTCAAGCAAGAGAATTAACTGGTTTACAATCTATTCTTCAAAATCAAATTGAGAGACTTGGTGGTCATACTTTTAAAGAGGGTTCATCTGTAACAGGTGGTGGAGTAAAATTTAGTAATGGATATTATTCCATAAAAATACAATCAACAAATGAGGGTTTTGATGTTAAAGATTATCTGTTTGATATTAAAGGTAAAACTGTAGTAGGAAGTCAAACTGGCATAAAAGCTCAAATAAGAGGATACATGCCCATCATACAAAGTGATGGTACATATGTTCTGTTTGTTAATTATTTAAGTAGTGGTCCTGATAATAATGATAGATATCAATCTGGTGAAAGTTTACTTTTGGATGGAGAAACTTGCAATACTAGAAAAGGAATAGTATTTCAAACAGGGGAGTCTTTAGCTCAATTACACACTGGAACATGTAGTTACACTGGATGTGCTGCTGTATTATCAGCAGGAGTTTATTTTGCAAGAGGATATTTTATTGAAGCAAAAGAACAAACTTTAATAGTTAATCCATATTATAGTGATGTAAGTGTAAAAATAGGATTAAGAGTAAAAGAATCTATAATAAACTCTGATATAAATTCAAATTTAAATGACAATGCTGCAGGATTTAGTAATTTTACAGCCCCTGGTGCTGATAGATTACGCATAGAACTAAATTTAGAATCAATTCCCATCAACGTAGAAAAATCTCGTAATTTTATAGAGTTGATGGAGGTTAGAAATGGACAAGTAACTGCTAATACTAATAGGACTGAATATGATGATTTAAGCAAAGAGTTTGCTAGAAGAACTTTTGATGAATCTGGTAACTACTATGTAAAACCATTTTCTGTTACTGCTAGAAATACATTAAATGATCTTGAGGGTAATAATGGATTATTTTCAGATGATCAAATAACTTATAATAATAACACTCCTAGTGATGATTTAGGAACTTATAAACTATCACCAGGTAAAGCATATGTTAGAGGATATGAAATTGAAACAATTGTTCCTTCATTTTTAGATTTTAAAAAACCAAGAACTACAAAACTTTTAGAGAATCAAAGTATAAATTATGTCACTGGACCTACTTTTGTATTAAATACAGTTAGTGGATCACCCAATATAGGAGTGGGGACTGATTACACTGTAAGTTTGAGGGATAGTAGAATAGGTGCAGCTTCAACCACTGCTGCAGGAAAAGAAATAGGTATAGCAAGAGTTTATGATTTTGCATTAGAATCAGGATCTTATGATGCTATTAATTCTGATTTGAATGAGTGGGATATAGCATTATATGATATTCAACCATATACAGAGATAACACTAAACACTCCAACAACCTTATCTGTTCCAACTCATATAAAAGGTAAGTCTAGTGGTGCTGTAGGATTTTTAAGATATGGCGTTAGCAACTCTGGTTTGATCACTGCTTACAATACAAAAGGAACTTTCATACCTGGTGAACAATTTATTTTTAATGGTATAGAGAGTGGAAATATTGGAGCAGCTTCTACATCTTTTAGTACAAGTGATATAAAATCAGTTCATGGAACTGTATCAACAGCTAGCACATTCAATGCTAATGTAAAACAAACAGATTTGTTTACAATAGGAGAAGTTAATATTACTAATCCTCCTAGCTCTGGAGCATCAGCTGGTATTTCAACTGTTACTAGTGCTGATCCAAATAAATTTTTCATAGGAATAGCCACTGTAGGTAATATAGTTGAATATACTAATCCTGGATTTGATATTCCATCTTACGCTAGAGTAGAAAGCGTCTCTCAAAATTCTTTAACAATATCTGGAGTAACCACTGTTGCAGGAATAAATCAGGGAGGTCTTCCAAACACCACTATAAATCCATCTAACTTTAAAGTTTTAACATCACAGTTTCAATCATCTGCAGATAACACTTTATTTACAAGACTACCAAAAAGAAATATATCAAATGTAGATCTAACTACATCACAAATTACAATCAGAAAACAATTTGATGTTAATATTACTAACAATTCAACTGGAGTAGTTCCTAGTGGTAATGTTAATGAAACATTCCTACCATATGATGAGGAAAGATATGTTTTATTAAGGTCAGATGGTAGCACAGAGTCTTTATCAACTGATAAGTTTGAGTTTAATGGATCATCTTCTGAAGTAACTATAAATGGTTTAGGAACAAATAGTTCAGCAAAATTAATAGCTACTTTAAGAAAAACAAATGTTAAAGAAAAAGTAAAACAAAAACAAAAAATAAATATTGTAACCATATCAAATTCAAAATTTGTTCAGTCTGGGATTGGTGCAACAACTTTAAATGATGGATTAACTCATTCAAATGTTTATGGAACTAGAGTTCAGGATGAGGAAATATCATTAGGAGTTCCTGATGCAACTTTAATCTATGCTGTATTGGAGTCAACTGATTCTAGTTCTCCAGTATTACCTAAAGCATCTTTAACATCTATTAATAGTGCTACAGGAAAAACTGGTGATTTATTAATTGGTGAGAAATTTAAAGGAAATGATAGTGGATTTAGAGGAATATATGTTAGTAGATTTGATGATTCAAATATAAATTTCATAGCTTTAAATGATTTCTCTCCACAAAAAAATGAAACTTTTACTTTTGAAGAATCAGGTATAACTGCTACTTTAGCATCAACAGCATTAGGCTCTAATGATATTACAGAGGAATTTACTTATGATGATGGTCAAAGAAATACAATATATGATTATGCCAGAATAGTTAGAAAAAAAGAATTTTCTGAACCCTCAAAATCTTTATTAGTGGTATTTGAATCTGCCTTTTTTACTGCATCAGACACTGGTGATTTAACAATTGCAAATTCATATGAAAATTTTGATTACGCAAAATTACCTACAATTAATAATGTAAGAGTAAGTGATATTTTAGACATTAGACCTAGAGTATCTCAATTTTCTGGATCTACGCACTCACCTTTTGAATTTTTAGGTAGATCATTTAATGAATCTGGAAATTCTGCTTCTAATATATTAGCATCAGATGAATCAATAATTTTAGATTATTCATTCTTCTTACCAAGAATGGATAAAATATTTTTAAATGATAAAGGACAATTTCAATTAATAAATGGCATACCTGCTGAGTCTCCAGAATTCCCTAATGCTATTGATGGAGCTTTAGAAGTAGCTTCAATAAAATTACCTGCTTTTCTTTATAATATTGATGATGTAAGTATTAGAGTAGCAGATTATAAGAGATATCAAATGAATGATATCAATAAACTTGAAAAAAGAATTGAAAATTTAGAATTTTTCACATCATTAACATTATTGGAAAAAGATACTCTTAATATGAACATCACTGATGTTGATGGTTTGAATAGATTTAAGTCAGGATTTTTTGTAGATGATTTTTCATCAACAGATAATCAAATAAAGAAAACAATAGTAAAGAACTCAATTGATTTTAAAAATGGTGAATTAAGACCAGCACCATATACAACTGAATTAGATTTGCTTCTTGATCTTGATAGTTCTAATAATATAAGAAAAACTGGTAGAGTTTTATCATTAGATTATCATGAAGTAATACACATAAAACAACCATTTGCAACTAGAACAGAAAGTGTAACCCCATTCTTAATTAACTATTATGGTGGATCTGTAACCTTAACACCATCATCAGATGTTTGGTTAGATCAAGTTACCATTTCAGCCAAAAGAGAAGAGTTAACAACATACACTGAGACATCAGAGCAAGTTGGAGCAGGGGGATTTGATCCAAATACTGGATATAGTCCTGTAACATGGAGTGCTTGGGAGACCACATGGGTTGGTAGTGAAACTTTAATTAATCAAGATGTGTCAACTTCGTTTGGATCTTGGGAAACAGTTGGTTCTCACACTAAACAAAGACAAGAATTTAG
>CETC01063882.1_pt1 | contig 22144 bp, 9 predicted proteins | sample 326911 | NCBI WGS metagenome assembly CETC01 (sample SAMEA2622694, study PRJEB7988) | marine metagenome | isolation source: saline water (ENVO:00002010), including | reverse complement strand
AAGGATATAGAAAAAATTCTGAGATATAAAACGCCCTTCAAATACCCACAGCACATAAAAATTCCCCTGGCTATAAAAGTAGCACAGGGGTTTTTCATATATAATTTTTGATGAGACAATAAATTGGGACTAAGACCAATGATAGATCAATACGAAAAAGATTTAATTATCGAAACCCTTCACTATCGTTTAGAGAACGACACACACCTTACAGAAGAACCGACCCTCAAAGATAACATGGAAGAACTTATATTCAAATTAGAGGAGGAGTATATATAACTACACCATTGCAATTATTGCGTTGAAGTGGTATAATATACACATAATGACTCTGAGGTTATGGCAAAAGGATTTACAGTAAAAGCAGAAGCACCAAAAGCAAAGAAACAAGAATTTGATATTGCTGCTGCACGAGAAGCAATTAAAGGAAAAACAGTAGTATTCTGTCTACCTGGAAGAGGAGTTTCATATATCTTTCTGAAGAACTTTGTACAACTCTGTTTTGATCTTGTACAGAACGGTGCAGCAATTCAGATATCTCAGGATTATTCGTCGATGGTTAACTTCGCACGGTGTAAGTGTTTAGGTGCGAATGTACTCAGGGGACCTGACCAAAAACCTTGGGACGGCAACTTGAAGTACGACTATCAGTTATGGATCGACTCAGATATAGTATTCGATACAGAGAAGTTTTATAAGTTAGTTGCGATGGATAAGGATATAGCAGCAGGTTGGTACTGTACCGAGGACGGACGAACGAGTTCTGTGGCTCACTGGTTAGAAGAAGGAGACTTCCGTAAGAATGGTGGAGTCATGAATCATGAGACCTTAGAGTCTCTAAGTAAGAGAAAGAAACCATTTACAGTAGACTATACAGGTTTCGGATGGGTTCTGATTAAGAATGGTGTGTTCGAGAAACTCCCCTATCCTTGGTTTGCTCCCAAGATGCAAGTATTTGAGTCAGGGGAAGTTCAGGATATGTGTGGGGAGGATGTCTCATTCTGCCTAGACGCAATGGATGCAGGTTATGAGATCTGGTGTGATCCTACTATCAGAGTGGGTCATGAGAAGATGAGAGTCATCTAAAAAAATCGTCGTAAAAGTTGGGGCGTGAAAAAATCGCCCCGTTAAAGTATACATTAAAAGGAGAAAACACAATGGGAATGAGAAGTCTGTCTGGTGAAGTACTAATTGAAGCCAGACCCAAGAAGACGAGACAAGGAAGAGGAAAGCATACTAAATATGCTGCAACGAGTAGAAACAAAGCAAAGAAAATCTATCGAGGTCAAGGAAGATGAAACTCTATCGTATCGAAGAACAATTAACTTCTGGATGGACGGAAGTAATTGGTGGTCTTACAAAAGACGAAGCATCTAATAAATTGAATGCTTTAATTGCAGAAGGATACAATCCAAATGATTTACGAGTAAGAGTCTTATTAAATGAATAATATAGAAAAGGCATTAGAACATGCTAAGAGTGCTTCTGAATTAGTCGGAGGCACCTTTTCTTATCTGCATACAGGTGATCAAAAACGTAATTATGGTAAGAAAATAGTCATTGAATGGAAAGATGATGACTACTCTAAGATTCCGAGTCGGTATTAACCACTAAATATAGCAGTAACCATTATAGATATACTAACACAGTATATAAATTTGGATGGCCGTTAAAGTATCTCGTGCATTTAAAGATATCAGTTTGTCTTTTAAGAGACATCCTGTGACTAATGACGTGACTGTGCTCAAAAATGAGGACGCAATTAAGAAATCCGTTATCAATTTATGCCGAACTCGCATAAATGAACGGTTTTTTAATGAATTATTAGGTACATCCATTGAAGATTCGTTATTCGAGAATAATTTAAGTGATATTTCAGACTTTCTAGAGAGAGAAGTTACTACTTTAATTAAAAACTATGAAAAAAGGGTCACACTAAAGAATGTAATTGCGAGAGCTGTACCTGATTCTAACGAATTATCGATTCGTATTGAGTATGAAATCACAGGATTACCATTTCCTCCACAAAATATAGAGTTCTTACTACAACCGACAAGGGTATAATGGCATTTAAGCAGTTTACAAACCTAGATTTTAACGATTTACGTGCTCAGATTAAGGATTATCTGAGATCAAACTCCAATTTTACGGATTTTGACTTCGAGGGATCAAACTTTTCCATATTAATTGACACGTTAGCGTATAATTCCTACATTACTGCCTATAATACTAACATGGCAGTCAATGAATCGTTCATTGATAGTGCTACTTTAAGGGAAAATGTTGTATCATTAGCACGAAATATTGGTTTTGTACCTCGTTCTAAGAAATCTGCGGTTGCAACAGTTAGTTTTACAGTAAATGTAAGTGGAATATCAGCAAGAAGTGTTAAATTGAATGCTGGACTAGTAGCCTTAGGTTCAGTTGAGAATGGAAATTACATATTTTCGGTTCCAGAAGACATAACAGTCACTCCAAATAGCAATGGAATTGCAACTTTCTCGAATATTTCAATTTATGAAGGCAATTTCCTAGAAAAGAAGTGGGTAGTTAACGATTCTTTACCAAATCAGAAGTATATTATCCCAAATGCCAACGTAGATGCGTCAACAATACGTGTTACCGTTGGAAATGAGAATTTTGAGTCCTATTCTAACATTTTTGATGTAAATTCATCATCAAGATTGTTCCTTACACAAGAAATTGAGGATGAAAAGTACCAAATTCTGTTTGGTGACAATATTTTGGGTAAAAAACCAAAAGCTTTAGACGAAATTACAGCAACTTATATCGTTAATAATGGATCTGCTGGTAATGGAGCAGCAAATTTCACTTTTGCTGGTCGTTTAACCTATCTTTTTGGTGGTGTAGAGACAGATATTACTCAAGGTATCTCTCTTATAACCACTACACAAGCGTCTGAAAACGGTGATGAGATAGAATCTATAGACAGTATTAAATATCTTGCTCCAAGGGTCTATGCGTCCCAATATAGAGCAGTCACATCGCATGATTACATTGGATTGATACCATTTTTATACCCAAATATTGACTCTGTGAGTGCATATGGTGGTGAAGAGTTGGATCCACCACAATTTGGAAAGGTTTATGTGACTGTAAAACCTAAAAACGGTGAAGTTTTATCGGATGTTGCTAAAGATTCCATTAAAAATGACTTGAAAAAGTATACAGTTGCAGGAATTAAACAAGAATTTATCGATCTTAAGTATCTTTATGTTGAATATGACTCTACTGTATCATATGATTCGGGTTTTATCTCTAATAGTCTTGATTTAAACTCAAGAATTATAACTTCAATTCAAAAATATGCTAAATCTGCTGATATTAATTCATTTGGTGGACGTTTGAAATATAGTAAATTACTTTCTCAAATTGATAATGTTGACACAGGAATCACTTCTAACATTACAAAACTTGTAATGAGGAGGAATATGGTTCCTGCATATAATCAACTTGCTACTTATGAGTTGTGTTATGCTAATCAATTCCATGCTGATTTAGAAGGATTTAACATCAGATCATCTGCATTTAAGATTGATGGTGTTGATGGTGATGTTTTTATGACTGATTTGCCAAATGCAGATGGAAAAACAGGAGTTATCAAATTCTTTACTTATGATAATTCTACAATAAATTATATTAATAATAATGCTGGTACAGTTAACTATACTAAGGGTGAAATTATACTTTTCCCACTTATAATCACATCTACAACTTTAACTGAAAGGATTGAAGTGGAAGTGACTCCTGAATCAAATGATATTGTCGCAAAAGAGAGTCTTTATATTGTGCTAGATACTACAGGAAACAGTAAATTAACCTTATTGGAAGATGTTATTGTTTCTGGTTCTAACAAATCTGGAACCAATTATACTCCACCATCAAGTTTCATTAGCAGTAAAAAATATACAAGATAAGAAATGCCTGATAAAAAAGTAAAAATCTCGAATATTCTTAATAGCCAGATTCCAGATTTTATTCTGGATGATGGTTCTTTATTCAAAGAATTCTTAGAACAATATTATGCATCCGAAGAACATGAGTATGGTACGACTTATCTTGCTGATAATTTAGAATCAATTAAAAAAATATCGACTTTATCTGATATTACTACTGTTGAAGCACAAACTGTTCCTGCTCCAGGAAGTACTGTTCCTTCTTCTCCAGTGGTTGTTGCTGCTGAAGCATACGCATATGATGATGTAATTTACGTTAATCAAACCACTGGATTTCCAGATAAATGGGGTTTATTAAAAATTGATGATGAAATTATTACATATACTGGAAAAACTGCTACTTCTTTTACTGGATGTAAACGTGGTTTTAGTGGTATAGATGCAATAGAAACCGCAGGTAATCCAGAATTTTTAACATTTAGTGAAACTAATTCTTCTCTTCATGATGCAGGGACTCTTGTAGTTAATTTGAGTTTCCTATTTTTAGTTGAATTTTATAAGAAACATAAGTATCAATTCTTACCAGGATTGGAAGGAAGGAGTTTTAAACAAGGTATTGCGTTAGAAAATATACTCTCTAGAGCAAAAGATTTTTATAGTTCAAAAGGAACTGACACTGCATTAGAAATTCTCTTCCAGGCTCTATATGGAGAGCAAGTAGAAATCGTCAAACCTTTTAATGAGACTATTATACCATCTGAAGCAGAATGGAACGTTACAGAGGATATGGTGGTGGAGGCCATATCAGGTGATCCATTAAAATTGGTTGGATCAAAGATATTTCAAGATTCAACTGCTAATCCTACTGCATCAGGGGCAGTTGCTAATGTCCAACAGGTATTTTTGAATAATAAGAAATATTATCAACTTAAATTTTCTAGAGGATCTCTCAATAGTACATTTAAAATAGGTGGAAAAACAAAAGTTATTGGAACTGCATCTACTGTATCAGTAACAACTGTTGATTCTACAGTTGGATTCTCTACTGTAGGGACATTTTACTATTTGAATGCTGATAATGTTTATACTTCTGCATCATATGAGTCAAAATCGAGCAATCAATTCTTTGGATGTGTTGGAATTAGTACTGTATTAAAGGAAAACGATCCAATTATTGATGAAACTTTCATTTTTGGTTACGAAGATAATGATTTGACTAAATTGTGTCAAATGAGAGTTACTGGATCAATTTCTGGTGCATCTGATGCAGATACTAAGTTCTTTGCCAATGATGATGCAATTACCGTAAAGTATTTGGGAGAAAAAGTTGATCCAAATGATCCTAAATTTGAAAGTTGGTTCTATAATAACATTTCATACATTGATGTACAAGAAAATATATCAAACAATACTTTCAAAACAAATGAAAAGCATTTTCTTAAAAATGGAGATATAGTTGATGTTTTGTATAAGGATACATGGGGAACTGTAATATCAGAAGATACTGTTAGTGATGTTGTAGGTGATTATCAGTTTAAAATTAGTAATAATACTGTTAATGTTAATGGAAGATATGTTATTAGAAAAAAAATAAATTATGTTAATTCCAAATATGGAATACCTTCTCTACTTTCCAATATTCAGAATACATTTGTAGATGATGATAAGAATACGTATGTAGCATTTTCTGGTTACCCTTCATTTGATGCTGAAACAACAAATGGATCACAAACTTTTACTTCTAGTGGAGTATCAACTAATACATCTACTATAAGTTTTGCAAATGATCATAATTTTTATAATGGTGAAAAAATTCACATTGGTATTGGTACAGAAGGAGTTGTAGATGATACAAATACTATATTTTCTAGTGGATATTACTATGTTAAGTTAGTTGATGTTAAAAATATTCAATTATGTGTGAATCTTTCTACTTTATATGCAGGAATTATTGAACCTATTAAATTTAATGGAGAATCAGCAAGTGGAATTCATACTGTTACACCAGCAAATTTATATAAAAGTGGTAATTTAAAAAATCAAGATAATTTTAAGAGGATATTCAAATCACCACAATTAGTAGATAATAATTCAGATATTACTGGACCAATTGGAGTATCTTTAAATGGAGTAGAACTACACTCTCCAATATCTAATGATTCTGTATATTATGGTCCTGTTACTGATGTTGATATTTTAAATAAAGGTCAAGATTATGATGTAGTAAATCCACCAAATGTGTCCATTGCTGATACTCATGGTACTGGAGCATTAATTAACATAAGTTTTTCAGGAAATATATCTGATGTTGTTTTAACTTCAAAGGGATTTGATTATGTTGAAACTCCAGCAGTTTTCATAACTGGAGGTAATGGATCTGGTGCAATATGTGAAGCCAAGATGAGAGGTTATACCCATTCTGAGACATTTACTGATTTTGATGTACAATTAGCTGATCCTGGTAGGATTGATACATCACATAAGTTCTTAGATGGGGAGCAGGTGACCTATACTGCCTATGGAACACCAATTGGTATAGGAAGCACCCAAGTTGGTTTTGCAACTGATAGATTGTCATCTGGGACAACTTATTACATTGCTAAACATTCAACAGATTCCTTTGGATTGGCAATATCTAGAGCAGATGCTCTTAATAAGATAAATTTAATACATTTTAATCAGTATGGAAATACGACTCATGAGTTTAAGTCTACAAAGATTAGGAATATAATTGATAGAATTGTTATTAATGATTCTGGTACATCTTATTCTAATAGAAAAATTACCGTTCAATCTCAAGTATACCCACCAGTAAATGTAAAAGATTTATTCAAAACATATGTTGGAATTAATACTTTCGATAATTATGTTTATGCAAAGAATCACAATTTCCAAAATAAAGATATTGTAAGTTACTCTAGTTCTAACACAGTAATTAGTGGATTAACTGCAGGAGATTATTATGTAACTCTTATTGATGAAAATAGATTCAAATTGAGTAGTAATGAAACAAATTATGATAGAAATATTTTTATTGATTTGAATAGTGTTGGAGTTGGTACTCATACGTTCAAATATCCAGATATTGTAGTTAATATTAATGGTGAAGTTGGTATTGGAACAACTACGGCAATAGAATCATATTATAATGCTACTGCATATGCTGAAGTAAAGGGTAGTGTTTCAAATGTATTTGTTGAATCTGGAGGATCATCTTATGGTGTAGATAATATCATCAATTATACTCGTGTACCAAAAATTAAATTATTGACAGGAAAGAATGCAAATTTACAACCATTTGTTGATAGTACTGGTAAGATTACTAATGTTTTAATATTGAATAAGGGTAGTGAATATTCTACTCCACCTGAACTTAGAGTTAGTGGAATAGGTAAAACTTCTGGTAATTTTGCCAAATTGAGAGCAATTGTTACTAATGGTGAGATAACTGGTGTTGATATTATAAATGCAGGTGTAAATTATGATGTCAATAATACAATTATTACTGTTGTTCCAGCTGGAAAAGATGCTAAATTTGGTGCAAATGTATATGAATGGAAATTAAATAATGTTTCACAATACTCATATCTTTTAAGTGATCCAGATTATAAAGATATTGTACAAATTGAAACTCAGAGTATACTCAAAGAAAATAAAATTTGTTCTTTCTATCCAGGAAATTATTATAGACAACTTTTGGGTGATCATATTGAAGATATTTCTGGTGTTTTAAAGGAAAAGGTACCAACTTCACATTCTAAAATTATTGGTTGGGCATATGATGGAAATCCAATTTATGGACCAGTTGGAGAAGTTGGTATTGGATTGACTTATATGCAATCCAGTTATGTTGAAGATACTGTTACTGATAGTGGATTAAGACCAGCAACTTCTAATTATTCACCTGGATCTTTTATTCAGGATTATGTTTATAATGCTAGTGGAGATTTAGATGAATATAATGGTAAATTTGTAACAACTCCAGAATATCCAAATGGAACATATGCTTATTTTAGTACCATTGATAAAACTTTAATACCAAATAGTGTTCCGACATTCCCTTATGTAACTAAAAAACACCGTAATAAAACAGATTTATTTAATTATGATGTTTTGATGAATCAATCTGATAAGTTTTTGAATAGTGGAAAGTATAAGAGAAATATAACTCATTTTGGATTAAATGATAAATTTAAAAAATATCCATTATTAAGTGATTCTTTGGATTCTGATGCAGAAATTAGAGTAGATTCTCTAAATTCTGGAAAAATTTCAAAAATTATTATAAATGATGGTGGAGAATCTTATAAATCTGGAGAATTAATAGAATTTAATAATAAAAGTATTTCTGCAAGTATTGATGAAGTCTATGGTAAGAATATAATATCTGTAGAGACAACTGATACTATTAATGATGATTTAAAGTTTTCTATAATTGATGGAAAAGTTACAGGACTTTCTACTCTTCCACATGGACTTACTGATAAAGATATAGTTGAAATTTCAGGTATAACATCTTCTCTTTACACAAATATAGAGGGATTTAGAACAATTGGTGTTTCTTCAGTAACATCTGGACTATCTTCATCTATGGTAAATTCTGGAATAACCACTTTTATTTCATTGCATGATTCCACTCTCAGTGGGAAATTTAATGTCAATGATGTAATTCAAGTGGAATCTGAGCAATTGCAAGTTATTGCACATGATGATTATAATAACAGATATAGAGTTACAAGGGGTTATAATGGAACTACTGCATCTGGACATGGTTCTGGAGCAGCTGTTTATAGACTTGAAAAGGAATTTACATATGATATTCCAGAAAAATTAGAGAACAAAAATATAGAATTCCCTAAAATTCAGTATTTTGAAGGTGCAAAGTCTGTAGGACTTGGCAGTGTTTATACAGATGTTGTGGTTGGATATGCTGGTAGTATTGCTATTAAGAAATCTATACCACCAAGAGCAATATATTTACCGAATCATAAGTTTAAAACTGGTGAACTTTTATCCTTTGTTTCTGTTGGATCTACTGTATTTGTTTCAGGAACAGATGCATTAACACCTGCAGTTGATTTATCTACTTATGGAAATTTATATTGTGTAAAACTTAGTGATGAATTTATTGGTCTATCTACACAAAAAGCAAATTATACTACAACATATAGTTGGTTTACTGTAGTTCAAAATACTGGTGGAGATAATAATAGTTTAGAACTTGTTACTAACAATGTTAATGGTCGTTTCAAGAAAGTAAGTGCAACAGTAACTACTGATTCTAATCATTCGTTGGCAGTTAATGACAATGTGAGATTAGATATTTCACCAAATAAAGCGCAAATTATTGATCTTAGATTTAATAGTGATATCAGAAAATTAGTTGTAAATCCAGTTACTATTGCATCTACAGGAATTGGAACAATTACAGATGAAATTACAATTACAGATCATAATTTCAATACAGGAGATGTGATTGTTTATAATTCATCAACTCCTGCTACACCATTAGTTGATGATGGAATTTATCACGTTATAGATGAATCTGATAACACTATACGTCTTGCTGAAACAAAGTATGATGTTAATTTATTCCCATACAATTATATTGGAATAGGAAGTACTGGTGGAGATCCTCACACATTTACTAAAATAAATCCAAGAATAGAATTATATGAAGGAAATACAGCTGAATTTTTAGTATCAGACACTAGTTTAGATGGATATGATATTGCTTTTTATAGCGATGAAAACTTTAAAACTAGATATGATTCTGGTTTAATTACTAGAACAGGAACAATTGGTGATGGATTAACTGCCAAAATTAATGTTTCTCTTGGGAGTTCTATTTCAAATAAGTTATATTATAGAATTGAGGGAAAAGATTTAAATTATACTAAAACTTATCCATCTGCTGTTGAAAGCGATGTTGTAAGATCCTCAGAAATTGAAGTAGTAGAATCCAAATTTAATAAAATTCATAGAATTACTGGAGTAGCAAATACCACTTTCACATTTAATATGGTTGGTAGTGGAGAAACTACATTATATAATAATCTTGGAATTACAAGTGCATTCTATGCAACAGATTCTAGTTCTGTAATGGGTGGAATCTATTCAATTAAGATTGTTAGTAATGGTGAAAAAGTAAATAAATTACCAATTATAACTTCTATAGGAACAACTACTGGTAAAAATGCATTATTTACAGTTGAATCCCTTGATATAGGAAAGGTAAATGATACTACGGTTTATAATCAAGGATTGGAATTTTCTAGAGATAAGACAATTCCACCAAAGGCTGACAGTAACATAATCTTAGAATTGAAGGATGTATTTACATTAAAATCAATTGGTGTGACAACTGGAGGAACAAATTATACTTCATCTCCAGTAAGTATTGCTATTGATAAACCTTCTATTGTGACAAGAACTAATTTGGTTGGAAGTTCAGTTGATAGTGTTGATATACTTTCAAATGAAAGTGGTTTATCTGATTCATTGAGAATTGTTCCTACTATCAATTCCAATGGTGTTCAGGTTATAGGTGCTGTAACCAATTCAACTCAAATGGTTACTCTAGAAATAAGAGGACCAGTTGATGGATTTGATTCAGATAATCCATTCCCATTTGCTGTTGGTGATAGAGTTTTTGTCGAGAATGTAAAAGTAACAGAGTCTGATGCTGATGGATACAATTCTAGTGATTATGAATATAAGTATTTCACTCTTACTGGAATTAATACTACTGGTGGAGTAGAAAGTATAGCATATTCTATTGCTGGTATTGGAAGTACTGGAGGAACTTATGATAGGAGTGTAAGTAATTTTGGTAGAGTTGTAAACGTAGAGGATTTAGCATCTTATTCTCCAACTTTTGAAAAAACTTCATTCTATGAAAATGAAATTGTTAGAGTTCCAAATAAAAATATATTTGGTTATGTTGCTAAAAATGGTTGGGATCCTGAGGCTCAAACTTTAAAATTATACAGTGTAACTGGAGAATTTAATAAAAATGATAGAATAGTTGGTGATGTAAGTAATAATAAAGCAGGTATTGATGCAGTTTTCGCATTTGATTTTAATTTAGATGTTAGTAGTACAGTTGAAAATATTAACAAATGGAAAGATGATATTGGGAAATTAAATTTAGATAGACAAAGACTTCATGATAATGATTATTATCAAAGATTCTCTTATGCTATTAAAGGTGAAAATATTCCATATTTAACGTGGAGAGATCCAGTTAGTAGTTTAAGTCATACTTCTGGATTTAAAGGATTTTCCAATTTGGGAATTACTTCAACTGGTCAATTAAATACAAAAGTTGATGCAGATTTATTTTTAAATGTAACACTTAATGGTGAGGCATCGGTATGGGAAAGATGGTATTATGATAATGTTACGGAAGAAACTAATGATTCAAGTTTATCAAAAATTGTTAAATTTGAAAATAGAATAATTACAAAGTATAATGAATCAAGAACTAATAAAGTTTTATTAATAGATGATATTAGTTCACAATTTAATGGTATTACAACTTCTGTTGGTGGTGGAATTATTGGATTAAGTACTTTTGCTGTATATACTGGTGGTGATAGATTATTCTATAAAGATTTCAATCCCGTAACTGGTATTGATACAACTACACATGAAGTTACTATTCCTAGACATGAGTTTAATACTGGAGAACGTTTGCGTTATACTCAACATACTGGACCAATTGGTATTGATACAACAACTGTTCCAGGAGTTGGATCAACAAATATATTACCAACAGATGTTTATGCAATTAAGATAACAGATGATAAGTTTCAGGTAGCGGTTGCTCGTACCTTTGCTACTGCTGGTACTGCAGTTACATTTACTACAGTTAGTGGTATTGGAACTATACACAATTTACAAGTTCCAACTGAAGATGCTTCAATTAGAAGTGTAATAACTGTTGATAACATTATCCAAAGTCCAATTGCAATAACTACTGCAATTAATGTTAATTTAACTGGACCAGTTGGTATTAATACTAATTTTGTTTATTTGAATAGTGTTGCTGATATTTCTGGTAAATCTTTAATCAATATCGATCAGGAGATATTTAAAGTTAGTTTAGTGGGTGTTGGGTCTGCAAGAGAATTAGATGTTCTTCGAGGGCAGATGGGAACAGTTGCTGCAGCACATACTGTCGGTGCAGCAGTAACTGTCATTAAAGGTGATTATAAGATAGAAAATGGTAATATCTATTTTTCTGATGCTCCTTATGGCCCTGCTGGTATTGGATCATTAACGAGTCAATCCACGTTTGCTGGAAGATCATACTATAGATTAGATTATACTTCTAATAAGATAATGGATGATATATCTGATCGTTTTGATGGTGCAACTGATAAGTTTGATTTAACTACTAACGGTGCAGAAATGTCTGGAATAACTAGTAGTTTTGGTATGGTATTGGTTAACAATATCTTCCAAAGACCAGATGTGGATGAACTTAGTGGAGAATCGAGTTCAGATTATTCATTAGTTGGTACTGGTAAGACAATTGATTTCACTGGAACATCTGCAAATAAGGATCTTCCTAAAGGTGGTATAATTAATGAATTTGATGTTGGAATAGGTAGTGGATATCAATTACCAAGGCAAGCACTTTTGGATGTTGTTATTAACAGTAATACAGGAACAATTTCTACAGTAGGAATATTAACTGGTGGTTCTGGATATCTTACTGCTCCAATGGTTTCCATTGCTTCTACTGATAGGCATTTCTCTCATAGTTTTGTATCTGCAGCAAATAATGCAGTAAATGGATCATTAACACCAACAAATGCGGAATATACATCAACAACTGGTATGATGGTATTAACTATACCAGGTCATACCCTTACTACTTCAAATACTGTTCAGTTTACCAATAACTCTATAACAATGAGTTGTTCTAGGGATAACTATACGACAAATCATACTTATCCAAGAACAACTGATCCTGTTGCTGGTATTGCGACTGCTATTTTGGCAACTACTACAGATACAGTTACAGTTTTTGTTGGAGTTGGTTCTGGTGATGATGCAGTCCTTACTACCCATATAACAGATGGATCAGTTTCTTGGGTTAATATAACAAATGCTGGAACAGGTTACACATCAACTGGTATAGGTGGTTCTACTGGTTTTGCTGTGGTTGATCCACCAAAACCATATAAAAATATTTCATTATCTGGTGGAACTGGATCAGGTGCTGCTGTTGATGTTGTTGTTGGAACTGGTGGTAGTATAGTTGATTTCAAACTTTCTAATCGTGGTATGGGTTATGAAATTGGTGAACAATTAGAAATCATTAATCTTCCATTCCAAGCAGGTATTGCTACAAGTAGATTTAACATAACAATCAGGAACAAATATCAAGATAAATTTGCTGGTTGGTGCTTTGGTGAATTAATTGAATTGGATGATTTTAGTAATTTGTTTAATGGATATAGAAAAGCATTCTTAATTACTCGCACAGGTGCTGTTGGTAAGGAGTATTATAGTATTGTTGCAAAAGAAGGTTCTGGAATTATTCTTGCAAATAATCTGTTCTTATTCTTAAATGATATTTTACAAATACCTGACAGGGATTATGAATTCAATGGTGGAACAAGAATAACGTTCAAAGAAGCACCAAAACGTGGAAGTAAGTTTAAATTCTATCTATATGCTGGTTCGGATTTGGATTATGCCGAAGTAGATGTTGATGAGACTGTTAAACCAGGAGATGAATTGAAACTTCAAGCTGGGATTAATACTATAACTGGTGGAAGAATTCCAGAACAGGATAATAGAATAATTTATGAATTAATTGCTGCGGATACTGTAGAAACACAAACATACTCTGGTATTGGTATTGTAACTGATCCTGATGTTAGAAGACCAACTATGTGGAGGAAACAGACAAAGGATATGTTCATTGATGGTGTAAGAATTTCTAAGGAAAGAAATTACTTAGAACCACAGATATATCCAACTTCTGGAATTATTAAATCAGTTTCCAATAGTGATAATATAATATGGATTGAAGATTCTTGGTTATATGATCATGTAGATGAATTAGATCAAGATGTTAATAATGTTCGGATAGTTGGATTGGGAACAATTGCAGAATCTGAAGTAATTGAAAAGGTTGTTTATAATGGTGATTATGGAACAGTTGTTGGTATTGGAACAAGCGCAGTAGGAATAGGTACTACTACTTCACCTGCACTTTATTTTGATCTTAAAGTTGCTTCTGAAATATTTGCGGATTCTCCCAATGCTAATCAACTTAAAATACCAGGAATTGGTACTGGTGGATATTTCACAATAAGAGATACCCATATTGGACCTGGAGTAACTGGTATTGTGACACATACAAGTGAAGTAGTTTCAGTTGGAAATACTTTCTTGGATAATGTATATTACGCAGCTGATGTAGTTGGTATGGGAGCAACAACTCTTAGAGTTTTTGCTAATATTACTTCTTTATCTGGTATAGATACATCTATAATATCAGATATTGTAAGGTGTGGATCCTATAGTTGGGGTTCTTTGACTGGTAGTAGAGGATCTGGTGCAAAATCATACACATTCCATAATCAGAATGGTTTAATTGGAATCCAAACTTCTGCTCAAGTTATACGAGATGTTCAATTAAAAGTTAAGTATACTTAAACTGGTATAAATATTCAAAAAAACACTAGCAATGCCAGCAATAATAACTGACCAATACAGAATACTGAATGCTGAAACGTTCGTTGACAGTTTTGTAGGTATTGGTACCACAGGTAATAATAACTATTACACATTTTTAGGTCATCCAAATCCTAAGAATATTAATGTTCCAAAATATGGAGATGCTGATTGGGATACTAAGATTCCTGATCCTAAAGATAATTTCGATCAAGAAAATCTATACTATGATAGTATGCTCTTCTTGAAGAAGGTAACTGAAAATGATATAAGAAGAGTGGTTAAGAGGATTGATTGGCAATCTGGTACAACTTATGACATGTATCGGAATAATTATGAGATTAATAATAAAACACCACAAACAAAATTTTCAACATTATATGAATCAAATTATTATGTTGTTAATTCGGAGTATAAAGTTTACCTTTGCTTAGATAATGGAGCTAATGTAGACTTTCCACTTGGACAAAAATCACAGTATGAACCAAATTTTGTAGATACTGCAAGGCAACAAGCAGGAAATGGATCTGATGGGTATTGGTGGAAATATCTTTTTACTATTCCTCCTTCAGACATAGTTAAATTTTCTACTAATAAGTATATTCCTCTTCCTAAAAAATGGGGTGATACAACAACGGCAACAATTAAGAATGCTGCAGTAGATGGAAAGGTCGAATCAGTTGTACTTAAAAAAATTGGTAGTGGATATTCTGTTAAAGAATCTGGTACAAATGATTCAAGTGGAACTATTTCAAATATACCTATTGTTGGTGATGGATCTGGTGGTCAAGTTCAAGTAAAACTTAATAGTGGTTCTATTGAGAGTGTCGAAATGGTAGCAGGTGGAAGTGGTTATACTTATGGAGTAGTTAGATTTGAAGATAAAGTAGTTGGTGGTGACAGTAAACAAGTCTCAGGTGGTTCGGGTGGAGAATTTGAAGTTGTAATTCCACCAAAGGGTGGACATGGTGCAGACATATATCGTGAACTTGGTGGTTATAAGGTTATGATATATTCTAAGTATGATAATAATGTTGCAGATGCTCCAGATTATGTTGTTGGTAATGATTTTTCTCGTGTTGGATTAGTTAAAAATCCTCTTGTATATGGTGGAACACAGCTACTAAATAGTACGACTGCCACTAATCTTGGCGCATTGAAACTTGCACCTTCTCCTGGTACAGCGAGAACTGATGATGTTACATTTGTCAAGAATTCTCAGATTACTCAGACAGTTGGAGTTGGTTCTACAGCAGTTGGTTATGTTGCATCTTGGAATCCAGATACTGGAATTTTAAGATATTATCAACCAGTTGGTTTTTCAACTTTATCTCAATATTCTTATAAGAAATTGGATTTTGTTGGAATGGCAGCAACAGTTAGTGGTGGTACTGGTGGAAATCTTTGGCCTGATATTACTTTTGATAATGTAAGTTCTATCAAAGTTGGTGGAAAAGATGTTGATTTAGGGCAAACATTTGTTGATGGTAAAGCACCCCCAGACGTTAAAAAATATTCTGGAGATATAATCTATATTGATAATAGGTCGTCAGTCACCAGGTCTTCCTCACAGAAAGAAGAAGTAAAAATCGTAGTAGAGTTCTAAAAAATGACACAGAATACTAATTTAAATGTCTCTCCATATTTTGATGATTTTAATGAAGACAAGAACTATAATAAAGTTCTATTCAAACCTGGATTTCCACTTCAAGCGAGAGAATTAACAACTCTACAATCAATTCTTCAGAATCAAATAGAAAGATTTGGTCAACATTTCTTTAAGGAAGGTTCTATAGTAATTCCTGGTGGGACATTTTATGATGATAGTTATTTTGCGGTAAAGATAGATCCAAATTTCCTCAATATACCAGTCTTTAATTATACAAAATACCTTGTAGATAATAATATAGAAATAGAAGGAGAAACTTCTGGAGTAAGAGCAACTGTAGTTAATAGATTAACTGCACCTGAATCTACTGCTGGTTATGATACATTATATGTAAAATATTCAAAGTCTGGAAGTGATGGAGTTACTAAGACATTCCAAGACGGAGAAAACTTAATTACTTTGTCAGATATTTCATTTTTGAATACAAGTATTGGTGCTAATAGTCCATTTGCTAGATGTATTATATCTGAAGCTTCTAAAACTGGATGCTCTTTCTCTGTTAGTGAGGGCATATTCTTTATTAGAGGATATTTTGTTAAAGTTCCAGATTCTACTGTAATTTTAGATCAATATACTAATTTACCTAGTTATAGAGTTGGTTTACTAATTAATGAGGAAATAGTACGTGCATCATCTGTTAATTCAGATCTTTATGATAATGCTAAAGGATTTTCTAATGAAGCTGCTCCTGGTGCTGATAGATTTAAAATCTCTGCTACTTTACATAAGAAATCACTCAAAGATAGGAATGATTTAGATTTTATTGAATTATTACGTGTCGAAAATGGAATTGTAAGAAATATTGTAACTAGAACACAATATAATATTATTGCAGATGAACTTGCAAGAAGAACTTATGATGAATCTGGAGATTATTACGTTAAACCTTTTTCTCTTGATGTAAGAGAGTCGTTAAATGATAGAGTTGGAAATAGGGGTATATATTATTCCAATCAACAAACTCAAAATGGAAATACACCATCGGATGATATACTATCACTTCAAGTATCCCCAGGAAAGGCGTATGTAAGGGGTTATGAGGTCGATAAAATATCTACTTCGTCTATTGATGTCGTTAAGCCAAGAACGACCAAGTTAAAGGAGAATGCAAGTACTCCTATAAGAATTGGAAATTACGTTGATCTTGAGAATGTTTGGGGATCACCTACTATTGGATTCTCTACAAGTGTAAAATTACTTGATAGAAGATGTAAGGATAATGGAGAAGCACATAGAGATTCTATTGTTATTGGACATGCAAGGGTATTTGATTTTAATCAGAAGAGTATATCTGGAGTTTCTACAACTACTCATGAGGCACGTCTATATGACATTCAGACCCATACAAAGGTCTCATTGGGTGCAACCATAGCATCTGTGCCAAACAGCGCACAAATTAAAGGAAAATACAGTGGATCTGTTGGATTTGCAACTGCTGCAAGTACAGATACGCAATTACTCGTTATGAGTGATGTTAGTGGGCAATTCCAGTTAAATGAACCTATTTTAATTAATGGTAATGATACTGGTAATAATATTACTGAAGTTACTGATTGGTCATTTGATGATATAAAGGCACTTAATAGTGAGGCTGGTATTGGTGCTGGAACTTCTACTTTTGCTGCTAACTTATTATTAGATCGTAGAAAGGGTACATTTAACGAAGGAATTGAATTTAGTTTTTCAGGAACTGCTGTCCAAAGTGGTGGTGTATCAGACTTTAGAGGACTTGTTAAAGTTGGTGATATATTATCTTATAATCTTAGCACTGGACTTCCTGTATACAATAGAGTAACAACTGTCAATCAAACTGCTCTTGTTATCGAAGCAGTATCCAATGTTGATGGAGTATGTAGTGGAGTCTTGTCAGGTGGTACAACCCCAACTGGTGTAGATGTTCTTATCCCTTCTATTAAACAGGGAGATAATCCTGGATTTAGAATGAAGTTACCACATAATTATGTGTCGTCTATTAATATTCTTGATAGTTCTTATATTGTAAGAAAACAATTTACTAATGTTACTATTAGTTCAGTTGCTTCTCATACTTTTCAGATAACTGCTCTTTCTGATAATTCCGATCTATACTTTGAGCCATTTACAGAACAAAACTATACTTTAACATGGAGTACTGGAGAAAAGGAAATAGTTAGGGAGTCTCAAGTTACAATTAGTGCAAATTCTAAAGAACTTGAAATTAAAACTCTTTCAAAAACAGGAACAGCAACTCTTACTGCTTCCGTAAGAAGAAGTAAACTTTCATCTAAGGATAAAGATTTAGTAAGATGTGCTAATCTTATTATTACAAGATCAAATGATACTTCATCTGGTATTACAACCTTTACTAAAAATGATGGATTAACTGTGAATAGTGTTTACGGAACGAGAGTACAAGATGATGAAATTTCATTGAATGTTCCAGATGTGAGTAGAATATTAGGAATATTTGAATCTACCGATGGAACTGATCCTGATCTACCATCTGTATCAGTATCAACACAATCTGACACATTTACTAATAACGTACTTGTTGGTGAAGAGTTTATAGGTGCTACTTCTGGTGCTGTTGGTCGTGTAGTGTCCATTGTCAGTGGTACACAGTTGCAATTTGTTTATGAAAATGAAAATACATTTGAAGTTGGTGAATCATTTACATTAAAAACTGCTGGTATTTTGGCAACAATTTCTGCTTTAGTTAAAGGTGATACAAATATCACTAATAATTATAAGTTGGATGATGGTCATAGAGAAGAATTTGCTGACTATTCTAGAATAGTAAGAAGGAAAGGTATTTCAGCACCATCAAGAAGAATGAGAATCATTTATGATCATTATACAAATAATGAAGGTACTGGAACTTTAGAAACAGTCAATAGTTATACTGGATTAGATTATTCAACAGAATTGCCATTTGTTATTGATAATTGGGCATCTGATTTTCTTGATTTGAGGCCAAGGGTTGCAGCATATAATACAAGTAGTGGAGATTCACCATTCTCATTTGCGAGTAGAAACTTTTCTAATTCCACTTCAGAAACAGTAGTTTCCAACAAGAGTGTTGTTATTGATTATAGTTATTATCAAGGAAGAATTGATAGGTTATATCTAACAAAAGATGGAGTATTTGAAGTTAAAAAAGGAAGTCCTGCTGATAGACCAAAAACACCATTACCAAATGATGAAGCAATGGAAATTGCTGTGATTTCATTGGAACCATATATTCGTAATGCTACTGCTGAAAGTGCAGTAAAAATGATTCCACATAAGAGATACACTATGAAAGATATTGGTGGTCTTGAAAGTAGAATTAAGAATCTCGAAACATATACTACGCTTTCTCTTCTTGAGACTGATACTAAGAATTTGTCAATCAAAGATCCTAATACTGGATTAGATAAATTTAAGTCTGGTTTCTTTGTAGATAATTTTAGAAATCATGCTTCTCATAATTTGACTGGTGAGTCTAAGTTTGATATTGATATGACAACTGGTGAAATGAGACCGAGATCAGCTGAAAGAAATGTTAAGTTGATGTTTGAGACTATTAGTACTTTAGCAAGTCCTACTACTGCAGATTATCGTTGGGTAGAAGATTTTGCGGATGCTAATGTTACGAGGAGTGGTCCTGCGGTTACTCTTAAGTTTGATGAAGTTGAGTTCCTCAATCAACCATTAGCAACAAGAACTGAGAATTTAAATCCATTCCATATTGCATTATTTGCAGGAACAATTACACTTAATCCTGAATCTGATTTCTGGATTGAAGAAGTTCCATTGGGGTCTCCTGAAGTATTCAGAATTGACTCTCCATTTAATGCAATTGCAGATCTTCTTGGTGTTGAGGATCGTGAAAATGGTGGAATGGGAGCATCTTATTGGAATTCTCATGAGCAAACTTGGACTGGAAGTGAAGTGGTTGGTGAAGAGATAATCAATCAAGAAGTTATTTCAAGAGATACAGAACGTCAACATGGTAATGGTATAAGAGATATTACAACAACAGTTAGAAATCATGATATCCTTCAGACCATTAGGGAAACTGGAGTTGAAAAAACATTTAATTTTGATTTAACTGTTGGTCAAGAAACCATAGATCTTGGTAAGAAAGTTATTGGAGTCGATGTTCTGTATAATGTTAGATCAAGAAATATTGAAGTTGTTGGTAAACGATTAAAACCAAATACAAGATATTATGTCTTCATGGAAAATGTTGACATGACAATGTACGCTATTCCTAAATTGTTACCTATAACAATGGTGAGAGGATCATTTGCACCAGCTGATATTGTAGATAGTACTGCTCCTGCAGGTGCTGGAGTTGCAGGTATTAGGTTTAGAGCAGCAACAGCTAATCATAAAGAAGGTAAATTTAATGATCCAGAGGACGTGGTTACTATATTACCATATCCTTTACCTGGAACAACGCTTCCTGGAAGTTATTCCAGTACAAGTTCAGTATTGAATGTTGATACTGCTGGTCTTGCAATGCATACTAAACCTGATCATCTTGGTTGGGTTAAGCAGGGTATGACATTAGTTAATATGCAAGGAACAGCTGAGTGTACTATTGATGAACTTAGATTAGTAAGTGACGAAAAGGGAGATCTGATTTTCTCTTTACATATTCCTGATCCTACTATTGCAAGTAATCCAAAGTTCCTTACAGGTACTAGTACAATTAGATTATCATCGAGTGCAACAAATGCAGCAGTTTTGGATCCAGGTGAAAGTTCTGCAGAAGCAAATTATCTTGCTAGTGGACACGTTCAAAATACAACTGAGCAAACTTTAGCAATTAAATCTGCTCATATTGAAAGAAAACAAGTAGGTTCTGATCAACCTATCAGTAAAATTACTGAAAATCTTATTGAAGATATAGTCACAACAGATGTTCATGATTCTGGATGGTATGATCCACTTGCACAATCATTCTTAGTAGAAAGAGATAGATTCCAAGATGGAATATTCATAACTGGTGGAGAACTCTTCTTTAAAAAGAAAGATAATACTGCACCAGTAACAGTTCAGTTGAGAACTATGAGAAATGGAACTCCAACTACAACTATTGTTCCATTTGGTCAAACTCAAATAGATTCATCTGATGTTAATTTGTCAGATGATGGTAGTGCTGTTACTAATTTTAAATTTGAGACACCAGTATACTTACAATCTGGATATGAGTATGCGATAGTATTAATTGCTCCTACAGAAAAATATCTAACATTTATCACTAGAATGGGAGAAGAAGATTTAATTCTTCAATCGGTAAGTAATAGACAACCATACTTAGGATCACTATTCAAGTCACAGAATAGTTCCACTTGGACTCCAAGCCAGTATGAGGATCTTAAATTTAAACTCAATAAAGCAAAGTTTGTAACTAATACTCCTTCTAGTGTTATTTTCTATAATACTGAATTACCTTTAGGTAAAATTAGAAAACAAAATCCAGTTGTTGGATATTCTAATAGAGCAGCAGTATCAATAGCAACAACTACTAAAACTTACACTGAAGGACATGAGTTCTTTCAAGGAACTAATACTGGAAGAATCGTTAAAGCAGGTGGACCAGTAAGTCTTGGTACGACTACCATGACACTAATACCAAATACTGGTATTGGTTTAACTGATTTTACCTATACTGGAATTGGATTTAGTGCTCTTACTGGAGATGGAACAGGAGCACAAGCAACAGTAACTGTTGCTTCTAATGCAATCACATCTATTGATATAACTGCTGGTGGTAGTGGATATGTTGCTGGTGATTCTCTTCTTATGAACAATCTAGGTGCCGAAGGTTCTGGTGTAAGAACAGTTGTTGCTATCTCTACTTTAACAAATTATCTTGTTATGGATGAAG
>CETC01063856.1_pt1 | contig 22185 bp, 4 predicted proteins | sample 326911 | NCBI WGS metagenome assembly CETC01 (sample SAMEA2622694, study PRJEB7988) | marine metagenome | isolation source: saline water (ENVO:00002010), including | reverse complement strand
AAGAATTAAATAAAGGAGAATTGGTTTTTAATGATACTACAGCAGAATCACATAAAGCAGATGAATCAATACAGAATTTAAGTGCTTTATTTCTTAAGGAATTTTACAAAAAACAGAAATCTACTTTAACACCAGGTTTAGAAGACGTTTCTTTTGCATCTAATGTAAATGCTGGTAATTTTATAAAGAATGCAAGATCATTATATGAGTCCAAAGGTACAAATGAGTCATTTAGAATCTTATTTAATGTTCTTTATGGTGAAACACCTAAAGTTATTAATTTAGAGGACTATTTACTTAAGCCATCTTCAGCTGATTTTGTTAGAAGAGAAATAATAATAGCAGATTTAATTTCTGGTGATCCTTCTAAATTGGTGGGTCAAACAATATTTAAAGAATCAGATTTAAGTACAAATGCATCTATTTCAGAAGTAGAACCTTTCACTAGAGTTGGAGTAGCTTTAACTGAAAATAAGCAATATTATAAAATCTCACTTTTTATGGGATATGATGAATCTGCATCAACCATCCAAGGTAATTTTAGTATTACACCAGCATCTAAAGTATTAGAAAATGTTTCTGTTGGATCTTCTACAATACCTGTTGATTCTACTGTAGGATTTGGAGCTACAGGTACTATTATTTCTGGGGTTAATACATCCATTAATTATACAAGTAAGAGTATTAATCAGTTTTTTGGATGTACAGGTATTGGAGCATCAATACAAACTGCAGATGTTATAAGAAATGATGATATCTATTTTGGTTATGAAGATGGTAATATTGATGGAACAAAAGTTCAATTAAGATTAACTGGAGTTTTATCAGATTTTGAACAAGTATCTAAAAATATCTCTATAGATGAAGGTCAAATTATTAGTGTAAGTAATATTGGAGATTTAATTGAAAATCCTGATACTAATAAGACTTATAAAGAAATTTTTGCAAATTCATGGATATACAATACTAGTGTAAGATATAAATTGGGGGTTATTGTAGGTGCTGGTTGCACAACTGCAGGAGATACTGATAAATCAAGTCTTAAATTGGGTGATAAGGTCGAAATACTTAGATCTAACTCAAATGTTGTCATAAGGGGTGGTAATGGAGACCTCCAAATTCAAGATATTGATGGTAGAAATATAACTTTAAGTGATAATACCAATCTTGTAGCATTGGAAGAGGGAATATATGATATTAGAAGAAAAGTTAATACGGCTTTCAGTGAGAAAGTACCTCTAAAAGATGGAATGATACTTTCGGATGTTCAGAATTTGTATGTAGGAAGTGCCAATACTACCTATATTGCATCTAATTCTTTACCATCAGGAAGAAGTGGAGCTGCATCACTAAATTATATTAATAATATAGGAATTGATGTTGAAACAGTTGTAGCAGCTGGATTAACTGAGAAGAATCCTTTAACTAATAACTATAAAACTCTTCAATTTAATAATAATTTAAAGTTTATAAATGGTGATAAAGTTTATTATGAACCTGAATCATGGCAAACTCCTTATATTGGATTAGATACAGGATCTTATTATGTTGGAATAGGAACTACTACAAAAGAGATGAAGTTATATACATCTAGATCTTTTGTAGATGGTACTAATTTTATAGAATTAAATGTTTCATCTAGTAGTAGTGGTATTAATACTGGTGGACATAGATTTACTTTAGATTCACAGAAAACAAATATAATAGGACCTCAGAAATTACTTAAAAAATTCTCTTTAGAATCAACTATTAATAGAGGAACTCAAGTTGAAACAACTCCAGGTTCTATTGGAATGTTAATTGATGGAGTAGAAATTACAAATTATAAATCTAATGATAAAATTTATTATGGCCCATTAGAAAATGTAAGTATTTTAAATGAAGGAATTAATTATGATGTTATTAATCTTCCTAAAATAGATATTTCCTCAAGTATTGGTATTACAGCATTATTACAACCAGTAGTTAGTGGTACAATTACCAAAATTGATGTAGATCCTCAAGGATTTGATATTGAAAGAGTGGTATCTATTGGTGTTACTGGTGGAAATAGTAATGCTGTATTAAATCCAGTAATTATTAAGAAATCTAGAAGTGTTAATTTTGATGGGAGGTCAACTACTAATTCTGGAGGAATTAATACATCTACAAGTGAACTTACATTTCTTGAAAATCATAGATTTAAGAATAATCAACAGGTAATTTATAAGTCTAATGGAAATAATGGAATAGGCCTTGGTATAGGAGTCTCTTCTTTAGTTAATAATTCGTCTTATTTTGTAAATGTTATTAACAATAATACCGTTCAATTATATCCTTCTCTTAATGAGTCTATATCAGGTATTAATACTGTAGGATTTGGTACGACAAGTCTTGCAGGAATACATCAATTTTCAACTCTTCCTAATCAAACTTCAATTACTGGTATTGAAGTGGGAGATGGAGGTAAATTTACAAATAGAAAGTTAATTGTCAAGCCTAGTGGTATTTCAACTGCTTATAATACTGTTAATTTTGTTAATCATGGATTTGAAGATGGTGAAATAGTAGAATATTCCACTACGGGAACATCTATATCAGGATTGACAACTACAAATCAATATCAAATCAATAAAATTGGTAATAATTCCTTTAAATTGACTGATGCAGGAGTTGGAGGAACAATAAGAAGCAATTATATATCAAAAAATTATGTAAGTTTAGGATCTACTGGAACTGGTTATCATAATTTTGCTTATCCAGACATTGTAGTGTCTTTAGACTATGCTCCTGTTGGATTTGGAACTACTACTCAATCTGTAGAAACTGTAATTCTTACTCCAACGGTAAGAGGATCTATTATTGATGCTTATCTTTATGAAACTGGGACAGGATATGGTTCTTCTATACTAAATTTTGAAAATAAACCCATAATTTCTATAAAAACGGGTAAAAATGCTCAACTAGAACCCATAATAGTGGATGGTAAAATTGATTCAGTTAATCTTCAGTATGGAGGTGAGCAATATTTCTCCGTTCCAGACTTGAATATTATAGATTCTAGTGGTAAAGGAAGTGGAGCTTCTTTACGACCTGTTATTACGAATAATAGAATAACTAGTGTAGAGATTATTAATCCAGGAATTGGATATTCGAGTCTAGATACCTCAATAAATGTTGTTGCAGCAGGAAAAAATGCCGTAATTGATGTTAATGTAAGACCATTAAGTATTGATATAAGTAAAAAATACCAAAGTAGTGAATTGTTGTTAAAAACTAGCAATGATTTAGGTTATAGTGTGAGTGGATATAATCAAAAATATATGAATTCATTCGATGAAGATGCTACAGAAGCTTCTAAAATCATTGGATGGGCTTATGATGGTAACCCAATTTATGGTCCTTATGGATATCCTGACCCAACTACTGCATCTTCAGTAAAAAAATTGGAATCAGGTTATGAAATTGACACTTCTGATGTTTTTGATAGACCCTCAACTTCTACTTTTGAACCTGGATTTTTTGTAGAAGACTATAAATTTACTAATTCGGGAGATTTAGATCGAAATAATGGAAGATTTGGTAAAACTCCAGAATTTCCTGATGGAATTTATGCATATTTTGCAACTGTAGACGATAGTGTTGCTCCTATAGTTCCAAAATTCCCATATTTTATTGGCGATTCTTATAGATCTGTACCATTAAATCAAAATATTGATCAATCTTTTGATTTTTCAAACTCTGATCTCATTAGAAACACATTTCCTTATAGAGTTTCGGATCAAAATGCTGATAATGACTTTATAATTGAGACAAATGAGATTTCAAGACAAAAAGCTGTTATAGAATCGGTATCATCTGGTCCAATTGATCAATTATCCGTAATTTCTTCAGGTGATAATTATAAAATTAATGATTCCTTAATATTTGATAATACGAATACTAATGGGAGTGGATTAATTGCGAATGTTTCATCATTAAAAGGTAAAGATATTGTAAATGTAAGTACTGCAACTAGTTCTTATAGTGATGTGGTATTTACGTGGGTAGATAGTGAAAATGTAAAAGTTAATATACTACCATCTCATAATTGGGAAAATAATGATAATATTGTAATTTCTGGTCTTTCTACTCAATTATCAGAATTGAATGGTACTAATGTAGTAGGATTAACCACTTCACTGGCATCTTTGACATATCCACTTGGATCGGTTGCATCCATCGTGGGTGTAAGTACTGAAATATGGGTTTCTAGGATCCCTGAGAATGTTTCTGTAGGAAGTAGTATTAAAATTGGTGATGAAACTTTAAAATTGTTAGAAGTATATAGAAATAGCAAATTATTAAGAGTTGAAAGAGGTGCTATTGGGGTATCTCATACAGCCACTTCTTCAGTATCGTTTGTACCTGATTCATTTAATATTAAAAAGTCGATTAACATATTTGATTCTAAGGTTAATAATAAAGTTTTCTTTAATCCTACAAAATCCATCGGTTTTGGTACAATAACTGGAATAACTTCCACTATGACCTTTGAGTTTGCTGATGTAGATATTACTCAAACTATTCCTACTCAACAAATTTATCTTCAAGATCATCCTTTCAGTGAAAATGAAAAAATAAGTTATTTACCTGGAACTACTGGAAATATTTCAATTTCAACTTCACCCACAAGTTCTACTTTTACATTACCTTCTACATTATATGTTTCTGATAAATCTGCAAATAGGATTGGTATAAAAACTGGTATTGGAACGATGTTCTCGGATGTCTATTTCCGTAGCGGTGGTGATAATTATGATAATTATTCCTTTGAGAGTAATTATTTACAAGTAACAGGAAAAGTAGAGAGAATTAAGGCAATAGTATCTCTATCAACTTCTCATAACCTAGAAAGGGAAGATATTATTGATTTATCTATTAAACCAAATTTATCTGTGGGTATTGGAACTTCTACATCGGTTGTTTTACAAAGACAAGAGAGTACAGGTTATATTTTAGTTAATCCTATAGGATTTAATTCTACAGGTATTAATACTACTACTAATGAATTAACCTTAAGTTCTCATGGATTAAAAACTGGAGATAAAATAGCATATTCTGCTGATCTTTTCCCAAGTGGAATATCTTCCGATAGTTATTATGTTTATAGAGTTGATGAAAATATAATAAAATTATCAGCAACTTCGGTTGATGTAAATAATGAGCCTCCAGTTACTATAGGGCTTGGATCTACGGGTGGTGCGGATCAAATTATTTCACAAGTAAATCCACAACTTTTATCCTTAAGAAATAATAATTTAGTTTTTGATCTATCTCATTCTTCATTGACAGATTTTAAATTTAAATTATATTATGATAATGAGTTTAAAAATGAATTCGTTTCTACTGCTTCTACAATATTTGATGTTGTGGATGTGGGAACTATAGGGGTTAATGCTACTTCTACTATTAATTACACTAATAAATTACCAAAAACATTATATTATAATCTAGAGAAATCAGGATTTATTAGTACCACAGATACTACTTCTCCTAATTATTCTGAGATAAAATTTACTGATAGTACTTATAATTCTTCATATAATATTATCGGAATAGGTAGTACTACTTTTGATATTTCATTAAAAGAAGTACCTGAAAAATTATCCTATACATCTTCTGAGTGTGATTCATTAGAATATACTACTTCTTCTTTAACTGCAAGGGGCGGTATTAATAATGTTAGTATTTTGGCGGGTGGAATTAATTATAAAAAATTACCTAATTTTGTTGGATCTTCTTCTACGGAAGGAACAGGTGGATCTATTGTGGCCAAATCCACAAATGTTGGTAATTCTAATAAGGTAAGAATTATTAATGAAGGATTTGAATATTCTTCTGATAAGACATTACAACCTTCTGCTTTTATTTCTCCACTTATTATTATTGAAAATTCTAATACGATAGGTATTATTACAGTAACTTTTGGTGGAAATGATTATATAAATGCTCCTCTTATTAAGATGGTTAATCCTACTACAAGGGAAGTAATTAATAGTGGTCTTCTTGAAGCAAAATTAACTAATGCTACAATATCTAATATTAATCCTACAGTTCTTCCAAGTGGACTTCCTAATGGTGGAATAGAATTATTTGCAGTACAGAATAGTAATGGAGTTTCTATTAGTACTATTTCTTCTAATTCAACAGGAATATTTACATGTTTTATAAGCACTCCTTCAGCAGGATTTGGGGTAGTACCTTTTAATGTTGGTGATGAAGTATTCATTGAAAATGTGGTTGGTACTGGAGGTACTGGATTTAATTCTGCTGATGTTGGATATAGATTTGCTAGAGTTAGTGGATATACTGTGGCTGCGACGGGAAGTAATGATTCTGTGACTATAGATTTAGCAGGAATAAGTACTAATCCTGGTATAGCTGCTACAGATCAAGGTAACCTAGCTTCTCTTATAAACAAAAATAATTATCCTACCTTTGTAAGTAATTTAATACCATCATACTTTAGAAAAGGAGAAAAAATATTATCCAATTCTATTGAAAGGGATTTAATTATTACAAGTAGTGAAAGTGATTATATTAAAGTTTCTGGTACTTATATTTTAAGTATTAATGAAATAATAACAGGAAAGGATTCAGGTACTGTAGCTAAAATTAATGATATTACTGCGAATAGAGGTAGATTTTCAGTTAATTATATGGTCAAGAAGGATATTGGATGGGCAGATGATATTGGATCATTAAATCTAGATACTCAAGTTACTCCTGATAATGATTACTATCAAAATATGTCGTACACTGTTCAAAGTACACGTACTTTTGATCAATTAAGAAGTCCTGTTTCTTCTTTACTTCATACTAGTGGTCTGAAGAATTTTGCTAATACGGGAATTAATTCCACCTCCTCTGTTGGAATAGGTAGTACAGATTTTTCAATTTCTATTCAGGACATTACTGAAGATAATAGAGTAGATACAGTTTATAATTATGCATATGCTTTAGATTTAGGATCTGGAAATTCTTCAAATTCTATAAAGACACCAAATAAAATTTTTACTGCATATACTTTAGCAAAAAGTAATGAAGTTTTAAAAATTGATAATATACAAAATCAATTCTCTAATTTATCCAGCGAGTTAACTAGTTATCTTAATATTTTAGAAATAGCTTCTAATACATCATTTAAGAATTTCTTATTTAGAATTAATAATTCAGATAATAGTGATGTCCAACTTACAGAGTTGGTAATATTAAATAATGGATCTAATACCATTCTTTTGCAAAAAGGTGATTTAGAAGATGAAGGAAATATTGCATCATTTAATCTTGTAACTGATACAACAGGTAAGACTTATCTGAGATTTATTCCTTTACCGAATAGTGTTGATTTTGATTATGATATTAAAGCAATCGATTTAGATTATTTAAATAGTACAGGTATTGGAACTCAATCATTAGGGTTTATTGATCTTACAGGAGCTGTGGGAATAGCTACAGTTGATAGTACTCTTGGGGTTACTACAACTTCAATTATAAGTGTAGATTCTACCAAATATAATTCACTACATGTACAAACACATTTAATTAATCAAACAACATCTGAGATGAATTATGTTGAATTATATGTTACTCATGATGGAACAGATACTTATATTGCAGATTCTTTTGTAGATACACATAGTGAAAGAAGTGGTTATTCTGAAACTCTTATGGGAGAATTTAAAGTTGATTTAACTGGGTCAGAATTTTCTTTACAATATGAAAATGATTTAACCGATGAAATTAAATTCAATTCTAATATAGTTGGTTTTGGATCAACTTCAACTGGTACTGATACATACAGATTCGCCTCTCCTAGTGAACCTGCAGGATCTGAGAGAAGTTTACTTTATCAATCCAATTATGTTGTAGGAGTAGGAACTACTACTGCAGTTACATTAAATAAGAATTTATTTAATGCAAATAAATCTATAGTTGAGGTTAGTGTTGGTTCTACTAGAGCAGTTCATCAACTCATGATTAATCATGATGGTACAGATGTTTATGTTGAATCAGGCCCAATTCTTTCTAATGCAGGGGATGTTGAAATTGATACACGATTAGGAATTGGAACTTTTGGTGCAGAATATGATTCTAGTGATTTTGTATTAAAGTTCTATCCTGAAACTGAATTTATAACTGATAATATTCAAGTTTCTTCGTTAAATAAAGTTTTTTATACAGACACTGATTTTGCTAATAGTTCCACTATCCCAGATTTAAAATATGGTTCAGCAGTAGAATCCTTTAATTTATATGCTTACAATGCTATCAATGGTTCTAGAATTAATAAAACTGATTTTGTATTAAAGTCTAAAAATATTCCTATTTTTGCAAAAAGATTCAATCCTGCTGATTCCACTATTATTGCACTTAATAATAACACATTTAATATTGAGAAGCATTTCTTTAGAACTGATGAAGAATTAATTTATACTCCTGGATCTACTTTTGTTGGTGTAGGTTCTACTCCAATGTTATATCAGAGTTCTACAGGAGCTGTTGATGAACTTCCATCTTCAGTTTTTGCTATTAGAGATACTGCAGATACTTTCCAGATATCTACAACTAGAGGTGGAAGTGCTGTTACTTTTGTTGGAATTGGAACGGGAAATGATCATCAATTTGAAATGGCGAAGAGTGATACAAAATCTATTATTACTCTTGATAATGTAATTCAGTCTCCACTAGCTTTTGTACCTATATCATTTACTCTACAGAATAATACTGATGATGCTAGTACTGGAATTAGTACTTCAAGAACTACATTCTCTCTAAGTGGAATTTCATCATTAACTACTTCAGATATAATAAAAATTGATAATGAATATATGAAAGTTATTAATGTTGGTGTTGGAACAACTACTGTTGGTCCAATAACTGGGGTGGGATCTACAAATCTTGTAGAAGTTGAAAGAGGATATATTGGATCTGGATCGACCAATCATACCAATTCATCAACTATTAATCTTTATAGAGGATCTTATACTATTAATGGTGAGAAGATATGGTTTACCGATCCTCCTAAAGGAAATCCTCAATTAATTAAAAATCCAAGTAATTTAAATTATGCAACTGCAGAGTTTGGAGGAAGGGTTTATTTGAGAGATGATTATGATTCCAATCAGGTATATGATGACATTTCTAATCAATTTACTGGAATAGGAGAAACATATACTTTAACAAATGCAGGAGTTAATACTGTAGGACTTGGAACGACAGGAGGTAATGGATTATTATTAATTAGTAATATTTTCCAATCACCAACTGCTGCGAATAATCCTTCCAATAATTTCGAAATTCAAGAAGATGCAGCGAGTGGAATAAGTAGTGTAAGATTTACGGGTATTAGGACATCTAGTGATGATCCCGTTATTATTAGTGATACTGATGTAAATCAAAATGAATTGCCTAGAGGTGGATTAATTATTTCTTTAGGTTCTACACCAGGATTAGGTTATGCACCAGCAGTAGGAGCACGTGCATACCTAGAAAAAGATTCTGATGGTGGTATTATTAATGTGGTAGGTATTGCTACTACAGGCCCTGCTCTTTCTATTAGTACTTCATCTTATAATAATGAAACTGGTGTATTGGAAATTACCACACAACAAGAACATAATTTTGAGGCAGGTATTATTGCTCAAGTTAAATTATCTGGTTTAGCATTTACATGTCCTAGTGGATCTGGTATTACTACAACTATATTCCCAGAATCGCCTGTAGGATTTGGAAGTACAAGTATTGATTATAGCATATTAGGTATTGGAGCTACTAATAGATTTACTACTAATGTTGGCGTTAGTACTATTCCTCACACTTATAATAGTGGTGGATCTGTAATGCCTTGGTATGGAAATGCAACTATTGGTTCAGGATATACAGGATCTACTATTTCTATAGGGGTAACAGATGTCTCATATGATCATAGGTTTATAAGTGGTGTTTCTACAACATTATATGTTACTAATTGGGCTGGTACAGCTTTAACAGCAACATCTGCATCATACATTCCAACAAGTGGGGAATTATCTTTAACTGTTCCTGCTCATGGATTAACAACCTCTGATAATGTGGGAATTAGAACTAATTCTTTGATATTTAAGTGTTCTAAAGATGATTATGCTACTGAACATTCTTATCCTAGACCTACTGATCCAGTAGCAGGTGTTGTAACCTCAATTATTGCTTATGATGATGATACTCTTACGGTAAAAGTTGGATCTAGTGTAGGATCAGGTGGACAGGTTACAGCCACAGTAGGTGCTGGTGGTACTCTATCCTTTGCTATTGGAGCAGCAGGTACGAATTATACTAATCCATATTTAGATATCCCTGAAGCATCTTATACTAACCTTTCAGTTACTGGTGTTTCTAGATTGGGTATAGGTGCAACTACTGAGACTGGAGTTGGATTATTGTTAAATGTAGATGTTAGTGCAAGTTCTACTGTTAGTAGTGCTTCTACTTATTTTGAGGTTCCCAAATGGGAAATTGCTAGAACTGGATATGGATTTAAAAAAGGAGATGTCTTTACTCCTGTAGGATTAGTAACTGATGCTAGTTTATCTTCTCCAATAGCTCCTTTTGAATTAACAGTCTTAGAGACTTATAATGATAGTTTTTCTGCTTGGCAATTTGGTCAATTTGATTATATTGATTCTATTAAGAGTTTACAAAATGGATCTAGAAAGAGATTTGAATTAAGATATGATAATGAACTTTTAAGTTTCCAAATTGATTCAGAAACCAGTTTTGCTGGCGTAAATCTTGCTAATTGTTTATTGATTGTTGTAAATGGTGTGATACAAGAACCTGGCGTTTCTTATCTTTTTGATGGAGGTACATCTTTTGCATTTATAGAACCACCAAAACCAGAAGATGAAATTTCAATATTCTTTTATCGTGGAACTAGTGGATCGGATACTGAAATAGTAACAAATGTATATCCATCTCTAAAAATTGGAGATACTGTTCAATTAGATAAGATTTTAAATGATGTTGAAAATCAAAAACCTCGTGTAGCTATTGCTATTACTGCTACTGATATTATAGAAACCAATCTTTATAAAGGAGTAGGTATTACAACTGAAGAAAAAACATTAAATTGGACAAAACAAAAAGTAGATAGAATAATTAATGGTGAAGTGGTTTACAAATCTCGACCTTCTTTAGAACCATTAATATTCCCTACTGCAAAAATTATTGGTAGTCTTACCACTACGGATACTGAAATATTTGTTGATGATGCTACATTCTTTGATGAAGAAGGAGAAGTTTCAGGATCTTCACCCATTAGTGGAAGAGTAGTGGACAACAGCGTTACACGGGTTTCTGCTGCTATTACCGCTATAGTGTCTACTGCAGGTACTATTTCTTCACTTGATATTGTAAGTGGTGGTAGTGGATATATAGGGGCAACAACTTCTGTATCCATAGGAATTCCAACTACAGGTATTGGAACTACTGCAAATCCAACAGCAACAGCAACAGCAACAATAACTGATGGTTCTATTACATCAACTAACATAACTGCTCCAGGATTTGGATATACGGTATCTGCTCCTCCTAATGTTTTGGTAACTCTTCCTACATTTACTTCTGAATTAATTGGAAATATTACTTCTGTTAAAGGTTTTTCTGGAATTATTACTGGAATTGGTACAACCACAGGTGATGGTGTTCCATTAGCACTCAAATTTAGTTTGTTTGCTTCAAGTTATGCCGACTTAAATATCAATTATCCAATTTATATTACTAATACTACTGTAGGAACAGGAGTTACTTCCATATTTGATTCTGATAGTGAAGTGGTGGGTATAGGAACAACCTTCTTAGATAATATTTACAATATTAATCATCTATGGAATTCTGGTACGGCTGGTATTATTACATGTAATATAAAATCCGATACAACTGTAGTTGGATTGGGAAGTACTGGTAGTTCTATGGATGCTATTGGTAGATTCTCTTGGGGTAGATTGGGTGGTTCATTTACAAGAAGTGCTGAACCAATAGCATTAGGGGTAACTGGATTGACTGTTAATGCTGGATTAACTACTTTCCCAACAATTCAACGTCGGTCAAGTGGATTGAGAGATACTGGAGCTCTTGATCCTTTCTATTCATAATACTCTTATAAATACCTAAAAACTAATTAATATGTCTGCTGTAGTCACAGATCAATTTAGAATATCTAACGCTGGTAATTTTGTAGATTCTGTACTAGATACTAATAATTCTTATTATGTATTTCTAGGTCTTAGTAATCCTACAACACCAAACCCTGGGTTTGGTAGAACATCAGATTGGAATACGGCTGCTTCTGGCCCTCCCAATCCCATTGATAATTTCAGTTATGAATGGCAATATGGAAGTACTTCTCTTTTTGGAAAAAAGATTAATAGTACTAATATCCGAAGAGTTGTAAGAAAAATAGAATGGAAAGTTAATACTGCCTATGATATGTATAGGCAAGATTATAGTGTTACAAATAAAGCACCAGTTTCAGATACTGCAAGATTGTATGATGCAAATTACTATGTAATTAATAGTGATTTTAATGTTTATGTTTGTATAAGCAATGGATCTTCTGGTGAAGATCTTGATGGTGTTAATTCTAAATTTGAACCTACATCTACTGATTTAGAACCATTTGCTGCAGGTGCTGATGGTTATATTTGGAAATTTCTTTTTTCTGTGTCTCCAAGTGATATTATTAAATTTGATTCTACTGAATATATTGTGGTTCCTAATAATTGGGAAACCACCACTAATTCTCAAATACAAAGTGTAAGAGAAGCAGGTGATTCTACCGTTAATTTTAATCAAATAAAAACAATATATATTAAAAATGCGGGAGATGGGTATAAGGATGGAGATTATAATGTGAGTATATTAGGTGATGGTACAGGTGCTAAAGTTTCTATAACGGTTGATGGTGGTAAAATTATATCTGCAGTAATAACGGCAGGTGGAAGTGGATATAGTTATGGTATGGTAGATTTAGGTGATGCTCAACCAGATGGGGTCCCTACTACATACGCAGATTTGATTGTTATTATTCCTCCCTCAAGAGGTCATGGATATGACATTTATAAAGAATTGGGTGCTGATAGAGTTTTGGTGTATGCAAGATTCGATGATTCAACTAAAGATTTTCCAATAAGTACAAAATTTGCACAAGTTGGAATTGTTAAGAATCCTTCAACTTATACTTCTATAGGATCTACATATACTTCTAGTGAATATTCTTCTTTAGGTGCTATAAAATTAGATGATGGTAATACAGAAGGAGGAACAGGATATTGGTCTGATACTCCCGCTATTGGTTCTAAAATACAACAAGTTGTAACTGGTGGAACAGCTAAAGGATATATTGCATCTTATGATAAAGAGACTAGTGTTCTTAAATATTATCAAGATCGTTCATTATACTATAATCCAACAACAGGAGATCAAACAGATTATGATGGGGTTTCTTCAGATGCTAAAGTTCTATCTTTTGAATCTTCGAGTTCTGTTATTACCTTTGTAGGTGTAGATGATGTCAATGTTGCCACTGCTTTTACAGGTCGTACAATGACTTCAGGATCAAAAGAAATTGATTTAGGAGTTTATTTTACAGCTGGTCTTGCAGATTCTGAGATAAATAAAACATCTGGGAATATTCTTTATATTGATAATAGAGAAGAAATTGCCCGTAATATTCGACAAAAAGAAGACATTAAAATTATTCTGGAATTCTAAAGAAACATGGCACAATCAAAAGATTTAAATATAAGTCCTTATTATGATGACTTTGATCCCAGTAATAATTTTTACAAGGTTTTATTTAAACCAGGATTTCCAGTTCAAGCAAGAGAACTAACTAATCTTCAATCTATAACTCAAAATCAAATAGAGACATTTGGTAGTCATGTTTTTAAGGAAGGATCTATTGTAATTCCTGGTGCCCCTACTTTTGATAATGCTTATTATGCAGTAAAATTAAATGCAACTCAATTTGGAATTGATATTTCTTTATATATTGATAAACTTGTAGGTAAAATTGTAGAAGGACAAAGTTCTGGGGTTACTGCGGAAGTAGATTTTGTTGCCTTACCAGACGGCAATGAGGTAGAAGATTTAACGATTTATGTAAAATATTTAAATAGTGGTTCTACAGATTCTAATATAGTTGAGTTTATTGATGGTGAAGTATTAATTACTCAAGAAAATATTGTTTATGGTAATACTACTATTAATGCAGGATCTGGAGTTGCAACTTTAATATCTGCTAATGCAACTGCTGTAGGTTCTGCTGCATTTGTAGCTGAAGGTGTTTATTTTATTAGAGGAACTTTTGTAAATGTTAGTAGTCAAACTCTTATTCTAGATTATTATACCAATACTCCTTCGTATAGAGTCGGATTAAAAATTGATGAGCAAATAATTAGTGCCAAAGACGATCCCTCACTTTATGATAATGCGTCTGGGTTTACAAATTTTGCCGCACCTGGTGCAGATAGATTAAAAATTACTTTAACTCTTACTAAGAAATTATTAGATGATAAAAATGATCAAGATTTCTTTGAAATCTTAAGAATAAATAAGGGTCAAAAAAGAAAAATTAAAAATAAAACAGATTATAATTTAATTAGAGATTATTTGGCAGAAAGAACATATGAAGAATCTGGAAATTATGCTATAGATCCTTTTAGTATATCTGCAGCTAATTCTTTAAATAATAGATTGGGAAATGGTGGAATATATTTTAGTGGAGAAAAGACAGAACAAGGAAATACCCCTTCTGATGATTTAATGTGTGTGAAGATTTCTGGTGGAGAAGCTTATGTTAATGGTTATTCTGTAACTACTGATTCTTTAACTATTTTAGACGTTGATAAACCTAGAGATACTAGATCTATAGATTCAGCTAGTGTTAATTTTGAAATGGGGAATCGTCTAGTAGTTAATAATGTTTTTGGTCAACCTCAGTATAGAAAGGTTATTAATTTATATGATGATCTATTAGATAATAGTGGAGCTGTTGCTGGTACACTAATTGGTGAGGCAAGATTATATTCCTTCAATCCAAAAGATTCTTCATATACAGGTCCCTCTAGTGAATGGAATCTTTATCTTTATGATGTCAATACATATACTAAACTTACTCTAACCACTGCTGTTAGTGCTACAGAATTACCAGCAACTGCAATTATTAGAGGATTGAGTAGCAATGCTACAGGATATACTACTGCGGCGGGTAGTGGTGCTAGTGATGTTTATTTGACTCAAACTTCAGGTGAATTTCTTATAGGGGAGCAAATTAGTATTAATGGATCTACAAGTCCTGTAAGAACAATTCAAGCAACAATTAACTATAGTGCAAATGATATTAGATCGGTAAAACAAGCCGCAGTTGCACCATATCTTCAAGATTTTACTGCAGATTCATCTTTGATTCCAATACCATTACTTGGAATTAATGTTTGTAATATAAATGGAACTACAGTAACAAGTGGTAGTTCTATACCCTTTAGTGGTATTAAGGTTGGGGATATTATTTCATATCCTAAACCTACTAGTGGAGAGGTTCCTATTTACAATAAGATTACAGCTATTTCTCCTGATTCAAGATCATTTACAATTAGTAATATGACTGATTCTGGTGGTGTTGCTGGAGTTTATGATGGAACTGCTTCTAGTTCTAATCGTGTTGAGACTAGTTTAAGAATAGCACAAATATGGAATAAAAGTGATACAGGACCTTTATATGAAGTATTACCTGATCCTAATATATCTTCTGTAGATCTTGCATCTTCATCTCTTAGTATTTCAGCTCAAATAACAGGTCAAAAGGTAGTTGGAGCAGCTGCCACTGTAACTATTGATGATCTAAAAGATGGAAGTGGAGCTGGAATTTCAACAGCATTTTTTGATTCTTATGGTGTAAGTAGATTTTCTATACATTATGGAACTGCTTCAAATGGAGTTGGTACAGTAAGTTCGGATAGTTATAAGGATTTAAATAGTGGAGGATTTAAGGCATCATTTACTGGATTAACTGATGATTCTGCAGGGACTCTTGTTAATGTTACAGCAAAGAAACAAGGTATTCAGAGTAAAGTAAAAAATTATGAAAGAAGTAAATTAATTGATGTAACTTTATCCAAATTACCACAATCTGGTATTGGTACTGGTATTAATGATGGATTAATTACTAATACAGTTGCTTATGGTTTAAGGGTTCAAGATGAAGAAATATCTTTAAATGTACCTGATGTTGTAAAGGTATTAGCAGTTTATGAATCTGTTAATGGTAGTCAACCTACATTTGATACCCTTTCATTTAATGCAACTGCTAATGTTGCAACTAATGCAATTATTGGAGAAAACATTGTAGGTCAATCTTCACATGCTATTGCAAGAGTGGTGACAAATAATACTTCTAGTCCATCTTCTGGTGGAGCTAATAAATTAGGTATTGTATATTTAAATGATAAAGTATTTACTAATTTAGAGACGGTAGTATTTAAAGAATCTAATATCACAACAAATATTGATGGTATTAATACATCTGATACAGATGCAAGATATCAAAATATTTCAAAATCATTTACTTTAGATAAAGGTCAAAGAGATCAATATTATGATTATTCTAGAATAGTTAGAAAGAGTAGTTCATCTATTCCCTCTAAAAGATTGTTAATTGTTTATGACCACTATACAGTACCTGCTAATGATAGTGGAGACGTATTTACAGTACTTAGTTATGGGAAAGAGAGATATAATAAAGATATTCCTTTACTTGGTAATGATCGAGTAAGGGCAACTGATACTCTTGATTTTAGACCAAGAGTTCCTGTTTTTAGTGGTACATCATCTTCACCATTTGCTTTTGCATCTAGAACAACTGCTTTTAATACCGTTCCTAAATTCTTAGTATCACCTAATGGAAGTACTATATTAGGATATGATTATTATCTTGGTAGAATTGATAAAATTTATTTAAATGAATTTGGATTATTAACAATACAAAAAGGACAATCATCTCCTCTACCTCAACCTCCTGTAAATATTAACAGTTCAATGGAATTGGCAACTCTTATTTTGCCACCATATTTGTATGATCCAAGAGATGCAAGAATTACATTAACTGATAATAGAAGATATACAATGAGAGATATTGGTCTTTTAGAAGATCGTATTGAAAGTTTGGAAGAAGTTACTACACTTTCACTTCTTGAAGTAAGTACCGAAGCTTTAAGAATTGAAGATGCTAATGGAAGAAATAGATTTAAGAGTGGATTTTTTGTTGATAGTTTTATTAATGATGAATTTGTTAATTATAATTTCTCTTCTATAGATGTTGATACGGAAAGAAGAGAAATAAGACCTATTATTGCAAGAAATAGTCTCCAAAGTCAACTTTTACCAGCATCTAATGTTATAGATGAAGAGTATGATATGGGCACTAATTTTGAGTTATTAGATCCTAATGTACAAAAAACTGGAAATGCTGTAACTTTAAAATATGAAGAAGTTGATTGGTTGGAACAATCATATGCAACAAGAGTTGAGAATGTTAATCCTTTCCATGTAGTTTCTTATAGGGGTGATATTACCCTATCACCTTCAAGCGATAGTTGGGTAAGAACTATAAGATTAGATGAAAGTATTACTGAAGAAAATATAATAAGGGATGTTGATAACGTTCCACCTCTAAGAAGAAGAAACTGGTTTTTCCGTATCATTTTTGGCCGTCGAAGAGATAATCGTCCGACTACAACTACAACTACTACCGAAATCCAAACTAGAAGTAGTGATGTGATAGTAGATAGTGGTGATGATGAGTGGATGAGATCTAGAAATACCCAATTTAGTGCTTCTGATTTAAAACCACAAACTAGATATTATCAATTCTTTGATGGAAATTCTGATGTTTATTTCATTCCTAAATTATTAGAAATTGCTAATGATAATACATTAGTAAACTATGGGTCTGTAGGTACTTTTAGAGTTGGAGAAACTGTAAAAGGTTATTTGGATGATGAAGAGGTAATTTCATTTAGAGTTGCTGCATCTAATCACAAATCAGGTCCATTTAATGCACCAACTAAGGTATTTGAGAATAATCCATATACAGAAGAAGTTTTGCAAAGTGAATATACTTCTTCTTCTCCTATATTAAATGTAGATACATTAGCACTTTCTAATGAAGCCCAAGGATTATATAGTGGATATGTTACTCAGGGAATGAGATTAGTTGGTCAAGAGGATGGAGCAGTTGCATATGTTAAAGATTTGGTATTAAAATCAGATCGTTATGGAGATGTAATAGGATCATTTTTCTTAAAAGATCCATATGCTGATCCTGCACCTACAGTTAAAATTGAAACTGGAAGAAAGGTTTATAGACTTAGTAGTGATGCTAATAATGCTACACCTTTAAGAGGTAGTAAAATAATTTCATCTGCTCAATCTAACTATGAATCACGAGGAACATTTATTGTCAACCAAATACAGACTGTTAATACTACAATAACAACTAATACTCGTGAATTGGTTCCTGTTGAAGCTGAGGATGATGATCCTTTAGCTCAGTCATTTACTGTTGGTGGTAATATCGAAGCACCAGGAACAGCAGGAGTGGAAGGAGATGATAATGGAGTTACTATAACTTCTGTTGATTTATTCTTTGGTAATAGAGATCAAGATTCAAATGGAGTTGCTGGAAATAGTAGTGTAACGGTACAAATTAGAACAGTTCAATTGGGTATTCCTACTAGAAGATTATTAGGAACACCTGTGGTTGTACCATCGGAAGATATTAATACTTCAACTGATGGATCGGTAGCTACCAATGTTAAGTTTCCTGAACCTATCTATCTAGCACCAGGAAGAGAATATGCCATTGTTCTTCTTGCACCAACAAGTAATGCTTATGATGTATGGATTGCTAGGATGGGTGAAGATGCTGTTAATATCCAAAGTCTTCCTAATGTATCGGCTATACAATATAATCAACAGTGGGCTATAGGTAGTTTATTCAAGTCTCAAAATGGATCTATTTGGACACCATCTCAAACAGAAGATTTAAAATTTAAATTATATAAAGCAAACTTTACTTCTAGTAGTGGAACTGCATATTTTGCTAATCCTACCTTAAATCAAAGTAATGGATATGTACCTACATTAGAAGATAATGCAATAATTACTCTTCCTAAAACAGGACAAATAGGTATTACAACTTTAACAACAGGTAATAGTGGTATTACTACGTTTACTCCAGGAAGAAAGATTGTTGGTCATAGTAATAATGGTGTTTTTGCTTATGTTGTGGGTACAGGATGCTCAGTTTCAGGTGCAAGTGGGATTGTAACAGGTGGTTTTGGTTATGAATCTACGGCAGGAACTGTTAATACATTTAATATAGTTGGTAAAGGTTCAGGATATCAATTGAATAATCTTACAGTTGATGCTAATGGTTCAATTACTGGATTTGGAACTGCAAGTGTGGGAACAGGATATACTGGAGGTGATATTGTTGGCCTTACTACATCCGATATGAGTGGAAATATTGGTGAGGGTGCACTAATAAGAATTAGTGATAATGGTGGTGTGGATACACTTTATCTTTCTGGAATACAAGGAACAAGTGCGAATGGTGGATTTAAAGTTAATGAAGATTTAAGATATTATGATGATGCAGGTGCTATTCAAAATACTAATGAAAAACTGTGGTCTAATTTAGTTGTAGATTCTACTCCTAATGATGGAACATTTATTAAAGTAAATGAATTTGATCATGGAATGCATTCCAGTCAAAATGTTGTTGTATTAGATAATATTAAGAGTAATTTAGATATAACTACTCTTAATACTGATTTTGCAACTGCAGATCTTACAATTAGTGTTGCATCTACAACGAGTCCTGATTTCAATACTTTTGAGGGTATTCCTGTAGGAGCTGCTAATACTGGATATGCAAGAATTGGTGATGAAATTATTGGATATGAATCAGTGGGTGCAGGTATTTTAGAATCTATTACTAGAGGAGTAGATTCAACATTATCTATCCCTTACAATTCCAACTCAATAGTTGAGAAATATGAACTTAATGGTGTTTCTCTTAGAAGAATAAACACTCAACATAATGTTGCTTCGTTTGATATTGGTTTGGATAGTTATTATGTTGGTTTTGCGGCCACTATGGGAAGAAATAGATCTGTTGATGAATTATCTGATAATATACCAGCTTTATCATTTGAGAGTGAAGGATTCTATGGTGGATCTAATGCAACTGGTACCAGAAATATTCAATATGATGCTATAATTCCTAGTTATAATGTCTTTACTCCATCAGCAGTAACTGCTTCTACTGCATCTGTTAGAACTGTAAGTGGAACTAGTGTTGATGGAACAGAAACATCATTTATAGATCAAGGTTTCTCTCCTATTCAGTTAAATACATTAAATACTTTTACCACTCCTAGACTTGTTTGCTCTAAAGTAAATGAAACTACATATTTGTCAAATATTGAAAGGAATAAATCATTTACAACAGCAATTACATTAGCAAGTGGTCATGAGAACGTATCTCCAATAATTTTTACAGATATTGCATTTACTGAATTTAGATCAAATAGGATAAACAATCCTGTTTCTGATTATACTAAGACTGCTTCTGTCAATTCACCTATTTTTGATCCTAATAGTGCAATTTATGTTTCTAGTCCTATTTCTTTGGATAAACCAGCAGATTCTTTAAAAGTTATTTTTACAGCATATAGAGGTTCTTCATCAGATATTAGAGTTCTTTATTCATTAAGAAGAACTACTGATGTTGCAGAAAATACAGAAGAATTTGAATTATTCCCTGGATATGATAATATGACGGATTCTACGGGTGATGGAATGGGAGATTTGGTAATTGATCCATCTAAGAATGATGGTAAACCTGATTCTTTTGTTCCTGCAAGTCTAGATGAACAATACTTAGAATATCAGTTTACTGCAAATAATCTAGGTGAATTTATAGGATATTCTATTAAAATAATAATGGCAGGAACTAATCAAGCAGATGTTCCTAAAATTAGAGATCTTCGTTCAATTGCAGTTAGATGATTAAAGTTAAAGGATATTCTCATTTATATCGGGATGAAAAAACAGGAGCTATCATTAATACTGATACTTCTGGATATCGTTCAAGATTGAATACAATTACCTCAATAGAAAATCAAAAAAATGAAATTAAAAGAATGAAAGAGGAAATTGATGAATTAAAGGGTCTTTTAAAAGATCTTGTTGAATCGAAATATAAATAACTAATAAGGTTCTTGTGAGACTATATGGCAGCTGTATATGTTAGTAATCTTGTAATCAATACGGGAAGTACTTTTACGCAAACATTTAATTTAGAAGCTACCAATACCAATGCACCATTGGATTTGACAGGATATAGTGCTAGTTCTCAAATGAGAAAATGGGCTGGTAGTTCATCAGCAACTACTTTTACTGCTACTATTGCGAGTCCTCCTACAGCAGGAGTAATAGAAATAGGGTTGACTGCTGCTCAAACTGCTGACTTACCAGCAGGAAGGCAGGTTTATAATATTTTAATTACCAAAGGTTCCATAACGGAAACAGTTGTTGAAGGGATGGTTCTTGTAAGGGAAGGGGTAACACGATAATGGCAAACATAAAGGTAAGAGTAGGTGCCCAGAATGCAATAAAAGTACTTTCTAGTGCTTCTGGTGGTAATGCTCTGTTTGCCGATACTGCTACCAATGTTATTGGTGGAATTGCATCAGTAACCCAATTAGATGTATCAGGTATTTCTACCTTACAATCTCTTCGGGTTTCTGATACTTTTCATGTCACAGGTTTATCGACTTTTGTTGGTATAGCTACTTTTCTCAGTAATCAGTACGTTGCAGGTAATGTTACTATTGGTGGTACTCTCCAAGTTGGAGATACTATTTTTGGTACGGATATTGATACTAGAAATTTAAGATCTAGTGGAATTACAACTCTGGCTTATAATGGAGGAATTACTACCACTGGGGGAGATCTTTATGTTGGTGGAGATTTATATGTTGCTGATGATATAGTACTTGATGAAGTTGTTCTCAGAAATATTAATGTAACTGGTATTTCAACTCTTGGTATTGCATCTGC
>CETC01023991.1_pt1 | contig 22268 bp, 24 predicted proteins | sample 326911 | NCBI WGS metagenome assembly CETC01 (sample SAMEA2622694, study PRJEB7988) | marine metagenome | isolation source: saline water (ENVO:00002010), including | reverse complement strand
TTGGCGACTCGGCTTACTGAATACGACGGAACCCAATCAACACCGGATCCGGCGATCGATGCGTTCGAAAAAGAAACTGATCCGGACAACAGCGCGCCATGTTTCAAAGGAACGGCGTACTACTTCTTTGAGTCTTTGAGTCTGGAAGAGTTTGGGAACGGTCTTCCCCGAACCGAATTCATCGTCGACATGGAAGGGTCGTATTTGACCGATGCCGCAGGTACGCAACTCGGATACGGAATTACGGTCGACACAGTCATTTCCCAAATACTTCAGAACGCTGGGTTCGCTGCTTCCGAAATCGATGTCTCTGGTATCGATGCGACGAGAGCGAAGAACGGTGTGTACGGATTCGGTGTTGAGGGTTCAACGTCAGCAGGCGGAAAGATCGCGGCGCTGATGAACTGGCACGACATCCGTCTCCGAGAGCAGGATGGGAAACTTGTTTTCTTTGACGCAGACAACCCATCCACCGGAACCGTCACTGCTTCTGAACTCAGAGCGAAAGAAGAACAATCGGAATCGGACGACGAACTGATCCTGATCGATGCAGCGGAATTCACGAAGGTGACGGACGTTGATATTCAATCTCGAAACGTCAACGACGACGGCTTGGCTTTGGCGATTCGTGCAAACAATCCAATCGCGACGCATGTCAACGAAAAGAGTTTGAATTTCCGGAACATCTCATCTCCGCAGGGTATGGCGAAGAACGTCGCCCACCGAGTTTTGTTCCAGCAAGAAAGAGCGAGTCGACGGGTTCAGTTCAAACTCCCACCGAACCGAATCGATGTTGTAGAAAACGATCGTCTCACTGTCACATCGACAAGCGGCGAAGTCTACCCCGTCCGAGTGAACAGGATCGCAAGAGGCGCGAACTTCCTGCACGAAATCGAAGGCACGATCGAGGATTCGGATTTCATCTATTCGGACACGACGGTCGGGGGAGATGGTGACGGTGGTCAAGATGTCGAGACGGAAGGCGATTCGAATTTTTCTGTCTTTGTCGCGAAGAACATCCCAAAAGGTTTCTTGGACATCAACGGAGTGACCAATCCGCCGATCTCTGTTCTTGAGTCTCGCGGTGTTCCGTACGCCTATTTCATGTGGGGTCCGGAAGACTTCGAAGCGCCGAACAGTTTCATCAACGGCGACTATGAGTTTTTCACCAAGATTTCGACAGACTCTTCGTACGAATACGCAGACGAGCAGGCGCAAGGAAACCAGTCGGCTTCACCATGCGGCGCTTTGTTCCGCTCTTCGTACGACACAAACCTGAGTTCGGTTTCGAACCCGTTCGTGATTGACGACACCGGATCGATTGAAATCTATCTTTCGAAGACGGTGAACATTGACACAAGGTTGGTCTTTGAGCCGACGCTTCAAACAATCACCGAAGCAGAACTGAGGACGCTCGGTCTTCCCGATTCTTCTGATCCTTTCGGAGATCCAATTTCCAACATCATGATGTTGGGCGAAGAACTGATTGGGTTCACGACTGTCGAAGAACTTCCAAAAGAAGACGATGGTGTGTTCCAAGGCTTGAAACATTATCGATTGACAGGTCTTCTTCGGAACATTGGTTCGAACGATACGTCTCGGATGACGCATCAAGGTTCAGAATTCGGTGTGCTGGTCACCTCGAAAGGTCTGTCGAAACTCTTCTTCGAAAGGTTCAAACTTGGTCGCAAGTATCCGATCGGACAGATCGACGAATATCTGAACAAGATCGTCGATGTGAACATCACCAAAGAAGATTTCCCCGAGTCGGGAGAAGAGGCAGAAGCGGACTACAGCGAGACGGGTCAGAACATGCTCCCCGAGATGCCGGTCTTGGAGACGTTCGAATCTCAACGCTTGCAAGGTTCATTGACGACCGCAGGGACAACAACAACCGGCGGAACCCGTCTTCCCTACCCTGCGAGTTTGGTCGCGAACGACTTGGTCGTTGAGTTCTCAAAAGACTTCACTGGATCTCTTCCGACGTACAACAAGTTCCCGCAGTCGGGTTCGAAGAACATGGATCATCTGGTCGACATCATGAACGGAGACGCGGTCGTCCGTCAGATCTACATTCGCGGGGGATCTGACAGCGTTGTCACTCCGTACGACAGCCGACCCGAAGCAGATGGGGAATTCGTTCAGGAGTGGCAACCAACAGACGGGGACAAGGTTCTGCTTCCGGGGCAACTGGATCAACAAGGTTCTTCGACCTACCCGACGAACAACTACAAATTTCTCTACACCGCCGCGCAGCAGAACACCGACTTCGGCTCGGTACAATCGAACGTGACCATTCGGGTTCGAGCGAGAGGCGGGTTCAATGACTTCGGAGTGAAGTTCGGCGAATACGGTGGATTCGGCCCATACTTGGAGACGATTGTCTGATGCCTACGCAAAACCTACAAATGCAACTGATCGCGCTCAACAACGAGCAAGCGCCCGAACTCGTGAACCGGAACATGCTTCGTCTCGACGTTGGAGCAAACTTTCTGGTCATCAAGTCAGACTCAACCGCGTTCGGCTCAGTCTCTTCTCCGACTCAAGGCGATGCGTACATCATCCCGACTTCGGGGAACACTGGTTCGTGGTCGACGTTCAGCGCAAAAGACATCGCGTTCTATGACGGAAACAACTGGTTCAAGATCAGTCCGACAGAAGGTCAGCAGGCGTTCATCCAATCAAATGACACGTTCAAGTATTACAACGGAACGAACTGGGTCGCGACCCCTACATCTGCGACTTCGATTCTGGGTTTGAACGATGTCAACGAAACTTCTCTGGGTACTTCGGGGCAAGTCTTGGCGGTCAACGCAGGCGGGGACGCAATGGAGTTTGCGGACGCAAGCGGAGCGACGACTTTCCTTGGTTTGACTGACACTCCAAACCCCGCGAACTACTCTGGGCAAGCGAACCGTTTCATCATGGTGAACTCAGCGCCGGACGCATTGGTCTTCTCAGACGACAACACCGTCTTCACTTCGTTCGTCAAACTTTCGGACACTCCGGAAAGTATTACCAACGGACAATTCTTGAAAGGGAACACTGGCACAAGCCCGGACACTATTGTCTTCGGTACGGTTTCGATGGGGGATCTTGACGAAGCGAAGACTGGGTTCAGTGTCCCATCGTCCGCCGGTCGTTATTTGCAAACCGACGGAACGTCTGCAAAATTCGAATTCGATGTGATCCCGGTCGCAGATTTGAGCGACGGCCCCGGAGCGCCAACTTCAAGTTCTCACTCCGGGAAGTTCATCCGAGTCGCTTCGTCCGGAGACAGTCTTGAATACGCGACGATCACTCCGGGATCTGGGTCGACGACTTTTGTCGGTTTGACTGATGCACCAGACACAATCGTCAACGACCAAATTCTGATCGGAAACACAGATACAGACCCGGACACATTGGAATTCGTATCGCACACATTCCTGCGGTTGGCAGACACTCCCCTCAACTACAGTTCCGCAAACAACAAGATTCTGAAAGTCAACAACGGCGGAGACGCGGTTCAGTTTGGCGCAAACATTCTCGACTTGGACGACTGCCCGAACACGATGGGTTCGAACGGTCAAGTTTTGAAAGTCAACGCTGGCGCTCTTGTCTTTGCTGATGATGCGACTGGCAGCGGCGGTTCCAATCCGGCATGGAACGACATCACAAACGCAGAGGATTTCGCGGCGAACAAAATTCTTCATCGCGTCAAGACAAACGACCCCGGCGGTGGCGCTACAACCCCGACCCAAATTGAATTGGTCGACGACACGTTCTTGACAATCAACGACACTCCCGACAACTACACCGGACACGGCGCGAAGATTCTCCGAGTCAATGGAACTTCTGGCGGCAATGGGACGGCGGTTGAGTTCCAACCCCCGAACCAACTGGGGATCGTTCTCAACGACTTGTCGAATGTCGACGCGACAACGAATCTCGCAAACAACAAGATTCTCAAATACAACTCCAGCGCTTCGCAATGGCAAGTTCAAGATGACACTGGGACATCCGGTGGTGTCGATCAATTCCACGAACTGATTGACACACCGTCAGCAGTCGGAACGGACCAAGGGTACGACGGACACGCTGCGAAATATCTTCGAGTCAACATCGGCGACGGAACAGACGGAACAGCAATCGAGTTCATCGAGCATCACGAAATAAAAGACATTTACGTCGAATACCTTGCGAACGGATCGACGGAAGTCATCTTGAAAATCCCGTATGCGTTCGACATCATTTCGGCGGAGGCTCGGGTGACGACAAGCGTCACAGGAACGGTTCAGATCTACACGACAGACAACAGTCAAAGCGCAAGAGATCCGGTGTCCGCTTCTTCTGCTGCGTCTTTCACTTCGGCTTCGAACATTGTCACTTTCACGTTGAATTCAGGAGCAACAAACCAAGCGGCAAACCGTGGGATTCGTTTGGTTTTCGCGGGGTTCAATGCTGCAAGCCGAGACTTCCAAATGATGATGAAGATTCGGAGACGATGAGATGACGATCTACAAACAACCGCCCGGTCTTCATACCGGAGATTTTTCTTCAAACGATGGATATATGACTGGTCTTCCATTTCTCAAAGACCCGGAGCGTTGGCTCATTCACGGTGGTCGAGGGATGACTCCCGTCGACATCTGCACACGACAAGAAGGTGGGGGAACAATCAAGCGGAATCTTGGGGGTGTCTTTCTTCCTGCTACTTTGACCGCAGACGAAATTTGGTCGAACGGCAGCGCTCGCGGTGGCAGTTTTACAAAACGAACCAGTGCTGCGGTGACAGCCGAAACTCTTGGGGTAGTTTTTTTCGGTGGAGGATTGACCGGAACCCCGAACGGGTTGCAATGTTATTCCTTGACCGACGACGCTTCTATTTCTGGACCCGTGACCAACAATCTGAAATGGAACGCCAGCAACACAACAAACGGGACCGGCGCATGCTTTGGGCTGATTACGGTTTCGAACGGAACCAACGATTTCATGACGGGAGGATCTAGCCAGCAAGCGCACACTCTTTTCGCTCAGAACACTGACAACCGAAACGGATATACGGACTCGATTCCGGCGTTTTCTGCGGGCTATCATCTAGGGATCGCCAAAGATTCCGAGACTTTGGTTTTCCGGGTTGCAAACGGGAGCGGTTCTGCGGAAATGTCTCTCGCAATGAATGAGCCGGTGAGATGGATCAAAGACATCAACGCCGGAGGCTTTGGGGTTTTCTTCTTTTCCAAATACTTCATTCGTGCGGTTGGTCAAACGGGGAACTGGACTCCAGTCGTGGACATTGGATACTTGGCAACACACAAATGGGGGTACGCATACTCCGGATTGGCTTCTACCGGGAGACTCCCGTACATCGTTGAACGCAAAGAAGGGTCGAGCGCTTTCAGTGGGAGCAACGCAAGATTTCTTGAGGCTTGCGACGGAACTTCAGGAGTCGCGACGAACTTCCAAATGTGCATCGGCGGACTCAACCAAAGCACTTTCGCTTCCGCAAAACGGGCGAACTCTTGTTGTCAAATTCTTGAGGCGTACATTGGCAACGACGAAGACACATCGTCGAGCGGGAAACTTGGCGCTATTGTCGGCGAGATGATCGAAGAAAAAGACGTTTGGCTCGAAGACAAAGATTCGCTCTATGATGTGAGGCACGCAGGGTTTTGTTCTGCGTATGGAATTGGTCACGTTGACCAATACATAAAACATCTTCATACGACGTACGGCGTAAACTCATTCTTCGAGATGTAAACCATGAACTGTTCCATCGCTTGTCTCGCTGCTCGACTTTCGGTTCTGTCCAATCTTGCGATGTGGACTTCAGCAGCGTTCGCGATGAACGACATCGCGGCGTTTGAGGATGGGACAAGCGAAGAGGGAATCTACATCTCGCTCCCCGTCTACATCGTTTCGTTGATCGCGACGGCGGGATTCACTTGGACCGTTTCGAAGTACGACGCAGCGAGACTTCAACGGATGAACGAGATCGAAAGCAAACTCGACAGACTGCTCCAATCGGACGAGGATTCCGTCTGAGGCTTTCCAAGCCTGAACCCGCATCTCCAGTCATTTGACCGACCAAACCCGTCTGGCGGGATTCTGGCGGGGTTTCTGCTGCATTCAAAAAAAGTCAAAAAACCACCGAATTTTGGCCTAGTGGTTTGACATGGGGGTCAACCCACTGTAAATTCTCCCTGTCGACATGGAGTCGGCAGAAAAGGAATCTCAAATGGCTACTTACAGCATTGGAAAATTCATCGATATCAAGAGCAAAGTCTGCGAAGAAGTTGGCGTTGAGGTCATCGAAATTTCTCCGAAGTCTGATTCGGCTTCGATGAACTTCTGGAACGCTTTCACGGACATCGGAATGATTCCGTGTTCAATCAGCGTCTTGCCCAAAGACTTTCTTTCGTGGTTGAAGTCTGCTCAAGCATTCTTCGACAAAAATGAAACTCAAACGTCAAACCCGAACTTCGCGTCTGCAACTTTCCGCATCAACTGAAAAATTTTTGACCGCAGCGTTGACACTCGGGTCAACGCTCCCTAAACTCTGAAAGCCGACACGGAGTCGGCAGAAAAGGAAACTCAAATGTCAAACCCCAACTTCAACCCTGCAACTTTCCGCTACACCCCACAAATCGTTTCTCGCACTGACGCTTACGGAACCCGCCGTCAGGTGACGATCCGCTTCTCCAATTCTCAAGGCCAGTACGTCGCTTCTGTCTCTCATCAAGACATGTACGCAAGCGGAACCGCATCGTCCGACTACGCAGCAGCAGACGCAGCAATCGCAAACTTCAATCGCCAGTATCTCTAAACCCCAAAGAAAAGGAAATCAAAATGCTTACTACCAACACCACACTCGAAACATTGAAGCCATTCAACTTCTCCGAATGGGGACGAGTCCGAGAACCGCTGATCTGCGACACCAAAGAACATCTGTTCAAACATTTCCAAGAATCCACTTGGCGTTTGGGCGCAGCCGAGTTTGTCGTTCTTCTTTCGTCTTACGCTCGGTCATTGCGACTTGTTGACGCAAGAGCGGAAGAGCGACCCGAATCTGCCTACGGTTTTTCGTTCGAAAAATTCACGCATCTCGAAATGTCGAACTTGTCAATGCTTCTGTTGATTCTGGATGCTTCGATCAGAGACGACCGTACGTTCATGGACTACGGATTGATCGGATGGGAGAAACTGAGGAAAGAAGCAACTGCTTTTTTGTTGGATCAGACTTTCGAAGTCAACAGAGCCGCCCGAGAAATCACGCCCGAGTGATTGACCGAGTCCCGATGAACCGATAGCATTGAGTCTTCTGGTTCTGACCCCCGAGCGGCATCCACCCCCGCTCGGGGGTTTTCTATTTCAGCAGACCAAGTTTCCATGCACCGAGTCCGACCGCGTCTTTCATGTCGTGTCCGCGATCGTTCGAGAAATCCCAAGACCGAAACTTCTCGACGATCAATTCGGCGCGAGCGTCTTTTGAAATCGGACGACCGCCACCGATTCGAGTCCACTCGCTCGCCAAAATCATTTCGAAAGATGCGTCGTTGAAATCTTCCGTCCATTCCGAAAACAAAGAACAAGTCGCTCCGACCGCCATCCCCATCGTGACCAAGCCTCGCGAATGTTGGCGACCCTGTCCACCGGGAACTTCGATCAATATCGAAAGCCGAACTCGATTCGGATTCTTTTCGATTTGTTCGATTCGTTGTTTCGCAAGATGGAAAACATCGCGAGCAATCTTCACCGCACGATCCGGTGGATTCGTTCCTTTGGTCGTCTTTCCCCGAACGAGATCTACCGAAACCAAACGCTTCCCGCGAAAGATCGCAAGTCCCGAAGCGGTGGATGAAGGGTCGATCGCAATCGTCAAAGATTTCATTGACTTCTCCGTTGACGAATCAAAACGTCTTGCATACCTTACCGAACCGCTGAACCAAGAAAGGAACCAACCAATGAGTGAAGCGAACTCCCCTGAGATCTTTCAGGGATTGAACATCGGGCAACTTCTCGATGAATACTCTTCGACCATTTCAAAGATCCAAGAGTCTGAAACTGAAACCAAGAAACACAAACAAGCGCAACGAGAATTGCAGCAGGAGATCATGCGAAGATGCGAAGAACAGGGTGTCGATCGTCTCGTCGGAAAAAACATCTCCGTGTCCGTCGTCGAGAAACCAGTCGTGAAAGTCGAAGGCGATTGGGAGGGCGTTGTTCAACAACTGCACGAAGCGGGATGTTCGTTCTTGATTCAGCGACGAATCACAGCATCAAAACTACAGGAAGAGATGGACAACGGTCTTCGTCTTCCGGATGGCGTATCAATCGAGTCGGTGCGGAGCGTCTCTCACCGGCGATCTTCATGAATCCAAGAAATCAGGAATCAAATCAAATGTCTAAGAAACAATCAACAGAACTTGTCGAAGCAAATGAAACGGCGCTCGTCGTTCCCGACTTTATGCAGACCGCCGAAACCGAAGGTCTGGATGAGATCTCGAAGTACCAAACGACTCCACGTTTGACGTTGATCCAAGGTCAAAGTTCCCCGGAGCGCAAAGAGCAATTCGGCGAAGGCGGAGTCTGCATCATGCCGGACAACGTCGGCATCGCTGAACCCGGAGAAGAGTTCACAGTCGTTCCTCTGGTCTTCTGGGTCACTTGGGAAGTCTGGTCGGACATCAACGACCCAACGCTCCCGATGGTTTGTGAATCCACGATGGACGAGACAAGCGACATCGCAAGACGAGCGAAGAACGCAGATCTCCGCGAAGAAGTCTACGGCGACCGGAGCGAGTATCGAAAGAACTACATCGAATGCTTGAACTTCATCGTCGCCATCGACGGCGGTCCATCTGACGGAACCATCGCAACGCTGACGTTCTCCAAAGGCGAACACTACGCCGGTTCGAAACTCTGCTCGTTCTTGAAGCGACGCAAAGTTCCGATCTACGGAAACCGAATCGCGTTGAAGTCCCAAGCCCGGACGCGAAACAATCGTTCGTGGTGGGGACTCGAATTCAACAATCCCGCAGACGGAAACGCATTCGTCACATCCAAAGAAAAATTTGAAGAGTTCCAAGCCATGCACCGAGAACTCGCGGACTTGATGAGAACCAGTTCGTTGAGCGTCAATCGCGAAGACGACAACGTGAACGACTCGTCAAACTCTTCTGAAGACTGTCCGATCTAATCCCCCTTATTCGGCGAGGACTACTTCAGAATCTCTCTAGGGAGAGCGATCAAGCCGAATCGCTCTCCCTACTTTCCGCCTAGGTGAATGACTTGTCCATCAAACTGTACGAACATCAACAGCGAGCGCTTGAGATCAGTCGAGAGAACCCACGGTTCGCTTTCTTCTGGTCGCCCGGAACCGGGAAGACGATCACGATTCTTTCGATCTGGAAAGAGCGACCGATGCGAACTCTTGTGGTCGCGTCCAAGGCGATTCTTTCGACCGCATGGGCGAGGGACTCGGAGATGATGGGCGTTCCCGTCATCAATGCTCGACACACGAACAAACGAAAACGATTGGAACTGATTCGCGAACCGGGGGACCATGTCGTCTTGACGAACTACGAGCAGTTCCGAATCCACGAAAAGGAATTCAAAGAGACAGGATTCGATCGATTCGTATTCGACGAATCCAGCAAACTGAAAAACCGAGACGCGAAGGTTTCGAAAGCGGCGCATTCGTTCGCCGAATCATGTCGCGAGGTCTACTTGTTGAGCGGAACTCCCGCGCCAAACTGCCCGACCGAACTTTGGTCACAACTTCGCACGATCAGCAGCAGCGCGTCGGGCGTTTCGTTCTGGAAATGGGCGCATCACTTCTTCGTCCCGATCATGCAGCAGAAGTGGACACCGAAGGGACAGAAGAGCGTCATCGCGAAATGGGTCGAGAAGCCTGAGCGAACGCAGGAGTTCAACGACCATCTTCGCAAATGGTCTTGGTCGCTTCGCAAAGAAGACTGTCTCGATCTCCCGGAACAAATCGACATCGTTCGAGAAGTCGAACTCAGTCGAGACGAACGGAAGCAGTACGACGAACTCATCACTGAACTGAAACTCTCGGTTCCGGTGGACGAGGGTCCGACTGCGAATGTTTCCATGAACGTCCACGCCGAAGGTCTTCTCATGAAATTGAGACAAGTCGTCGGCGGTTCTGTTCGAATGGACGACCAACCAAAAGAGATTGGGTCGTCAAAGATTGACGCGCTCGTTGAAACTCTCGAAGAGTTCTCGAACGATCAGGTGGTGATCTGGTGCGAGTTCCGCGCCGACATCGACCGAGTCGCTCGCGTTCTGAACCAAATCGGAAGGCGACCCGCGATCATCGACGGACGGACATCGTCGAAGGTTGGTGAGATTGTTGACTCGTTCGTCCAAGGCGAGACGGACACAATCATCGCACACCCAAAAGCCGCAGGTCATGGAACGGATGGACTCCAAAAGGTTTCTTCCGTGTCCGTATACTTTGGATTGTCTTTCTCAGCCGAAGAGCATGAGCAAAGCAGGGACCGAATACACCGATCGGGACAATCCAAATCATGCCTCTACATCTACCTCATTGCAAAAGACACAGTCGACGAATCGCTTCTCTGGGTGGTACGGAGAAAGAAATCGAGACAGTCGGCACTTCTCAAAGAACTAGGAGTCAAGGATGACAGAACCGGAAGGAATCGATCGCGCTGATATCGAAGCGTTTCTCTGCTTCGCTTTTGAAGCGGGCGATCATGTAGAACTTCGGGCGCTCAGGACCGAAGGTCGTGGCGGCGCTCACAACATCTTCTTCGTATGGGATGGGGAAACGATTTCCAGTTCCGTCGTCGAATGGATCGAAAGCCACAACACACCGAACTGGGATTGTTTTGTCGGAGCGAATCCAAGACAAGGCGAACAAGGTTCCGGGAAACATGGCGGCGGCGTTGACGCAGATGTCGCTTTGGCTCGAACCGTGTTCGTTGATTTCGACGACGCTGATCTTCGCGAAGCGCAAAGACGAATCGCTTCTGCTGGAGTCAAGTCGCCGAGTCTGTTGGTTTCGAGCGGTCGAGCAACAGGAACACACGCATACTGGCGAATCCGAGAACCGATTCAAGACTTGCAACTTTGGCGAGGCTTGCAGTCGTCATTGATTCGAAGTCTTGGATCCGATGCTTCGATCAAGAACCCGAGTCGAATCATGAGACTTCCGGGAACGAAGAACCACAAACGCAGCGCACCTTGTCGAATCGTTGGATGCAAGTCGAGCGAACAATGGTTTGACTCGTGGTCGGATCTTGGGGTCGAGCCGCAGTTCGTTAGCGCTTCGCTTCCAATCGATCCGAACTTGAAACCCGACGAGTCGAATCTGAACAACTCAACGCTTCGATTCTTGCAAGAGAAGACCGGGGAAGGCGAGCGGAACTCTCGTCTGTTCGCTGCGGCGATGGACTACAACGCGAACAACTTCCCGATCGCGGAAGCAATCCACCGACTCGCTCACGATCTTGCATACAAGCGCGACGGTTTGGAATACTCCGAAGCGGAACGAACTGTTCGGAACGCATACGAACGAGAAGCCGCCCCAAGTTTGACGCGAGAAGTCGGCGAACCGATCTCGATGTCGGAACTTGCGAACCAACTGAACGAGGTCAACATCTACGACGGCGAGGAAATGCGATCGCCGATCCCGACTCCCGAATCTTCGAACCCCGATGTCGCCGAACCTTTCTCGCGTTCGGATGGCGTACCCGACGATCCACGGGATCGACAACTTGTTTCGAACGTGTCGACTCGCGTCGTCATGGAAAACAATCGCCGTCGAGTCGTGACGATCTACAAAACCATCGATCAAATCGCCAAAGACATGAGCGAAGCGTTGGGCGGGTTCCCAAGACGATCGAAAGCGACGGGTCCGTTCTGCATCAAGTCCACCGAAAACGGGTCCGAGGTCTGGACGTTGTTCGATGCGAACGATCTGTTCGCTCTGCTTCACGATCGGGCGGTCGTTCGTTGGTCGAAAGGCGAATGCGAATCGGAACTTGGCGACACGTTGTCTTGCGTCACGAAGACGGAGTTTTTCAAATGGGTGAAAGACAACATCACCCCGGCGTACGAGTCGATCTCTCAACTGCCCCATGTGCCGCAGATGCCCGGGGTCTACTACGTCCCCCAAGATCTACCCGAACCGACAGGCGAGGCTCTCTCCGAGTTCTTGGGGAGACTGAACCCTGCAACCGAACACGATCGTCGTCTGATGCTGGCGTGCCTCATGACTCCGGGATGGGGCGGTCCCCCGGGAGCGCGTCCCGTGTTCGTCTTCTCGTCGGACTACGGTCAGGGATCCGGTAAGACCGAGACAGCGAAAGCGATCGGTCGGGTCTGGGGCGGAGCGTCGACGCTGGATTACGAAGACAACTGGCAAAACATTTCGAAGAGAATCATGTCGAGCGACGACTGGCTGTCCCGGGTCTATCTCTTCGACAATGTGAAAGGGAAGTTTGGCGGGAGTGCGATCGAGGCGGCGGTGACTTCCGAAGCGTTGACGGGTCACAAGATGTTCGTCGGAACCGTGAAGCGTCCGAACGATGCGACGTTCTTGATTACGTTCAACCTGCCGGAGATGTCGAGAGACTTGGCGCAGCGTGCGATCATCATCAAATTGGGAAGACCGAAGCCGGGAGACTTTGTCGAATGGTCGCAGGAGTTCATCCGAGAAAACCGAATGCAACTGATCTCGGATCTTTTGGATCTTCTGCGACGCGCGCCAAACGGTTCGATTGATTCGAAGAACCGCGACCGTTGGGGCGCTTGGCAACGCGACGTTCTCTGTCGAGTTCCGGATTCAGATCCGAACGAACTTGCGTCGGCGATTCTTTCACGGCGACCAGTCGCAGACGCGGAAGCCGAGGAAGCGGTGGAAATCGTCGACGCGGTTTCGAACTATCTGATCGCGGAAGGTCGGCGAGAACCGACGCACTCGATCACTGAAATTGCAGCGAGCGAAATTGTTCGGATCATGATCGACTCAGAACTTTGGACGGCGAACGAAAACTATTCGCCATCATCGAACGCTCGAAAGTGTTTGCAGATCGTCCGCCAAAAACTTCTAGGTCGCGGTGTGCTGATGCCGCTCGAAGTCGAGACTGATTCCGGCAACCGTCAAAAGAAAGTTCGCGTCGATGAATCAGGTCGACCGACTCGCGGTCGGGTCGGGAAACAATCGGTGGTGTATGGATGGGTTTGGACGAAAGCGTCGGAAGTATCCGAAGCCATCGCAGCAGACGCACCGCTGCCGATAGACCCACCAGAATCGTCTCTGAGCCGTCCGGACGATCTCCCCATCTGATCGGACCCATTCGGTTCTGAGGCTCTCAGGCGGGATTCTGGCGGCTTTTCGGGGCATTCGAAAAAAAGTGAAAGAATCTCGCCGATTTGCCGATCAATAGGTTGATGGGCGAGTCAACTTCGCCTAAACTCAACGAGCCGACATGGAGTCGGCAGAAAAGGAAACCTCAAATGACCATCACCAGCAACGAAGCACAGCAAATCGCAGAAACCACCCGAAGCCAAATCGGCGGAAGAACTCTCTTCTGCGTCGGCGCTCACAACTTCTCTTTCAGCAGCGACTCCCAACGAGGACAAGTCGCACTCGATTTCAAAACTCGCGGATGCGGTCGTCGCGGTCGCTACGTCCGAGTGACCTACAACTTCGGAACCGATCTCTACACCGTCGAAGGAATCAACTTCACCATGAAGCCAACCAAGGTCGTGAAATATCAACTCGAAGATGTCTACTCTGACATGCTCAGCGAAATCGTGATCGCCGCCGCCGAAGCCTGAAAAATTTTTGCCCGCAGGGTTGACAATCGGGTCAACCCTTTGTAAATTCAACAAGTCGAAAATGAATTCGACAGAAAAGGAAATCGAAATGGAAACCACCTATCAAAAAGTCAACGATCTTCTCCCGCAGTTCCCGAAGAAATGGCGTTGGGAGAGCAAGGCAGCGAACACGCCGACGACTCACTTCGGACCCGAGTTCCACGGCTGCTCGAATGGCAAGAAGCCAATGCTCCACGGGTTCTGCACCGCTGTCTCGGGTTCGGTCTTCTTCGTCGGACTCATGGGGAACTGGGGACTCGAAGAGCAAATGCGATTGAAGTTCTACGAGATCGCAGAGCCGATTGGAAAGAAAGCCAAGAAGATTCGATCGCTCGACTACTTGGGACACAAGGTCAGAGTTTTCTACACCCGGAAGTCTGCGGTCATGGCCTACGCCAAACTGATCGACGAACGAATCGAAACGAACCGCCGAGTTCAGAAAGAGGAAGCATGATGTCCATCAAAACCTACACCGAAACCGAAGCGAAGAATCTCGCGAGAACTGGTCTGATCGAAATCGTCAGCGACCGAACGTACACCAAAGCCGCAGCCCGTCGTCGACTCGAAGGATCGATGCCGAAGAACCTCACCCCCAACGGGCGAAAGATCATCATCGCTCTGGATCGCAAGCCCGACCGAGACGGGAGGATCCCACGCAAGACCGAGCATCTCGCAGCGTGGTTCGTGGAAGGCGGTCTGCCATGAGTCATAAGAAAGGTCGCTCGCTGCGAGAGTCGACCAGCGTGTACGTTCCAAAGAAAAGGTCTTTGGACTCAACGAAAAAGTCCACAAGGATCAAACCACGGAGAACCAAGAAATGAGTCTCGAACTCGAAGATGGATGTTTGCCCGATCCCGGCGACGCTCGCTTCCGATGCGAACCGACGGTCAGCAATAAGTCCGAAGGATGCGGTGGGATCTTCTGCGTTGAAGGTCACAACGACACCGAACCGATCACTTCAGTCGGACGGGAAGGAATTTCCGTACTGTTGAGATGCAACAAATGTGGTCGATGGAACCACGAAAGATTCAAATTCAAAACACGGAGAACCAAGAAATGATTTCAATTCTTTCAGCCGTACTTTCTCTTTCAAATCTCACCCCATATCAGAGCGCAACTTGGAGCGTCGAAACTTCGAGACGGGAGGGGATGATCTGGGGCGACTGGTGTCCGACTCTTGGGAAGTATCGATCGCTCGGCGCGCTTCAAATCAGCGAAGCGGCATGGTACGACGCGATCGAACATGACCCATCGATCGGCGGAACTTGGCACGACTGCGCGTCGCTCGAATATTCGCTCAAGATCCAAACCGCCTATCTCGACCGATACTGCAATGAGCGAAGGCTTGGACGAAAGCCGACCGACTATGACCGAGCGAGGATCTGGGTCGGCGGCCCGAACGGATACAAGCGCGAGTCGAGCAAGCCGTACGGGAAAAAGATTCTCGAACAAATCAAAGCGGAGACAGAAGGATGAACCTGTCTCTGAACTTGGACAACATGCTGTCGGAATCGCACTATGGGATCGCGCAAAGAACTCTGCTTCTAGCGTGGACCGCCGACAACTTCTATTGTCCAAGGAGTCCCGCCGACGCTTATCAATGGCGGCGGCGGGACCAATTTGTTCCCAAGTCGCACACGACTTTCGGAAGCCAACGAAACTTGGACATCGGAATCGAAGCAGATTTCTTTCGAGTGAAAGTGAACGTCCACTCGCCCCTTGATCCGGTGGATTTGTTTTTCGTTCATCGCAGGTCGGGCAAACTCTTTCGACCGCGACTCGGTCGTCCCGACAAACCGATGTACGAACTTCGATCCAAGACGGAGTTCGCGAGGGCGATCCAAGGCGTGAAGCGACAGACAAGTCGGTTCGTTCGTCATTCGCACATGCCGTTCCTGTACCCGCAGTTCAGGGAAGAAGAACCAAACGAAATCTCGGATGTCGGTGTCGAAGCGCTCGAACCCGTTTGGCGTTTGTATTCGTGCGACATCGACGGCGATCTGACCACCGCATTCGAAAGCATGTTGTCGGGTCGAGGAAGTCCAATCGTTTCGATGAGAACCCGAGCCGGTGGAGTGACTCCGTGGTCGTCGGCGTGCAATGGAATCGATCGGGCGTTCTTATGTCAGCACAACTTTTTCGAAGCAGTCGGCGCGTTTGTCTCATACATCTCGAAGATGAATCACATCGTCGCAGGTCGCGGAGAAACCTTGTCTTGGCTTGACCGCCAAGATCCTGAATACTTCCACGAATCTGACATGCGACAACGCTTCCGAATGAAGTGTCCCGATCATCGAAGTTTCGATCTCGAACGAACCGTGCGGCGGCGAATGTGGAGTCGCCCCGTCATCTACCCCGACCATCCAATCTACGCAGGAGAACCGCGTGAAATCACATCTGGAAATGACGGCGAACGCCCGTCAGGAAATCGTTTCAAAACTCGACCGTTTGTCCCGTCTGCTGGTTTCGAAGAAAGGCGAAACTGATGACCCCGAAGTCAAGAAGGCGATCACGTTCGAATTCTTCTGGATTGACACGGCGATCATCGCCTTGATGACCCCCGAGCGAATTGCGACAGACGAGCATTGGAAATCCGTCATCGAGTCGAAATTCAAGTTCTTTCCGGAGATTCCGGGGGACCGTGGGAACGAGGTGGGACCATACGAGCCGGAGACGGTCCCACAATCGACGGAGCGCAAGTCTTGACCCCGTCGACCCTTTGCGCTCTGGAGGCTCTTAGGTGGGAACGAGGGAACGTCTATGGCAAGAGGTCAGGCAGAAATCAGGGAGACGGGGGGAGTGTTGGGGTATTGAAACCCCGGTCTTCTCGTTCCCACGGTCACACATCGAGGAAATCATGTTTCGAATATTGAACGCTCAGTCAACTTTGCCCGAGATCCCGGATACCGCCGAGGAGATCTTTCTGGATCTTGAGACTTGCAGCGGCGACCCAAATCGCGGCGCGCTCAAGCCGTACCACGGCGATTCGATCGCAGGGTTCGCCGTGACTTGGGACGACCACGAGACGGTCTATTACATCCCGGTCAACCACACCCCGGAACGGTCTTCGCTTTTCTTTCGGGACGAGCAACTGTTGAACATGCCCGAAGATCTGGTCCGATCGTTTCTTCGTGAACTCGTCGGTCAATATGGTCGACGTTGGATCAACCACAACGTCAAGTTCGACGCTCACTTCGTCGCTCAATTCGGCGTGGAGGTTCGGGCGGAACTGGTCGACACGCTGACGCTTTCGAAACTTGCGAGCGCTCAGAATGCGAACTCGTACGGGTTGAAGGATCTGGCGAAACGGTGGCTTGGCATCGAAGCCGAAGAGCAGGACGAAGTCAAAGCCGAACTCGCTCGGCTTGGGTCGAAAGACTACGGCGACGTAGCGCCGGAGATCATGGGTCGGTATGCCTGCGCCGATGTCAACATGAACCGAGAACTCTGGAAGAAGATTGTTCAAATGCGTTCGTCTTCTCCGGATGTCTGGGATCTCGAAGTCAGATTGACTCGGTCGCTGTTCGACATTGAACGACGAGGTCTTCGGATCGATCGAGATCAACTTCGGTCGCTGAAGATTTCGACTCAGTCCAAGATCGCCAAACTGGAAACCGAGATACATCGAGAATCCAAACGACTCGGTGGCGTGTTGGATCCAATGAGCAGCAATTCACTTTCGAAGTTCTTTTTCATGAGACACCGATTGCCGGTCATCAACGAGACAGACACGGGAAGACCATCGACGGATTCTGCATCGCTCGAAGCGTGGCTCGAAGACGAGAGTCTCGAAGACTTCCACGGTCTGATTCGTTCGGTCTTGGATCATCGATCGAGTCGACAGTTTCTTTCGCTCTACATCGAAGGCTGGTCGGATCTGCTGGACGATCGAGACATCATTCGACCGTCGTACAACCAAACGGTTCGAACTGGTCGGATGAGTTCGTATTCGCCCAACATCCAACAACTGAACGCGGACGCGAAGAAACTGATCGTCCCATCGCCCGGGAATGAGTTTCTTTCGCTCGACTATTCGCAGATCGAGTTCAGGATTTTGAGCGTTGTATGCGGGGATCAGAAGATGATCTCGGCGTATCGAGACAACCCCGAGACAGACTTTCACGATTACGCCAGCGAACTCTGTTCGATCTCAAGGCGACAAGCGAAAGTCGTGAACTTTGGAATCGCTTTCGGGATGGGATCCGAACTTCTCGAAAAGTCTTTGCGAGCGATGAAAAGTTCCGGCATGACTCCGACCGAAGTTTTGAACGTGTATCGAAACAAGTTCTCGAAAATCTTTCTCGCTGCGGAACGACTGCAAAAGCAGGCGAGATCCACCGGATTCGTCAAGACGTTGTACGGAAGGCGAAGAGCGCTTCCCGGATCGGAAGCACGAAAGGCGTTGAACTCGGTGGTTCAGGGAACAGCGGCGGACATCGTGAAAGAAGTCGCGCTGCATCTCAACACCGACACAAAACTTCGCGAACTTGGAATCACAGTTCGAGCGATCGTTCACGACGAGTTTTTGTTTGAAGCGCCCACCGGATCTTTCGATGAAGAAACGCTCGAACACATTCGTTCGATCATGCAACGAACTTCGATCGATCTTCCGGTTCCGCTGTTGGTCGACGGCGGTCAATCGCTTGAGTCATGGAAAGCAGCAACTTGACACGCGGGACAACTTCTGGTAAAATGAAACTCAACTGAAATTGCAATGGTGCAATCAGAACTAGGAATTTTGAAATGAAGAAATCAAAGAAGCAAAGTGACACTCGGCGGCGGATGGATGACAGACAGATGGCGACCGTCATCAATCTGTTGGCTCAGAACCCGGAGACGACAAACGATCAAGCGTCGGCAGTTTTGAAAACCGAAGTGTCGAGCAGCACGATTCGAAACTGTTCGGACAGTCCCATCTATTCGATGCTCGTTCGTATGGCGAAGAAAACTCCGGTTTCTCACAAGCAGGTCAAAGAGATGCGGGCGCGATACCGCTCGGGCGAAAAACTGGATCTCGAATGCGACACATCCGTTTCTCGAATCGACTTGATCGAAGCGAACATCGAGAAACTGAATCGAAAACTGGATCTACTTCTCTCGGCTTGGGGCATCGACTTCGATGCGTGAAGGCGAACCCAGACTGACCAACGATCCAAAGACGCACGACGACATCGTGATGGATCATGTCTTTCGAGCAATCGTTCTCGGTCAGAACTGCGGCGACGCTTTGCAAGCCGCAGCGAAAGAGATCAAAGAACTGCGGCGGGTTGATGGTGTCGCGGGCGATGGGGAGTCTTCGGACTCCCCATCCCCAAACCCGCAGGAAGACGACCAGTCATGAACCGGATCGTTCGCTTGAAGTCTGCTCTCGTCGATTCGCTCTCCGCAGTTTGTACGATGTCCGGGAGAGATGCACACTTCGGAACCCACATCGTCCGAGACTTCGCCAGCGATTCGCCAAGAGCAATCGTCCGGGATCTCTCACGGTACGCCCGAAGTCGGCGATTCTCCGTCCGGGAGAACGCCGTGAAAATTACCGAGCCGAGCGTCGAAGGCTTTATGCTCCTGCTGGAGCGATACTCTAAGATGCTCCACGCTCTTTCGGATTCGTGGCGGCTGATCGCAGACGGAACCGAAGAAGACCGAGAAGGTCATCCCGCCGAAATCTGGATTCGCGATTCTCGCTATGCTCGCCAACTCGCCGACGAGATGGACGAGTCGGTCGAGAGACTTCGAAAAGTCTGGAAGAACACTCCCGACGACATGCGGGAGATCGTCGAAATCAAAATCAAGAAAGTGAAAGAAATCGATGGAACAAACTGAGCAAGGCAAAAAGACCGACGAGTCTGTTTCCGTGACCGGACTCACGCCCGAGCAGATCGCCGAGTATCAATCGAGATTCCGAGCGACCCCCGGATCCGTGATCGACTTCCAACTGTTTCGCGTCGTCCCACCCAAAGGTCCGGCGCAACCCCTACCCGCCCAAGTTCCGGTCGGATCGACGAACGATCTGAAAGAAGCGATCGATCTCGCCGACCGACTCAACGACAACACCACGATTCTGATCTGCAAGCGAGAGTGGTACGCAAAGACCGACGAAGGTTGGTCGCTCGCTCAAATCGGGCAAGAAATCAAACTGAAAGAACCAACCAAAGATGATTGCGAAAATGAACAAGAAACCAGCGAAGAAGAATCCTGTTGCCAAGTGGACTCCGACGGAAGTTCTGACGATCTTTCCGACGGGTCGAGTTCTGATGATTCCGACCGAGGGGAAAGTGACTGAACCGACAGTCGCTTCTCCCGACTGGATTCTTTCGACATGCAAGAACCACGGGTTCCATCATCAAACGCCTTTCGCTCGCATCGCATCGAACGCCGCGGTCGAATCATTGTTCGTCGCTGTCGACCCAAGGTTCGGTTTGGGCAAAGTAGAAATCAACATGCCCGCGACAGTTTGGGCGAACCAACTCGGGTTCGTTGACGATCAACTTTTGTTCGGGCCAGTTTTTGTTTTCCCGTTGAAGACAACTCACGAGAACGACGGTTTGCGAAAATCATTGTGGCCCCGAATGCTCGACGACGCTCCGCGCTTGCTAGACTTCCCTTTTCAATATTCCGAAATGATTGGACCCAAGAAATGACAACAACACAACAACCGCTTCAGGTCACGGCGACCGAAGTCATGTACGAAGTAAACGGTCCCGCTCTCCGCGATGCGATCCATCGAACCGGACTCACTCAACGCGAGTTCTCGTATCGATTGGGATTCAACGGTGGTTCGCGGATCTCGCATCTCTGCGCGAAACCGAAAGCGCTCGTTCGAGAATCAACGATCAAAGCGATCGCGAAAATCCTCAACGCTCACGATGTTTCGGTGCATGGAATCGTGAATCTCTGACTCTCTGATCTGCTTCCTTTCTTCTCGACTCCCGCATTTGTCCCGGATGCGGGAGTCTTTTTTTGGGGTCTGGCGATAGCGCCAGCAGGGTTTTGAGAGGAAAGTTCAAGAATCGGTGGATTTTGTTCGAAGAGTAGGTTGACGCAGGAGTCAATCCCACCTAATCTTCAGCAGTCGAAATGGATTCGACAGAAAAGGAAACCAAAAATGACCATTCACGAAGCACGACAACTCGAAGCATGGGACTACACCTTCGGAGTCGAAATCGAAACCATCGTCCCCCACGGCGTTCCGTTCAGAATCGGCGGGTACTACAGCGGCGCGGAACTCTGCGAAACTCTGACTGGGGTTTCATGCGGCGCTTGGAAAGCAAGCAGCGACGTATCGATCGTTCGTGGCAATGACCAAGACTGCGAGTTCGTGTCTCCAATTCTCAAGGGCGCGGAAGGCTTGGAAGATGTCGGTCGCATGTGTCAGTTCGCCAAAGACCACGGAGCGCGAGTCAACAAGTCTTGCGGCGTTCACGTTCACGTTGGTCTTCCGAACTGCTTGTCGAAGAAAGAGCGCGCCGCAGTCGTCGAGCGTCTCGCGAACTTTGTCGGTCGAGTCGAAGCAGGCATCATCGCCACGACTGGAACTCGGAACCGCTATGTCGCCAACCAATGGTGCGCTCCAATCAAGCACAAGGTCCGTCAGACTCGTTGGGGCAAGACTTCGCTTCGCATGAACGACATTTCAGGCAATCGATACCACGGTTTGAATCTCGTCCCCGTCACGATGATGGACACCGATCCGACAGACCGCAAGGCGCGAAACGCCGTCGAGTTCCGCTACTTCTCCGGTTCGCTCAACGAAACCAAGATCAAAGCATGGATCAAGATGTGCGTCGCGATGGTTCAGTATGCGGTCAAGTCGACCAAGCGATCCAAGCCAAACTGCGCCCCAGCAACTCGGACCAAGTACGACGCACCGACCCAAGCCGAACGCGAACTGAACCGTCTCTTCCACTCGATCGGATGGATCGGCGGGTTCTGCACCCACGAACGACTCGGACACGTTGACGGTGGTCTGGACCCCCGAGAGATCAATATTCTCCGGAAGATGGCGAACAAGTTCGGAACCCAAACCGGACGAATCCACGACTTCCCGGAGTTCGACACCAACGACGACGGCGTTCCATACTCGGAGCGTCGTCGTCAATCCCAAGAGCAAACCGCAGCAGCATGAACAGAAAGAAGGAACCAGTCATGAAGCCAATCACACACCAACTCGTTTTCGTCTACGGATCTTTGATGAATGGATTCGGCAACCACCGAATCTTGGCATGTCAGAAGTTCGTCGGCAACGCTCGCATCGAATCGGATGACAACGGAAAGTCTTTCACGATGCACGCCTACACCCATTCGTTCCCAGCGATCTACGAAGACGAGACGATGCGTCAGAAGTCTTCGATCGACGGCGAGGTCTACAAGGTCGACATCGAGACGTTCTCCGATCTCGACTGTCTGGAATCTCA
>CETC01008902.1_pt1 | contig 22326 bp, 19 predicted proteins | sample 326911 | NCBI WGS metagenome assembly CETC01 (sample SAMEA2622694, study PRJEB7988) | marine metagenome | isolation source: saline water (ENVO:00002010), including | reverse complement strand
TGTACTATTGTTGGATCTAATGCTGCTTCTGGTGCTACTATGACAGGTGATAATAATACGTTGATAGGCCGTTTAACAGGTAATGCCTTAACGTCAGGATCAGAAAACACCTTTGTTGGTGCTGAAGCAGGTGATGGTACAGATGATGCTGGTAGTAATACGGCTGTAGGTTTTAGAGCATTGAGTGCTAATTGTGGTGCTGGAAACACTTGTGTAGGCACAGAAGCAGGAAAAGTAATTACTGGTCAAAATAATATAATTATAGGAAATCAAGCTGCTGTCCAATCAACTTCTTGTGATGATTCTGTAATTATTGGCAAAGGTGCTGTTGATAGTGTTGATATGACAGGTCACGATAGTATAGTTATAGGTAGTGGTGCTGCTACTAATATGACAGGTGCTAGAAATGTAGTTATTGGTAAAGGTGCTGCTTCTACTACTACTAATTTAACTACTGGAACTGATAACGTGTTTATTGGTTTTCAGAATAAAACAAATAGTAGTGCAACAACTAATGCTATTTGTATGGGTGATAGTGTTACGTCTCAAGGCGATAATACTTTTACTTTTGGAAAAGATTCCACCAGCAGTAGTATTACGTTTGGTGGTGGTAGTATTGATGTCCCATCAGATGAAAGATATAAAGAAAATATACAAACATCTACTGCTGGACTTTCATTTATAAACGACTTACGTCCTGTAACTTTTCAGTGGAAAAAAGAAAAAGATATTCCTACAGATCACGAAGCATATGTTGAGGGTTCTGATACAAGAGTTATGTTAAGCAATGGTGAAACCAATCACGGTTTTATTGCTCAAGAAGTTAAAGCAGTTATTGATGCACACTCTGAAATTAAAGATGGTTTTAAAATGTGGAGTGCGGAGCAACGTGAAGATGCTGAAGGTAATCCTGTAGAAAATACAAGACAGAGGTTGGCTCCATCAGAACTAATACCAATACTTACAAAAGCAATACAAGAACTATCAGCAAAAAACGATGCTTTAGAAGCACGAATAGCAACATTGGAGGAATTATAAGATGGCTATAACTTATACATGGGGAGTAAAAAGACTTTATGTTTTACAAACCCCAAAAGAAAACTTTGTAAGCAAGATATCTTGGCAATGTGAAGGAGTAGATTCAGATAATTATTCAAGCAAAACTTCAGATTTAATTTCAGATTTAAAACAAGGTGAGTCTTTTATAGCTTTTGCTGATTTAAAAGAATCAGATGTAGTTGGGTGGATAAAAAATATTTTAGGTGATGAATATATTGCAAACGTAGAAAGCAATATAGCTAGTAGAATAAATTTACTTAAAAACCCACCTATAACTGCACAAATAAAAGCCGTACCTTGGTAATTTTAACCTCAACTAAGAAGGAGATCACGATGGCTGAGAAACAAACAAAATCCATCACGATTAACGACAAAGAATACACTGAAGACCAACTAACAGATCAGCAGAAGGTGATGATTAACCACATTGCTGACCTAGATCGTAAAATCGGTTCTACGCAGTTTAACCTTGACCAGTTACAGGTTGGTAAACAAGCCTTTATGGAAATGTTAACAAAAACTTTAGAAGAACCACCAAAGGATGTAGCAGCGGAGTAATTAATGCCACTTACAAAACTCCAATTTCGTCCAGGAGTAAATAGAGAAACAACCTCTTTTGCAAATGAAGGAGGTTGGTTTGATGGTGATAAAATACGGTTCCGCGCTGGAGTACCAGAAAAAATAGGCGGTTGGATAAAAAAATCCGGAGCACAATTTCAAGGTACGGCAAGAGCATTACACCCTTGGTCTGCCCTTTCTGGTGAAAACTTTCTAGGTATTGGCACACATCTCAAATATTATATTGATGAAGGTGGTCAGTATTATGATGTAACGCCTGTACGTTCAACAACATCGGCTGGGGGTGTTACTTTTTCTGCGACAAATGGTAGTTCAACAATTACAGCGACAGTAAGTAATCATGGGGCTTTGGTAAATGACTTTGTTACTTTTACTGACACAACAAGTTTAGGCGGTAATGTCACTAGCACCGTTTTAAACCAAGAATATCAAATATTGACTGTTACCGATAATACATTTACATTCACCGCTAAAGATACTTCTAGTGCAACGGTTACGGCAAATTCTAGTGATAGTGGTAATGGTGGGAGTAGCTCAGTAGCTGCTTTCCAAATTAATACTGGCCTTGATACTACAATCGCGGGTGCAGGTTGGGGCGCAGGTACATGGGGACGCGGCACATGGAACAGTGCAGCAAACCTTACAGCTCTCGGGGCTACTTTGCGTATATGGTCACATGATAATTTTGGTGAAGACCTAATTATGAATGTGCGTGATGCTGGTATTTATTACTGGGATAAATCTAGCGGCGTTGGTTCTCGTGCTGTAAGTTTAAATACTCTTGCAGAAATTGATGATACAGCCCCAACTATTGCTAAACTTGTATTAGTTAGTGACCGTGACAGGCATGTCATTGCTTTTGGTTGTGATTCTGAAGTAGCAATCGGCACACAAGATCCATTGCTAATACGATTTAGTGATCAAGAAAGTATACTTACATGGGCAGCTAGACCAACGAATACGGCTGGTGATTTACGTGTAGGTAGTGGTAGTAAAATTGTAACGGCTGTAGAAACTCGTCAACAAATATTAGTTTTTACTGATGTTAGTTTACATACGATGCAATTTATAGGTCCACCGTTTACATTTGGGATAAACCAAGTAAGCGAAAACACTACAATCATGAGCCCTCTATCAGCGATTGCTGTAGACGATAGAGTGTTTTGGATGGGCCAACAAGAATTTTATGTTTATGCTGGATCGGTGCAAAAAGTACCATGTTCAGTACGTGCTTATGTATTTGATGATTTTAATTATGATCAAGCTGAAAAAGTAACAGCTGGATTAAATAGTTCTTATAGTGAAATATGGTGGTTTTATCCGAGTTCTACTTCTGATAATGTAGATAGATATGTGATATACAATTATCAAGAGCAAGCGTGGTATTATGGTAATTTGTCTCGCAGTGTGTGGATTGACAGAGGTATAGATCGTTACCCAATCGCCGCCAGTCCAGAGGGTTACTTATATCAACATGAGTTTGGTTACGATGATGGTGAAACAACCCCAGCCAGCGCAATGACTAGTTTTATAGAATCTAGTCAAATGGATATAGGTGATGGCGAAAACTTTGTTTTTATGCGTCGTTTAATACCAGATGTTACTTTTGTAGATAGCACAGCTGAAACACCAAGCGTAAATTTTATTTTAGAAGCTCGTAATTTTCCTGGAGTAGATTATGCTAATACATCTACTAACGCAGTTACACGCACAGCAACAGTTCCAATAGAACAATTTACAACGCAAGCTAATTTGCGTTTACGAGGGCGTTCTTTTAATTTAAAGATACAATCTACAGCCGAAGGTGTTGGATGGCGATTAGGCGCTCCTAGGGTAGATATACGCCCAGATGGTAGGCGCTAATGTCTAGGGTATTAACTCCACCGCAGTTCCCATTACCACCACAAGAATATTCTGCTATGTATCAAGCTGAAGTTGCTAGGGTATTTAGTGTGTTTTTAAATCAGTTTCTTGCTGCTGGCGAAGGCAGAAATACTTTTACAGTATTTACAAATTTGCAAACAGATGATTCTGGTTTAGAAACAGGAGCAGTATTCCAACATGGGGGTATATTAAGAATACCACTTGCAGATTCCCCATTTGTACGTGGTGGTGAAGCTACAGGGTCGGTGGGTTCAGTAACAGTAAGTATATCGTAGGAGAAGTAGGTTGCGATATTTAAGACAGATATGTATTGTGCTAATAAGCGCAATTACAGGATTTAGCGCAACCTGCATATCTCTACAAAAATTAGGTGAGTTATATGCAAGGTATTGAACATTTAGGATATGAAGTCGTAGAACAACCAATGGTTCCCGACGGTGGTTTGCAAACCCTGCGTGGAGCTGCTGATATGTTAGCAGATTTTGGGCGGCATGGCGATACTTATATTGTTCACGCCGCTGAGGGCGAAACGATGGTACCTATGGAGGTGCTTGATGCAAACCCTCGTTTAAAGAAAATGTTATTTACCCAAATGGAAGAAATGGGTGTAGAACCTGAACGATATATTGTTGGTAATGAACTTAACAGTATAAATCCTGTAACTGGTCAGCCTGAGTTCTTTTTAAAGAAATTATTTAGCGGTGTGAAAAATGTTGTCAAAAAAATTGGCGATGTTGTAAAAAAAGTTGCGCCCATAGTTCTACCAATCGTTGCACCGTTTTTACTTCCAGCTATGCCTGTCGCTTTTGCTACTGGTTTAGGCAGTTTAGCTGGGGGATTGGTATCAGGGCAAAGTTTAGAAGATTCATTAAAAGGTGCAGTTATAAGCGGTGGTTTAGCTGGTCTTGGTAATGTAGTTTTCCGTGGGGGTAGCTTTTTTGGAACATCTGCTGCGCCAACTGCTGGATTAGGTCAGTTTAGTTTAGGAGAAGCTTTTACACCTGTCAACCCATTTAGTCAAGCTGGGCAAGCGCAAATTCAGGCTATCAAGCAAGCAGGACAAGCAGGACAAGCAGGACAACAAGTTACTGGCGCTGAATTAGACAAAATTGTTGCAGACAGTGGCAAAATGAATTTTCTGCCAGAGACAAAAGATCTAAGTGTAGGAAAAAACGCTAGTTATTTCCAAAAAACTAAAAACTTATTTAGCGATTATTTAAGCCCGAATCGCGCAAGTATACAGCCTGATCTCGGTAAAGTAACGGCAGAAGGTGCAAAAGCAGGAGCAGACGCAGTAAAGGCAACTAATCAAGCATTGTTGTCGCAGGGTCAAGCTGCACTTACACCTGAAGCAGCACAATCTATTGTGCAGTCCTCTATTAAGCAAGCAACAACGGCAGCTCAACCAGGAGTGTTTGCTAAATATGGACCACTTACGGCAGCAACTTTAGGTGGCGCAGCAGTTAGTGACGAGCTCCTTGGTACGAGTTTTATTACACCGCCTGATATGGAACGCGCTACATATGACCCGAGTAAAGACCCAATGACTTACGCACAAAATTTAATTGATGCTAACCCTGAAAAATTTTTAACTGACCCAGAACAATTTTTTGCTAATAACCCGATGTATGCAAATCGGTTTGTAAAAGACGAACCCATGCAAGAAAATACTTTCCAAACATCTATGGCAAATATGCAAGGCGGTATTATGGGGGTTGCAAAAGGTGGAGAGATCGTTGGTCCTGGAACACCTACCAGTGATTCAATACCTGCTATGTTAAGTGATGGTGAATTTGTAATGAATGCTAGAGCGGTACGCGGAGCTGGTGGTGGCGATAGACAAGCTGGGGCAAAACGTATGTATAATATGATGAAACAATTTGAGCGGAGGGTTTAACCGTGGCCGCAGAAGACCAGTTTATATACCAAGGTGAATCACCAGAAATAGCGGCACGTAGACTTGCATTAATAGATTTTGCAAAACAAAACTTATTTGATCAAGGGCCAGATGTATCGCAACTTGGTTATAATGTTGCAGGGATACAACCTTTACAGCAACGAGCTTTTGACCTTGCAGATACAGGAGTGGGGACTTTTGCACCTTACATCGCTACAGGTGCAAGCCGCGTAACTGAAGGGATTAATCAATTAGGCGCGGCTGGTGAACAACTTACAGGTGGTGCAGATTTAGCCCGTACTGCTTTGCAAGGGTTTGCACCGATACAACAGGGCGCACTTACAGGATTAGGTCAAGCAGCTACTCAGGCGCAAACAGCGGCGGCTGGGGGTCAACTTGGTATTGGTCAACAAATAGCACAAGCACAGCCTTTTTTAACTGATGCGGCGGCTGGTTTAGGATTAGGTGCGCAACAAGCGCAAACCGCTGTTCAAGCAGCACAAACTGCACAAGATCAGGCTGCTACAGGGGCTAGAGCAGTAGGCACAACGGCGGGCACAGGAGCGCGGCAAGCCGCTACTGATTTTGCTACCGATGCTGGTGTGCGACAAGCACAACTCGGTACATTAGGCACTACAGGACAAAATATAGCAACACAAGCTGGACTTGGTGCAGCAGGTCAAGCCGCTACCGGACAAACTTTAGCTCAACAAGCCGCTACTCAAGCACAACAACAAGCTTTAGCAGGACAAACTAATTTAGGCACTGCCGCTGGAGGAGCTAGATCTCAGGCTTTACAAGGCCAAACAGATCTTGGTGGTATTGCTGGAACTGCGCAAGGCCGTGTTAGTGGGCTACAACAAGGATTAGGCGATGTTACTAGTCAAGCTCGACAAGGTGTGCAAGCTGCTCAAACAGCATTGGGGCAAGCATCTGATTTTGGTATGGATACCGCTCGGCAAGGTATTGGTCAATTAGCAGGAACTACAGGGCAATTTGATCCAACTTCTGCACAAGCATTTATGAATCCTTTTGAAGATGCAGTAATACAACAGGCATTAGCAGATGTAGCAAGAGCTAGTGATATTGCAGCGCAAGGTGACCGTGCCAGAGCTGTGCAAGCTGGTGCATTTGGTGGTGCGAGATCAGGTATTGTAGAAGCAGAACGTGGTCGTAATCTACTTGAACAACAAGCTCGTACGGCGGCGGGATTACGTCAAGCAGGATTCCAATCAGCACAAGAACAAGCTCAAAAAGCATTTGAGTCAGCCGCAGGAAGAGGCCAAACAGCCGCACAACTCACTGGTGCTTTAGGCGCACAAGGGGCTGATGCAGCAATGAGAGCTGCGCAAGCTGGTGGGCAACTTGGATTAAGCGCCGAACAATTAGCACAAACAGGCACATTAGAAGGTGGGCAGTTTGGTTTACAAGCTGATACGTTAGCTGGGCAATTAGCTGGTCAGGCAGCACAACTTGGTATGTCTGGTGAAGAACTAGCTGGACGATTAGCTGGTCAAGCTGCTCAATTAGGTGTTTCTACGTCAGAACTAGCTGGGCAATTAGGGTTGCAGGGTTCACAACAAGGTATAGCGGCACAAGAACTTGCTGGTCAGTTAGGATTGCAAGCTACGCAACAAGCCTCAGCAATGCAACAAGCGGCGGCAGCTATAGATCAACAAGCGGCACAGTTAGGCATCAATGCAGAACAACTTGCAGCGCAGTATGGAATGTCTGCCGAACAATTAGCTGGTCAACTTGCAACTCAGCAAGGCCAACAAGGTTTAGCAGCAGGACAACTCACAGCAGATACCGCCGCTCAATTAGGTCAATTAGGGCAACAGTTCGGACAAATGGGTATAGCTGGCGAAGAAGCCGCCGCCCGATTAGGGTTAGCTGGTGCAGATCAAACTGGACAAATGGCTCAAGCAGCAGGACAACTTGGCGTAGCAGGTGGTCAGCTCGGTATGCAAGGCGCTGGGGCTTTACAAGCGGCTGGTCAAGGTTTAGGCGCACTTGGTTCTGCTTACGGTCAGCTTGGGCAAACTACGGCTGGTCTTGGGGAGCTTGGTCAAACGATGCAGCTCCGTGATATAGATGCAACTACACAACTTGGCGCACAACAACAGGCACAAGAACAAGCTGTACTTGATGCTCAACGCCAAACAAACTTGATGCAAACATATGAACCATATCAACGAGCGGCTTTTTACGGTGATATTTTAGCTGGCGCACCGAGTTCACAAATGACGTTAGCTCAAACAACTACCCCTAACCCAAGTGTATTAAATCAAGCAGTAGGAGCGGCTGCGGCTGGCGTTGGCACAGCTGGAGCCTTAGGAAGTGCAGGAATAATCTAATGCAAGATATCTACAATAGAGCTCTTTTTGCTGGTAACCCAACAACCATGCCACAAGCCACCGATAAACAAAAAGGTGCCGAGAATATGGCAGCGATGGCAGGTTTACAGGGTATAGCTACCCAGATGCAAGATATGTATAATGAAATTGATGAAGCCGAAAATATCGAAGATGTTATAAATACGGTACGTGGTGATAAAAAGCCTATATCTGCGCGGCGTGATGAGTTAGCTAACTTAGTAGGTGAGGCTGATGCAAAGAAAACACCAGAATCTGTACTTGCTGTTATGCAACCTTTATTTACAATAATGGAGGTTATGCAGCAGCAAGCTCCCGAAGGCGGTATTAAAAATGCTCCTATGAATATAATGCAAGGTGATATGTAAGTATGGTAGAAAATACAGGCATACAAACGCTGAATACACCGTTTCAAAGTCAGGCCAAGTATGGGCCAGCTTCAAGTAGTAACTTGTTTACATTCAATACTGCACGTAATCCAATGGCTAATATGCCATATAATATCTCGCAAATAGACCCCGATATCATGGCTAATTTTATGACAGATTATCTGTCATTAATGAAGCCATACATGGGTAGTGGTGGCGAAACTGATCCACAAAAACTAGCTGCACAACGCATGGCTATGCTTGATCCATTCCTTACCAAACCGCGCAGTAAAGAAGCGATTCTAGCCGAACAAGAAGCGTTTTTTGGTGATGATGTCGCACAAGATGCTAAAACACAGGCGTTTCTTTCGCTTGCAAAATATGGCAGTCAAGTAGCGCAGACTCCAGGAAGTTTGTTACAGGCTTTAGTTACTCCCGCTGGTGATTTAGCAACAGATTTAAGTAAAGTAGCAGGAGCTAAATCAGCGGCTGAACGCGAAGCTAAAGAATTTGCCTATAGCACAGCCGCCGCAGAAAAAGAAGCATTACGACAACAACAACTCAGTGTGTTCTCTGATGCAATTAATTCAGCGGCTGCTAATGCGAAGTCAGCTGCTTCTGCTAAACAAGCTCTTGCTTCAGCTGCCCTTAATCAAGGTTTAACATTAGCTAAAGAAGAACGAAATATTCTTAATGATGCTATTACTGCGCAGTTTAACGCAAATACTCAGTTTGCTGCGACAACTTCTGAAGTGTATGGTAAGCTAAATGAAGCAACTGGCACATATGATGTAATTACTGTAAGGCGCACTAGTGATGGACCGAAAAAATATGATAATGGTAAATTTTCTGCTATACCAACAGGATATGTGCCATTAGATGCAACTTCAATAAAAGCGTTAGCTGCATCAAATAAAATTGATTTTTCTTCAGCTAAACCACAAAATTTATTAGTTCCTGATGCAAACTCTGTTACTGGGTTTAAACAAGTAGCGGGATTTGAAAACAACGGTTCTTATTATGTTTCAAAAACTGGCAATGTAACAGATGCAACATTAGCCCCACAAGGATTTATAAGAGGTACCGAGGCTGATGTGTTACAAGTTTCGCCACCTGATAGAGTTGGTCGTGTTTACGCAACTATTAAAGCTGGCCCAAATGCTGGAGAAACGTTCCTTGCTTCTATGGCTGGTATAAACACAGGTGGTGCATATCTTGTAACATTACCTGAATATCAAGAAGGCATCTTAGTTAGTGGCAACCCTCTAGCAAGAAATGTTGGTAAAACAGGTGTTCCTTTTGCCAATCTTTCAGTTTCTGATATTGATCAACGCCAGAAAAAAATAACCAGTTTAGTTTCTGCTTTTGCTGCTGGTGAAGAAGTATTACGTGACCTTGGTGAAGCAGTCGGCCCATTAGCAAGCATTAAATCTTTTACAAGTAATAGCCTTGCAATGTTTTTACCTGATAGTTGGTCTAATGTAACGGAATATGCTAAGACAGAAGCAGGTAGACAAAAAATGATGCTATTTGGCCGTGAACTTGCTAGGGGTTTAGCGTATAGTGATAGATATGCTGTTGCTGAACAAAATTTAATTACTGACTTATCTGAAAGGCCAGAAGGGTTCTTTAAAAACCCAAATATGGCAGCAGTCAGATTTCAAGAACTTATGCGCTTATTACAAAATGAACTTTCTTTTAACCGTGCCGTATTAGGAGAATCTGAATTTATTCGTGTCGATCGTGTTCCAACAGGCACTGATAATGATCCCTTTATCTATAATGCGTATGGGCATTATGACTATTTGAGTGAAGCTGCAAGAAAAGGTGCGAAATTAGGCGGTACAAAATTACAAATTACTCGCGAGCAACTAAAACGCAATGGTATGTCTGAAGATAATATAAATAGTTTATTGCCACAAGGCATAGATGTCGGCATACTTACCCTTACTGATGGTTTTGGTTTGAAAAGGTAAGATATGGCAGATTTTATATTAAAACCCCCAACACAACAAGATATGCAAGAGCGTCAGTTAGATGATGAATTTGGGGGATTTACCAAGCCATTTACTTTAGAGGTTGATCCTAAAGACCAAACACCCCCTGTTCCGATTACAGCTACTGCAGAAAAACTGCCTGCTCGGTTAAAGGAGAAACCTGAAACTTCAGTAGAAAAAATTGGTTCTGCTATGGAAAATAGTGCCTTATTTGGTATTGTAGAGGGTTTTAATAATTTAATTTTAGCTTTACCAGATACTGCAATTAATGCTGTAGCAAGTGGTTTGGAGGCCGCAGGACTTGTAGAAGAAGGCACAGTAGATCGTGATGTATTACTCAGAACTTTTAACAGTGGTAGTTTTGAACAGCGTAAAACATTAATCCCATACCTTTTAAGTTATGGCGTTGGAGAACGCATAGGTTCACCTGAGGGTGATACTTTGCGTCAATTAGCTGAAGGTGGGGGAGAAGGATTAGCCGCAGCAGTTCCTTTTATTGGTCTTACAGGTAAAGCCGCACAAGGTTCAGCGGCGGCTGGAAATGTTATAGGGCAATTAAGTAAGAAAAAAGCAGATGATATTTTAGCTGGTGGAGGTACGTTAAAAGATAAAATTGGTGCTGTTGGAACTACTGTAAAAGAAAGTTTATTAGCTCCTTTTGTTGCCGCTCCTGGAGCAACGGTTGCTACAGAGGCTGCATTAGGTGGTCTTTCGGGCGTGGGTATTGAAGGTGAAAAACAGGCATTTGGTACAGAAACAGGTATTGGAGGATTAGTTTTACCTTTATCTGGCCCTGCTCTTTATTATGCTGGTAAAGGTGCGCTTACCAAAGGCCCAATCGGTTTTGTTCTGCGTAAAGGTAAGCAGTTTACTACTGATCGTTTAGATGATGCGGCGGTTTTATCTGGCCGAACAGATCCTAGTCAGGGCAAAAGGGGTGAAGTAGCACAAGGGCAAATAAGTAACGAACTACAAGCAGGAATACTAGCCAACCGAGATAAAATAAATGCGGCATCAGAAATTGAAGACCGTATAGGTGTGTATGGTCCGATACAACTTTCTCCAGCAGAACAAACTATGGATGCTCCTTTACTTGCAACACAAGCAAGAGCTGAACGTACTGGAGATGCTGGGTTTACACGACAAAATTTAGATAGAAAAACAACAGCGTTACAATCAATAGAGCGTTTTAAAAACGCAGAACTTACTGGTAATGCAATAGAGGATGCACCTCTTTTTGTTTTTAATCGTGCCACTGGTAAGTATGAAGGTATGATTGCCCCAATAGATGATGCAGCCGATGATGTGACTTTTCAGCTTAATCTTTTAGCAAATGCGGATACCGGAGCTTACCCAAAACTTACCGATAAAGGTGAAGTAGGCGCTTCTATAAGAGATACAATTCTTAATGCACAAACAAAAGCTAAACAATCTGCAGAAAAATTAGCTAAACGCCTAAATATAAATAATGCTGATCAATTAGCAAGTAGAGATGCAACAGCCGCCGCTAAAGAAGCAGTGCGTAGTTCACTTGTTACACGACAAGGAGAACAAGCTCTAAGTTATGAGGGGCTTCCTAAACTAGTAAAAAATTTTATTGAATCACCTTTAGACCGTATTAGTTTTCAAGATTGGAAAAATTTTCGTGATCAAGTAGGGGCAGCAATCGGTGCGGCTTCGGCACAAGGTAATAAAGCTGATGTTCGTGCTCTTGCAATATTAAGTAATCAATTAGATGATTTAGGTGCCGCATATGGTAGAACAAATGCAAAATTTGAAGAGTTCCGCACTTGGTACGACACTAACGTAATTACACCTTTTGAACGTAGTGGCGTAATACAAATAACGTCACGAGGTCCAGGAACTACAAAAACTAAACCTGTTTATTATATTGCAGATGAAAATGTAGCTAGTTCATTTTTACAGGATACTAACACCGCATCACAATTTATGCGTTTATTTGGTGATGACCCACAACAACTCAGAAACATAAAAGCTGTTGTTATGGATGATATACGCGCAAAAGCCTATGATGAAAGTAAAGGTACATTTAGAATAGAAAGTATTAATAAATATCTTAATAATAATCGTGAAACTTTAGAAGTTTTAGGATTAGCTGATGATTTAGCTGATAGTCAGCAATTAATAAATTCTCAATTACAACGTCAAGCAGAACTAGCTGCTCGGCGTAAAGCTATTACACAAAACAAAGTGTTTCAAGCTATAGCGCGTTCACAGCAAAGGAATGATCCAGAAAAACTAATTGACGAAGCATTAGGTAACCCAACTTTGATGAAGGAATTACGTACTCTCACAAATGCAGGACTAGAGGGTATAGAAGCTGAAGAAGCAGCTAATGCCTTTAGGTCTGCTGTGATGCAAAGATTACTTAAACGCGCACCTGATGCTATAGAGCGACCTGCTGCATTTAAACAGTTTTTAGTAGATAATGAACGTATACTTGACGCTGGTTTTGATAAAAGCCACATCGATAATATGTATTTGATAGCTGACGCTTATGAACGTGTGATGGCAACTGGCTTACCAATGGGTGCTGGTGTTACCCCAGAAGATATTGTTACTCGGCTTACTGGCAAACTTGGAACAACTCCAGCTGGAATATCAAATCGTTTTATCGCAGTACAAGAAGGTCGTTTAGGTGCTAAAGCAGCAGCCGGTTACATTCTTAGTAGAGCAGTGCGACAACAAAGTAGTATAAGAGCAGATGCTTTATTTAGACAAATGATGTTTGATCCTACTATTGCTAAAACGATGACAGCAAAAGTGCCAGAAAGTGCCGCTGATTTAAGCATATCAGCGCCTTTAGGTAGAAGATTAAATATTTTTATGTTTACGAATGGATTAGGCTATAATGACTATGTTCCAGGATCAACAACTGACGAGCCTTTAATAAAATTTGAACTCGAACCTAGCGTGGGGCCGCGCCAAGGCGAAGAACCCGAAGAAAATAATTCGCCTAATCTTGATTTCAAATTGTTTAAAGAAGAAATGCCTGTACCCCCATTGAATAAAAATCAGCCAAACTTGCAGCCAGTCGATAATTCGACATCAATAATAGAAAAAATCAGCGCACCACCAATGCCAAAAAATACGCAACCTCAAATCGATGCAAGGACATTATTTCCAAACGACCCCCTCGCTGGTGCAATACAACAGGCTCAAGCAAATACAGGAATCATGAGTTTACCACGTAGGGCGTAACAAATGATAGATCCGGTAACTGCGATAGCTGGCGCATCGGCAGCTTTTAACGCTATCAAAAAAGGCATTCAAGTAGGCCGTGACTTAGAGGGTATGGGTAAAGACTTGTCTAGATGGGGCAAGGCAATGGCTGATTTTGATTTTGCAGCAAAACAAATTGAAAAACCTCCGTGGTATAAAGCGATGGGTGGTGGTGTAGAAGCACAAGCGATGGAGTTATTTGTACAACGTCGGCAACTACAGGCTCAAAGAGAAGAGTTGCGCAAGTGGATATCCGCAGGTTTAGGCCCATCCGCATGGCAAGAACTGTTAAAAATTGAAGCAGAGGTACGGAAAGCACAAAGAGAACACGAGTATCGTAGGATTGAAATACGGCAAAAGATTATAGAGTGGTCGTTAGGTATATTCCTATTTGTATTGTGTATGGGTGGATTATTTGTATTCGTTTGGTTGATGAGGAACGCAAGTGGCTAATCGTGATACATCTGTTTGTTTTAATCGTTATTTTAGGTAACGCAACAGTTAGTAACGATATGTACTTTTACGATATTAATCGGTGTAATTATTTTGCTTCAGAGGTGGTAAAAAGATACGGTAATTACAAATACTACAAATCAGTACCCCCTGAACATCGTGCCACAGCTTATTGTATACCAAAATTAGTTGATGAAAAAACAGTGCATGTCTACCGTTAAATAATCCATTCTTTATAGCCTTCTGCCATTACACGACTGCTAATATCTATTTTATCACGCAAAGCGCGAAGCACACGCTCGTCTACAGTCCCTTCAGCTACAATATCTATATAAGTCACCTTATTTGTTTGACCGATCCTGTGGGCGCGATCCTCGGACTGTAAGCGGACTTCTAAGTCGTATCCGTTACTGTAGTATATAACAGTGTGCGCTTCTGTTAATGTAAGACCGTAACCGCCTGTGCGTGGCTGTCCTACAAAAAACCGTAGGGGGTTATCTGGGTCTTGGAAGCGTTCTACAATTAACTGGCGTTCTTCTCCTGCGGTGGCACCATAAAACAATTCAATACTTTCTTCGCCATACTCTTTAACGATTGCATCACGTATGAGGTGTAAATCGTGTGTAAAATTACCCCATATAATGACTTTACCATCTATTTCTTCCAATGCTGCCATAAGTTCATTGAGTTTATTACTTGGCACTGTAATTATTCGTTCATCTTCTAATTTAGCAAAACCAGAACAAACTTGTTGCAGACGTAATATTTGGGTTAATATTGTTGGTGCAGATACAAACCCTTCACCATCTATAATAGCGAGTGCATTATGTTTCATTTGTTCATATAGCTGACGCTGTTCTTTTGTAAGTTCTACCGTGCGACGAGTATATACTTTATCGGGTAAGTCTAAACATTCTTCTTTGCGAACACGAAAACTAAAAGGTTCTATCATACCGTTTAACTCTTCTAAGTTTTGGTATCCTACTATCTGGTTAAAACTATGCGCCCCCATCGTACGACGAACCATTTTAGCATATCTGTTTTGAAATGTCCAAAAACTTGGCTGGCGTAATATCTGATGTTCTAAAAACTCACACTGGGTAAATAAATCTAATGGTGATTTAGTAACTGGCGAACCTGTTAATATCCTACGATAAGGTGCTTGATTACCTAATTTGATGAGGTTTTTAGTACGCTGCGCGGTGCGAGACTTAATTGTTGTACTTTCATCTACTGCAAGCAAAGTACGGTGGCTGAATAAAAATTTATCAGCAACTTCTTTACCACGTTTTGTACTGAGTGCTTCTACATTCATAAGAAATACTTGTAAATCATCAGTCACTTGATGCAGGGTTTGCAGTTCTTGTTTTTTCTTTTGAGTTTGTGCAGGAGACCATGTAACAATGTTTGCTTTTATATGATCAGGTAAATGAGTTGGTAATTCTTTACGTTCCCAATTTCGGTATACACCTTTTGGTGCAATAATTAGGGCGCTATCTATTTCTCCTTTATCGTACAACATAGATATATTGTCGATTAACACTTTAGATTTACCTGTACCCATATCCATAAAAAAGGCAAAGTATGGTTTATCCCATGCTTTTTCTAATGCCGATAGTTGATGTTCGTACGGTTTGAGTTTAAATTTGTATCGCATTACAGCCTCTTTCTACTGGCATTTACATTCTATAATAGTGTTAAAAGCACGACAAGCGGCATTTTATCAGTTCTACTTTGCTATATAGGGGTGAAAAGAGTAAAACTGAAAATTTAAATTTTAACTTTATCCGATATACAATATACAATATCTTCAACTTTTTGGGGCGCGCGAACCATTTTGCTAAACTTTTCAAGGGGTTAAAATCCGTTTTGTAGTCCTATATAGCAAAGTAGGTGCTACAAATATATCGGATTACAAAATACGACAATATAAGACTACTCAAACAAGCTATATGTGGTAGGGTGGTTTACACTAAAACATGTGGAGAAAGACATGACCGTTTTTATAACCCAAGAGCTACGCGGTCGCGATATTACCGATGCTACCGCGTTTGGCGAACTTGAAATACTTTTACCTGCTGGGGAACAGGCAAGTTATTCAACACAGCCAACAATACGGCGTATGATACGTAAATTAAGTAAGTTTTCAGATGATGATTACTTGTTATTAGCAGGAGACCCAGCGGCAATAGCTTTAGCAGCTTCGATAGCAGCTCGTTTTAATGCTGGTAGGTACAAGATGTTAAAGTGGGATCGCCAAGAGGAAAAGTATTTCCCATTGGAAGCCGACCTTAATTATAAAGCAGGAACAAATAATGAGTGACTTTGAATCTATTGCTGCAGAGTTATCCTCTGTAGATGAAACAGGCTTGTCCAGCGTGAGTAAACTGGCGCAAGCACAATTAAATCTTGAACACCGCGTAAGGGATTTAGAAGAAGAACTTAAACAAACCAAGCGTAGCCTGAAAGAGATAGCAGAAGACCAGCTTCCAGCGGCTATGGCAGAGCACAATATAACAGAGCTTACTTTAGAAGATGGTTCAAGTATTGCTGTTAGTAAGTTTTACAGTGCATCAATACCTAAAGATCGCGCTGGTGAGGCTTTTACTTGGTTGGTTGAGAACGGCTTTGGCGATTTGATTAAAAACCAAGTAGCAACAAATTTTGTACGAGGCCAAGAGGCAGAAGCTGAAGCATTTGCCAGTGAGTTAGCCGGAAAAGGTATGCCAGTCAATACGCGTAAGTGGGTTGAACCAATGACCTTAAAGGCTTTTGTTAAAGATCAAACAGAAAAGGGGTCTGGCATTCCTGCTGACCTGTTTGGTATTTTTATTGGTGAAAAAGCCAAGATTTCAAGGAGGTGAACATGGCACAAAAGAAAGCAGTCGCGGTAAAAGAAACTACAGAAGTAACCGCATACGAAGGTTTTGAAGAGTTCGCACATCACGGGTTTGAAGAAACTACTAGCGAAGACCTCGCTATCCCTTTTTTACGTGTATTAGCGCAACTTAGTCCACAAGTTAATAAACGTGATGCTGCATATGTAAAAGGCGCAGATGCAGGGATGTTTTTTAATACTGTGTTAAATGAAGTATACGATGGAGAAGAAGGCATTAGTGTAATACCGTGTCATTACAATCGTCGTTTTGTAGAATGGCAACCACGTGATCAAGGTGGTGGCTATGTAGACAGTTACTTACCCACCGATGATATAGTAAAATCTACTACACGTAACGATGCTGGACAAGATATGTTGCCAAATGGTAATTATCTCAGTAATACAGCGCAGTTTTTTGTGCTGATGTTACACCCCGAGTTAGGGCCACAACGTGCGCTAATTACCATGAGCTCTACACAACTTAAAAAGGCACGTAAATGGTTGACACAAGCACAATCCCTTACAGCTAAAGGAGCTAATGGCACGTATACTCTACCTTTAATGTCACAGGTTTATAAACTTACTACTGTCCCTGAACAAAATGATAAAGGCAACTGGTATGGTTGGGAGGTCACTCGTATACGTGGTTTAGATTTATCTGCTGAAGAAGATCAAGACTTGTTTAAGTTAGCTGTTGACTTTGGTAAATCAGTTAAAGCTGGTGAAATTAAAGTAAAAGAAACATCAATAAACCCAGAAACAGGGGAAGTTTTACCCCCGTTAGATACAAAAAACGACGTTATGTAGCGAACAGAAACAGGGGTTGATCGCCCTGTGACTGCGGTCCTCTGCGTATTTTGCAAGTGCGCAGAGGGCCATTTATTGGAGGTAACTAATGTCGCTTGCACAAGAATTTTTCGATTTATTTAAAGGTAGCGACATCGCGCACGGAACGTTTGTTGTTAAAAACAGTAGATCGAGTGATGGAAAAAAACAGGGTACCGCAAAAGTTTTACGTGAACCACCGACAGTAAAAATGTGGGAGGAACATTTAAAAGGCGGCACAGGGTTAGGTATCATTCCTATCCGCAGCGATAATATGTGTCGCTGGGGTGCCATCGATATAGATAATTATAATGTTGAACATAAAAAGTTAGTTCAGGTTTTACGAAAAAATAAAATTCCTGCTATCGTAGGGCGCACTAAATCAGGTGGGGCGCATATATGGATGTTTACAACTGAGCATATCGAAGCAGAAGATATGCAGCGTAAGATGACAGAACTGAGTGCCGCACTTGGTCATTCTGGCAGTGAGATATTTCCTAAACAAAGGAAAGTTTTATTAGATCGTGGAGATACTGGAAACTTTTTAAACATGCCATATCATGGTGGGGATAAATCTACCAGATATGCACATGACGACAATGGTGAAGGATTAGATCCAAAAGAATTTATAGAGTACGCAAATAAATATGTGATTACACCAGCTAAGTTCCGTAAATTAAATATGTCGTTTGGAACTAAACAAGGTGTATTAGAGGAAGGGCCACCTTGCTTACAACATCTATGTAGTAAAGGGTTTGGCGAAGGCTCACGTAACAATGCGTTATTCAACCTTGGTGTTTATGCCCGAATGTTTGATGATGAAAACTGGGAAACGCTTATCCAACGCTACAATATGGATTATTTACACCCACCATTAAGTCATAATGAAGTTGGAACAGTAATACGACAACTTAAGAAAAAAGAATATTTTTATAAATGTGAAGACCAACCAATAAAACCATTTTGTGATAAAGAGGTTTGTAAATTCCGCAAGTACGGGGTTGGACCAACAGGTGTAGGCAATGATATGTCTAGCCTAACTAAAATAGATGGCGACCCACCTATATGGATATTAAATGTAGATGGTGAAAGAGTAGAACTCTCTACAAATGGTTTAACGGCACAATCACAATTTCAAAAAGAATGTGTATCGCAAATAAATAAATTTCCAATCACAGTAAATTCTCGTACATGGCAGACAAGAATACAACTTTTGTTAGATAATTTAACAATCGTAGAAGTGCCTCCCGATGCTACAATTAAAGGTGAGTTTGAAGATTTACTCCATGCGTTTTGTTGTGAACGTGCAAAGGGTGAAGAGCGCGAAGATATATTACAAGGTGTTGCTGTTTGGTCAGAGGATAGAGTGTTTTTCCAAGTAAAAGACCTTAAAAAACATTTGTCGGTGAATGAATTCAACCACTATACTTCTAATAAAATAACTCTCCGCTTACAAGATATTAAAGCAGAAAAAATGTTTTGGAGAGTACGCGGGAAGGGTGTTCATGTTTGGTCATTGCCACAAGAGTTTTTTCAAACACTTGATTCACCTATACCGTTACCTAATCTCCCTGCTAGTGGTGAAGTAATATAATGGAAATTGTATTAGGACCTCCCGGAACAGGTAAGACTACTAAACTTTTAGCTTTGGTAGAAGAGTATTTATCGTCTGGAGTACCACCAGATAAAATAGGTTATTTTGCATTTACTAGACGTGCAGCGGATGAAGCCATTACGCGAGCAGCAAAAAAGTTTAACCTCAGTAAAAAAGAGTTACCGTACTTTCGTACACTTCATAGTTTAGCATTTATGCAAGCAGGATTACATACTTCACAAATTATGACGCCAGAAAAATATCAAGAAGTAGCTGATTGGTTAAAGATTGGCAAGTTTTATACAGGTTCACCCACAGAACAAGGCCCATATAAAGATTTTGGCTATGGAGATAAGTTTTTAGAACTTATAAATATTTCTCGCATTTTACGACAACCACTTAAACAAACATATAAAGATAGTATCGTACCTTTAAAAACAGATTGGGCGCGTGTTGAGTATGTGGCGAGAGGTATAGAGCATTGGAAAACGAGTTATGGTTTGCAAGATTATGCTGGAATGCTTGAACTGTTTATAGATAGACAGTTAGCACCAAGACTAGAAGTTGTTTTTATAGATGAAGCACAAGATTTATCACCTATCCAGTGGGAAATGGTGCATTTATTAGAACAATATTGTAAGATTTGTTACATAGCTGGTGATGATGACCAAGCCATTTTTAGATATGCTGGGGCTGATGTAAATTATTTTGTCGGTCTGGAAGGTAATGTTACTCTGTTAGATAAATCTTATCGTATTCCAGGAAGCCACCATGATTTAAGTAAAAAAATTATCAACCGAGTAGTGGGGCGCAGGGAAAAAATATTTGAACCAAGAGAAGATACAGGCGAGATATGTTGGCATCGTCATTCTGAAGAGGTAGATTTGGGTAATGGTGAGTGGCTATTACTAAGTAGGACAACACGTGGAGCGCAGCAAATAGAAGAAGAAGTACGGCGACGTGGGCATTTATATATTTACAATGGAAGTAAAAGCATTGATAGTAAGGTGTTAGAGGCAGTCCGACTTTGGGAGCATTTGCGTGAAGGCAATCGGTTAACTGTTGATCAAGTTAAACTGGTCTACAAACAGATGCTCCTAAACTCCCAAATAACATATGGTTATAAAACAATGCCCGATGGTCAGGAAGGGGTGTTTTATACTTTAGAAGATTTACAGCGCGATCATGGATTATTACATAGCCACCCTTGGGATGTGGGGTTAGGTAAAATAAGTGAGCGTGACCGCACATATATCAAAGCCTGTTTGCGTAAAGGCGAGAGTCTTACTGAAACACCAAGGATTAGGATATCTACTATTCATTCTGCTAAAGGAGCTCAGGCAACGAATGTAATGTTGCTAACTGATACTATGCGTCGACCCTATAGTATGTGGCGTAAACTTGATGGTTATATAGATGATGAAGCTAGAGTGTTTTATGTAGGGTTGACACGTGCTACTGAACGGTTGCATTTGATACACCCAATGTTTAGCCAAGGATACTCTATACCTTACTGAACAAAAAAGACTTATCAAGTTAAATGGCTGTGGTATGTTTAGGTGTTACAGGCAAATGTAGAAAGGAGTAGCCAGTGCAGATTAAATATTTCGATAAAAGCAGTTTAGTTACAGCTAACAATGAAGCGATACAAGAGGGGCGCAATCGTTCATTAGAAACAAATTTTGTTGCAAACCTCGAAGACGACCTCGTGTTTCCAGTATTTATGGCTATGGACCATAACCAAGTGGAGATGCGTGTGGGCCTAATGGTAGGCCCAGAAACTAAAGTGTGGCTCGATGTTTCTTACGAAGGGTATGAGTCGCTACCAACTATAGATATGCCAACACACTAACCAGAGAAAGGGGTAATCATGGCACATGAAGTTGAAACAATGGCTTACGCAGGAGCCGTACCGTGGCATGGACTAGGTAAACAAGTCGATGACACTATGTCTCCAGAACAAATGTTACAAGCCGCGCAGATCGATTGGACAGTTTCCAAGCGTCCTGCATTTACCACAGATCGTCCAGATGTGTGGAACTTAAACGACCCAACTAGCGAGGCAAGTTTTTTACGCTGCCCCGATAGTTATTACCTTGTACGTGATTCAGACAACAAGGTGCTTTCGCATTGCGGTGAGGGGTATGTACCTTTCCAAAATGCAGAAGTAATGGACTTCTTTAAAAAGTTTACCGAAGCAGGAAAAATGACTATGGAAACTGCTGGTAGCTTAAAAGAAGGCAAAGATATCTGGGGGCTGGCTAAACTTACAGATAAGTTTGCAATCGCTGGCAAAGATGAAGTAGGTGGTTATTTGTTGTTGAACAACAGCCACCAAGTAGGCAAAGCGATGACGGTTATGTTTACGCCAATACGTGTTGTCTGCAACAATACACTTACTATGGCACTGAACATGGAAGGTTCACGCTTCCGTGTATTGCACTTACAAATGTTCGATGAGGAGATCCATAAAGCCGCAGAGGAAGCTTTAGGTATCAGTGGTCACCAAATGCAAAACTTCAAAGAGCAGTCTGAGTTTTTAGCTGGTAAACGCGCTAAAGATTTCGATGTGAGTAACTTTATTGCTGAGCTGCTACAACCTAACTTACTGATTGAGCGAGCTAAAGCACCTAACCCAGATGCCTTACCTCCGTTGCACCAAGAGTTTTCGCGCACGGCAGAACTTGTACATGAGGCAGTGGAAACCAGTCCAGGAGCAGATATGGCTTCCGCTCGTGGTACATGGTGGGGCGCACTAAATGGTGTGACTTATGTGGTTGATCACCAGAAAAAATCCATGGCTGAGGGTAATGCTTTGCATTCTGCATGGTTTGGCTCTGGTGCAAATTTAAAACGTAAAGCACTGACTAAAGCTATTCAATACGCAGAAGTAGCTTAGATAAAATAACACTTGTTGCGGCACGGTTCATAACTATAATGAACCGTGCCGTATTTCCGTAGAAAGGGGAAAAAATGTACTACGCGATATGTGAAGGCATACCTACATCTAATGGCCCACCTTGGCGATTCTTTAAGTTTAAAACACTCAAAAGTATAAAGTCCTGCAAAGCTGTTGATGAGTATGCCATTGTATATAACGGCGAAGCGCCTCGCCAGCTTGAAGAGTTTGTAAGCCTACAAGATCTCACTGCAATCTGGCGTTCGTTTGGTTTA
>CETC01158494.1_pt1 | contig 22330 bp, 25 predicted proteins | sample 326911 | NCBI WGS metagenome assembly CETC01 (sample SAMEA2622694, study PRJEB7988) | marine metagenome | isolation source: saline water (ENVO:00002010), including | reverse complement strand
ATGAAGCAGAATATAAGCTAACTACATATGAAAGTACATTAGAAAAACATCCTGATGCTGCTACATTAATTAATATAATGTCAGATTTAGGTGCGTCTTTAACAGGGTCTTTAGTTTTAAGGAAGCAAGGCTTGCTAAAAAGATCTGATAATGAAAGCTTACATGATTTTGATTGGAATATTCCATATGAAGTATGGTCAAAAGATGGTTGGGAAAACTATATTAAAAAAATTCAAGAAAAAATACCTAATATGAAGTTTATGTGGGCATGGGATCCAAATCCAACATATAAAACAGCGCACTTAGCTATATCAGATGTACCAGGATTACCTGATAAATTTAAAACTATGAAAGGAACTTTTAATGACAGAATGGATGCATTAACTGATTTCGAAAGAGATAACTTTATACTAGTAGATTTGTTTTTCCAACAATCCCCAATTGAGACTATAGATTTTAATAACTTTAATGTTTGGACTAATATTATATCTTGGAAAGTAAATATGGCTAGAGCTAAAGATATATATGATTATCAAGTATGGAAACCTTATCCAGAATATGAAAAAATGCAGACTGAGAAAGAAGCAAGATTTACATATTATAGTTTACCTACTAAAGCAGAAGTCAGAGAGCAGGCTTTAGACTTATTAGCACAGTATAGTAGTAAAAAAGAAGGTAAGATTTTTAGAAAATATAAAGGAACATATTATGCACGTAAACATGCTTATGCAGAATCTAGTAATAAAATAGGTCAACTAAATAGAGAGGTTTTTGGAGGCGCTAAAGTTTTTAAATTAAAAAATAGACAGTTTGAAAACTCAGTACAAGCTGTTGTAGAGATAGATCCAACTCCATACTTACAATTAGAGAAGGCTAATGCTTATTATAAAACAGGTATACAAACTAATATGTTTTATGAAAAAGAACAAACACCTTTTAATCCAGTAGTTGATACTATAAATAATATAGAAGTTCCATTTGGTATTGAAGCTCCTGCTAAAATAACTAGAAACATTGATAGATTTAGAAAAGATATGAGTGTATTCTATAATACTATAAAAGGTATACAACAAGGATTATTCGCAGATCAGAATATACAATCAGTTACTAATGCTGCTTTTAGTATGATAGATAATGCGTATAAACAAGTAGAAGAAGGAACATCTACAGCATTAAGTGAAATGGAGGCAGATATAGATAAAGTCTTTAATATGTTACCAAGTAAAGATTTAGAATCATTCTATAATATGTGGTCTTCTAATAATGAAAATAAGGTTAATTTTAGTACATTTGTAAACAGTTTCTATGGATTTAGAAGAGGTTATGTAAGAAGAACTCACGATGTACCACTCATGAGACCATTTAAATCTTGTTAATATGGCATGTAATAATATAAAATTAAGAATAAGAAAAGAAAATAAAACAGTTGAGGTTAACTCAGAGCTGTATCCTGAATTACAAAAACATTATAAAGATGAATTAGGTAGTTCTAAATTAGGAGAAGAGTACTATAGAGTTATTTTTAGTGAAACTGCTATTAAAGGAAGACCTGGATACTTCAGTAATTATATGTTTAAAAGACTATTTCCTGGAGCTAATCCTAAAGATCAAGTTAATAGATTTTCTTGGAAAAATCAAGCACATAGACTAGAAGGTCTTAATAAAGGGTTTCTTAGAGAAAGTACACAAGAGCCTACATTAAAATTTGCATTAGAGTTTATAAATTCTTATATAACTGAAAAAAATCAAATTGAAAACATGACAGGTCCTGGTAAAGAAGCCATGGATCAAGTAGAAAATGTACGTTCAGTTCTTAACGATGTAATGAATACTCTAGAAATAGCAATAGTAAATATACATCGTAATATTTTAGACCCTGAACAAAAAGAAAATGAGCAGGCTGAGCTAGAAAAACTTAATAGAACTATTGAAAAATTTATGTATACATCTCCAATACATGGAGTATATGAATATGTAAATAAAGCTAAAGAAGATACTTTATTTATAAAAGACCAGTTAAAAAAGAAAGTACTAGATCGTAGAGATAATAATCCTGTAGAAATTTCTGATATGCTTAGTATAGAAGATTTAGATAAATTTAAAAATTATGTAGATCGCTATAGAGACGTAGATGATATTAGAAAATTAGTTCAAAATGAAGACAATCCTTTAGGTATATCAACAGAAGATAGAAATAATTTAATGAGTATTATAAATGATGTTCTTCTTAATAGAGACTATGTTCATGACAAATATAAACAAGAAGGATTGAATTTACTAGCTAATCAATTAGCCCCATATGAATCTACTATAAGAAATAAACATACAGAACAGTTAGAAAAAATATGGGAAAAATTACCAGAAAATAAAGACGTTAAGAAAAACAAACAAAATCAGACAGCTAAAAATCTATGGATACAACATCAACTTAAAGATAGAGAAAAACAGATGCATAATGAATCTGTAAAACAAATTAAAGACTGGTTATTATTTTCAGATTTTGATATAGATGGTATTAGAGATGTATGGCTTAAAACAGCAAAAGATTTACCTGATCATGTATTACAGTTACTATATATAAGACTAAGAGATGCAGAAGAGACTATAAGATTAGATTTTAATGATAAATGGGACCAAGGTCATGATATATATCAAAAATATAGAGACTATATGTTTACTAATCATAAAGTTATGTCAGGTAATAGTGGTAAATTTTATGCTCCTATATTAGAAAAAGACAAAAAAGGATCTATAACAGGTGAATATGTTTCTGAATATTTGTCTACTTGGGATAAAAAATATAAAGAAATGAGGGCCTCACTAATGGGATTAGTGAAAGCTGAAAAACAACGTATAGTAAATGAATTTCATAAAAAAAATTCTATAAGAAGATCAGATGATAAAGGTAATGTGTATTTTGCTCCAAATGATTCTTATAAAAACCCCCAATGGGCAGAACTAGAAAAATTAAGAAAAGAAAATCCTGAAAATCCAGTTATTCAGATGTATGATTGGATACTATCAACAAGAGAAGTTTCTGAGGGCCTTAAACCTAAAACAGCTAGATTAGGATACAGGATTCCTAGTGTAAGAAAAGGCACATTTGAGAGATATAGAACAGCTAATCCTAAAAAATGGGCTAGCCATACTAAAACTATGTTGTGGGAAATGATACATAGGCATAATATGGATACTGATATTGGAGAAGTATCTGGTATGCAAGATAAGTATCAGGTAACAGAAGATTTTGAAATAGTAGGAACACAAAGAGTTGATTTAGAAAGAAAACCAAATAAACACATACCTTTAAATTTTAGTAATAAAGATTTAGAAGTAAAAGATATATCTTTAGATGTATTTTCATCTGAATTATTAAATTATTATTCAAGTAAAAACTTTTATGAAAAGATGAAAATAATACCTGAAGCAAACTTAGCTACTTTTTTAATTGAAAAAAGAAAAGTACGTAGAAGTGAATCAGGTATTGGTAAAATAATGAAGCTATTTAATCGTAATAAAAAAGAAGCAGCATTTTTAAAACCTGACGAAATGAACAGTTTAAAAGCTTTAGATAGTTTTTATAATCAGTTTTTGTTCGGGGAAGAGTTAAAAGAAGCTTATACGTTTTTATATGGTAAAGGAATAACTTTAGATCTAGTTGAAGGTAAAACTAAAGTAGCAGATACATTAAAAGAAATATCAGTAAATAAGTTATCAGCTGTATTCATGAGATGGTGGTCTTTAGTAGCTTTAGGTGTTAACTGGGTCTCTGCAGCCTCCAACCTACTACAAGGAACTAGTCAAAACATATCTGACGCAGCTGGAGGAGAATACTTTGGGCCCGCTTCTTGGGCAATAGGAGGTGCTAAATTTTATGCAGATTTACCACGTATGTTAATGGATGCGGGAGTACAAAGACCTAAATCTAAGACAGCTTTATTAATGAGGTTGTTTGATGCTGGAAATACATTTAGTGGCCTTACTAATAAACAATATAATATGGCAACTAGATTACAAAATATAGGCCAAGGCCTTACTTATATGCTTACTAATGTAGCTGAGTTTAAAAATCACGCTCATCCTATGTATTCTTATCTTAATAATATTAAAGTTGTTGATGAGAACGGCCAGTTTATTACAACCTGGAAACAGTTTAATAAAGAAGGTAAAGAAGCTAGAAGAAAAGGAGCAATGACAGTTGATGAGGCTTTTAAAGTTAAAGATGGTAATCTTGTTTTAGATGAAAGAGTAGCAGGTACTGAATGGAATTTAAATATTAAACCAGATGATAAGAAATTTATATTTCATCATTCTCTTTTACTTCAAGATATAAATGAAAAACAACATGGAGCTTATGCTAGAAATAATAAAAAGCCCTATCAAAATACTTTGGCGGGTCATAATATAGCTTTCTTAAAAAAATTCTGGACAGTATTAGCGGATAGAAGGTATCTAGGATTAGGTAGAAAAGGCCAAAAAGTATATAAACATATAACGGGAAAAGAAGAACAAGGTTTATATATAACAACATTTAATTATATAGCTGGATTAATACCTGATTTATGGAGAACAATAAAAGAAAGAAAACTTGAAATAATGACTGAAAGATGGGGTGAGTTAACTAAACATCAAAAAGCTAATATAAGAAACACTATGGCCCAACTAGCGTTATACTCTATTACTGTTTCACTAGGAAATCTTTACAGATCCAGGGGGGATGAGGAGCCAGAAGGAGAAAATATAGATGACTATTTATTAGCTTTCTTTATGTTGAGGTTATCTACGGAATTATCTGCATATGTAAATCCTGGCGAGACTTGGAAACTTTTAAAATCCCCAGCTGCAACACTAACATTAATTGAAAGAATAGGTGATTTAGTTAGTCAGTTAGGATCTGATGTTTATGCTGGAGAATGGGAGTTGTATAAACAAGGTCATATGAAAGGTAGACCTAAAATAATAAAAGATATAAAAAATGTAGTTCCTTTTTGGAAACATGTAGATAGACATTTAACAATTGACGATGCATTAAGATTCTACTCTCCTACAAAAAGAACAGAATCTACTATAAGTACTTCAATTCAACAAAACAGAAGAAGACGACCTAGTAGAAGAACTAGAAAAACTAGATAATTATGGAAAAATATTTATATTTTAGTAAGGGAGATGGTGCTAATGCTACTGGAGAATTAGCATGTTATCCTGCAAGTAGTTTAAGAGGATTTGATGCTCAGTCTAGCACGCTTTTAAATCTAAAATTCGCTCCTATAGAAACAATAGGAGGGACGAATAATGCAGATACAGATAATGTACAATTACAAATAAGTAGTAATGATCATAAAAAAGTAATTACAGCTATAACTGAGGCTATAGCTTATTCTCAAGAAAATTTTATAATAGTATGTGATGCAGATACTTCTAATTTTTTACATTCCTCAATTACTGACTGTGTTATTACTTTATCAACTACAAAAAATAACTTTATGGTCTATAATTGGAGTCCATATTCTGTTATTGGTAGTGCAGATACTTATCATCTACCAAGAGTAATAACTGATGGACAGTCTCCATTTGAACATTTAACTGAACATAATGCTTCAGTTGGTGGTGCTACTTTAGGTGTAGGAGATATTATGAAAAAACCATATGGTTTTGTTATGCCTTATGGAGGAAAACTAATTAAAACAGTAGGATGGGCAGCAAATGTAAGTAATAGTGCTACAACTACAGTTGCTGTAGCAAAACTTACACTTTCAGATAATGATTCTACTGCTATAACTCCTACAATACTTTTTGAAGAAGTTTGGACAAGTGATAGTTCCGCTGGTGTAAATGAAGTAACATTTCAATCTGAAACTTCATATACTGCTACTTTTAATGAAGGAGATATATTAATGAGTATGCTTAAATCTAGTAGTACAAATAATGTATTTACTCAAGTATCAGCACATGTTCATTTTGATATCTAAAGTCTAAAAAAAAGAGCAACCTAAAGCTGCTCTTTCTTAAAATTATATTTTTTCATTAATTTCTCAAGCATAGATCTCAATTTATTTTGAGAAACACTTGGATGTTCAAATATAGTATCTTCATATCTCATAATTGAACTCGTTTTCATTTTCTTTAAAGTCTTTACAAGATTCTTACAAATCTCTAATGCTTTTTCTTTTGCCATAATTTAATTTTTAATTAATAAAAAAGGAAGGGGCGAGCTATGTTTCAAGCTCTCTATACCCCAACCTATTTAACAAACTGATAATGATCTAGGAACTATAGAACCATACTCATCGAATCCAGCTTCGTGAAAAACTCCTCTATTATAAAAGCATAGTTTTTTATTTTTAGCATATTTCCTAAAACATTCTTGCATATGTCCATATTCTAATACTAAAAAGAAAATATTGTCACAATAATCATCTTCTGCATGTATATGATCGCAACCATCTGTAATAATAATAGAAGGTCTATTATTCTTTTTAACATTATCAATACATTGTTTAAACTCTGTACCACCATCAATTTTAGCTGTAAATAGATCTCCAATACCTATCTTTGTTAATGTATTTTCATGAGAAAATAAATAAATATCTCGTAACATATTTAATTTATACAATTTAAATGCTACAAGTCTAGCTAGTTTATCTAATTTAATAGATTTACCTCCTACATTTACACTACTACACATAGATCCAGAATCATCTATATAAACATCAAAAGAAATGTGATATGATCTACGTCTAACATTAATATCTTCAAATAATGCTACATGTGCAAAATCTTCTACATTAACAATATCCTCTATATCATCAGACTCAAAAATAGATTCTTCTTTTATATCAACTTTACCACCTACACTTTCTATTGCTTTATCGATAGTTTGTTTAATAAATTTATTAATATCTTTTTCATTAATATTAATTAATCTAGCAACATCTTTATCTAATAATAAATCCATTATTTCTATATCTTGAACAGTATTACCCTTACCAGCATTTTTATCAGCTCTTTCTGCTTTTTCTAAATCTTTTTTAATCTTATTTCCAACTCTATTTACTAATTTTTCTAAATCTTCTTTTAGATTTTTTGTATCTTCGTCAACTTTACCATTAGCTAAGTCGTTTAATATACGTTCAAAATCATTTTCTCCATATTTTCTAGCTAGTCTATCTATCTCTGTAATAAGAGTCCTAGCTGCTATAAAACTATATCCCGCTCTGTTCTGAGTAATCTTTTTCAATAACCTATTGTCAGCCATTGATAAAGCATGGTGCCACCAATAAGACTCAGGTTTAACAGATACAGTTTTATCTTCACAATACCAAGATTTAAAAGCATCTAATATTAAGTGTTCATTATTATCAAAGAAACGAGTCTTAAGCAAGGGTTTAATATTTTCTATTAAACCACTTGCTAAAGAGTCATCAATTTGATTAGTTATAATACACCTTCTTTGAGAATATATAGGAGTATAATAGTAATCACCATCATTTCCTATTTCATTATGCCAATAACTTCTCTTATTAGATCTCAAATCTCTTTGTCTATTATAATGTTTCATACATCAAATTTTAATTATTATTCCCAGGTATCATCATCTCCTACTTCTGAATGAGATTCTGATTTTTCCTGATTTTCTTCCTGCATAGCTCCTCTTGTCTCTAGTTCGTCTTTTAAATCCATTATACGCCCATTTAATTTATTTAAGAAACTTTGACCGCCATTTTTAGAACCACCGCTAGTAAAAGGATCAGCAGTATCAATAGATTTAGCTAAATCATTAAAACATATTTGTTTTAATTCCATAGTTATATCACAATCATCAATAGCAGTATAAACCTCATTAGCTAAATGTACTACTTTATTTTTATAAGTAGACATTTTAGACATTGCTGCTAATTCAGTGAAAATACTACCTAGAAAAGTTTTGATATAAGCTTCATTATTATCAGCATTTCCTCTAATAACACCAGGTAAGTTTTCTATATTAGTTCTAACTAAACTTTCTCTTTTACTTTCTAATTTAGAAGCTAACTCACTTAGTTTACTAGGAGATAATAACTCACAAGTTTTCATAATAGTATCTACATCTTCTTCAAAACCATATACTAATTTAACAGCCTTAGTTAGTAAAGGTAGATAAGAACATGAACGATCAGAAACTTCAGAATAAATAACATCTAAGAATTTATTCATGTGGTTTTTAGGTAATTTAACTTGCTCAATCTCTTCCATTGTAGGAATATTAAGTTGTACTTCACCTAATCGAAGGCCTTTATCTATAAGAGTCTTCATTTTATCGTTACCAATTCTTTCTACTTTAGTAGTAAGAACAAAACGATCCCAAAAAGGATTATCAGCCTCATCATCTGTAATTAAATTACAAGATCCTGTGAAAACATCCCAATCACATTTTTTAATCTCATTACCGTAAAATAAAGCACGCTCACGCATAACAGATAATAAAGTATTACGAACACCAGATGTGCCTTTATCAACCTCGTTTATAAGAATAAACTTAGCATCAGCTATAGGAGCGTCTACTTTATATTCTTTATCTTCAAGTAAAGATTTCATATTAACTCGTCCTTTAATTTCAGAAGTTTTAGTACCTTCATCTAATTCTATAACAAAAGTTTTTTTCTTAACTTCTGAAAAATTGTAATTATACTTTGCTGCCGCATAATCTAATAAAGCTTGAGTTTTACCTACACCAGGTTCTCCAAGCAATAAAACAGGTAATTTACAAGCCTCACCCAAAGCTAAAACATTGAAAAGTTCTTCTTTTCCTATTAATTTCGTTTTAATTATTCTCTGATTCATTTTGTTTATTATTATAATTATAAATTTCGTTAGTTGGTTTCCATAAACCGTATAGCTCATTTTTTTCAGTCAAAACACGGCCAAGTTTTTTCTCCCAAGCCCTTTTAAGAGCGGCATCTTTATAAATTACCCTATAAGGTAAAGATTTGGGATTAAATCTTCTTTTGTATTTCTCTGAAAATTTTGAATAGTCTCCATTTAAATAGTGATGATAGTCTTCAACAAACTCATCAGGTATATTAAAAACAAACATAACTTTTTCGTTTTTTTCTAAATTTAATATACCTTCGTGTATACTATAAATCTCTATGCATAGAGGAGATTCTGCAAGAAACCGTTCATATTCTTGATACTTTAAAGTAAATAAAGGATCAAATAGAATATAAACAGCTTCTTTATAGTCACTACCATGATTCACGTCATCTAAATAAATATTTATAAAACCGTGAAGTTTCCTATCCCTCATGTAATGAGCAAACATGGGCATAAGAAATCTTGAAGTATAATTTAAAGGGACTTTTGGTTTATTTATTCTATACAAAAGGATCCAAGTCTAAGTATCCTTTAAGAAATGCGTCTTTAGGCACTTCCCATTGATCATTCTCTCTATGCCAGAGAAGATCAGATACTAATTCTTGATAACCTTTTACTTTTAAACCAGACTTAAGAACACCACCAGACTTGCCAGCTTCTAGTGATTTTTCTGTACATCTATAGATTAAAGGAGGATTATTTAAGCTTGTTTCTATAACTATAAATACAGGTAAATGTATAGTATAGTTTAGATCATTAAAATTTTGACAAACAGCATCATAATATAAAGCAGCTTGTCTAAAGTAACCATATTTTATATAACTGCTAGCAAAAGAATACATACTTTTACCAGTAGTTTTAAAATCTATTATATGAATACTTTTAGAAGAATGATCTATAACTAATCTATCTAAAGCACCTATAGCATCTATATCTCCTCCATCTAATTTCCATTCAAGTTTTAATTGATCATGAACATCCATTAGAGGATTATCTTTAGCCATCATATAACCCTTACATCTATCATCAGAATTTAATATCGCAACCATTGCTGTAGCAATATCAAACTCTTCTTGACTTAATATAGTTTTGTCTTTGTTCTCTAACTGAAATTGTATATATGCAACAATATCAGGATGTTCAAACTTATTTATGACAGCCTCATATTTAAGTTTAAATCCAGAAAATTGATATGCATATTGACGACACTCGTCTTCAGACATTTTATCTATATTTTCCAAATATAATTCTACAAATTTCCCTAACATGCCACTAGGTGGAGAAACAGTAGAAATAGCAAACCTGTTATTAAATTCATCAGGTTCCGTAATTAAGCAATCAAAAGCATTGCCTTTTCTAAACGCAGTAGTATCTTCTTCTTCTAATTGTTTAAGCACATACCTCTTATACATAAGAGGGCTTTGATTAAATATATTTAAAGAAGAATGACTTATTGGTTTATTAAATAATATATCATTCATTTAATCTCTTATTAATTGTATATTAAAAACTAATTTTCTTTCATTAGATGGTATAAAAGTTATTTGACCCGCACTTCTAATATATTCAACGCTATCGTCAGGTATTTTACCTAAATCTACTAATGTATCTAAAAACCATTTAGTCCATAACCATTGATTATCTACATCCCATCTAGAATCTGTATGTTCTTTATACATATCAACCCAGACACGAATATGATGACCATCAGGAATATTAATTTCAGGTAGTGGCTCTATATATTCTTTTAAATACTCATGTACCCATCTAGCTACTTTTGCTCTTACTGCATAATGTAATGTACCATCATATATTCTTTGACCGTTTATCACCCAATATCTAGGAGTACCAGCACTAATAGGATTAGCAATAATTCTATTATTCATATCATCTGTTAAACATCCATTTTTATCCCATTTATATTTTCCAGAATTTAATCCTTTCATATATCTAACAGGTAAAGCAACAGCAGCATCTCTTTTATAGTATTTAGCACGTCTTCTTTTAGTTACAGGAACTCTGTCTTCAAAGTTAGGTACTATTACTTTCCATACTTTATTCATTTTTCATAAGTGTTTGTACAATTTCTTTAGTTTTTTCTAAACCATATATATAAATGTTATCACTAACATCTTTATATCCTGTATTTAGAAAAATCACATTACTGCTTGTACCGATATTGTGGGTACTGCAATCTATTCTTTTACATAACGCATTAGCACCATTAATACCAGCCTCGTCATAATCAAATAATATATAAATATTTTTGAACCTATACGTTATTGCATCAATAATATGATCAGATATATATGTTGTCTCAGATTGAGGAGCTATAGCAGCAAATCCTAAAACATTAAGACACATAACATCTTTTAAAGATTTTGTAATTATTAAATTTTCACCATTTGCAGGCAATTGATATAATCCTTGTATAACATCAGAATTAATATTAGACATCCATTTAAATTTAGTTTTATCTGCCAGGGGCCGATAAACTTTAACACGATTATCTTCAAATTTATAACAGTATATAGGATTATAAGTACTATATCTAAGAATTAATTTCTTATTTAAAAATACATATTTAGCACTATATACATTATAATGTTCTAATAACTTTAAACTAACACCAAATTGACCCCAATATTTAGAATCACTTGGAGTCCATAGTTGAGGTTTAAATTGTATTAGATTATTTTTCTTAACCGTGTTAGCTTTAAATTCAGGATAACTAACAATCTTGTTATTACCAGGATGAGGAGAATTATTATTATGTCCTCCTAGATTTAATCTAAAGTCTTCATTAATACGCAATAAACACTCAATAAAATTGAGTGAATACATATGCATTACTAGATCAAAACAGCTACCTTGTAAACCATTAAAATCTTTAAACTTTAGTTGATTATATCTATTATAATATACTGCAAATGAAGGATTAGTATCCTTTCTTAAAGGGCTATGATAAGTTTTACCTATTTCAAAATCAAATCCTAAGTAATGTCTCATGATTTCTTCTTCTGAAACAATATTTAGGATAGCGCCTTTAGTTAGTTCTTTATAATCAGTTATATTTTCCGTATTATATATCATAATATAAAAGGAAAGAAAGAGGAATTGTAATCACACACAAAGTATAACCGCTAGTTATTAAATTAAATTACTAACCTCTCTCTTTCCTATTTATTATTTATTAAAACGGTAAATCAGCTTCATTAGACCCAGAAACTTCCGCTTCTACTTCTTTTGTAGCTTTTTCCATCTTATCGTAATTAGGATTTATCTTTAATCCACTAGGATTAGAAGACATATCTTCGATAAATGGACAGTAATTTGGTAAAGAACTATAGTCATTATAGTTATATACAACCTTAATTCTAACCATTTTACCAACACCTTTTCCTGTTAAAGCTGTAACTACAGCACTACACAAATCATCGAATGATTGCGCCTTAATTACAAATTGATCCTCAGGAATAAATTTAGTAGCAATATGCTTAATTCTTGTAAGCATACTTTTTACTTTTCTTTGTACAGCTTCTTCTTGAGTCTCACCTTGTCTAGGTGTCGTTCTTGTAGGATCAACATCCCACTCAGCGTGATTAAGCAAAGCTCCATCACTGTTTTTAAATTGAAATTCTAAATAAGACTTACCGTTAGAAGCAGTCTTTTTTGTTACTTTAACAAATTCACAATTATCGTGTATTCCAGGAGTCATGTAAGTTTGTAAAGCTTTTTCATTTACTTGTAATGTGTTATCAATATTAAAAGTCATCTTTATTAAATTTTTTAGTTAAACCATTCATTTTCATTGTTGTCTTCTTCTTCATCTACGATCTCAGCTTCCTGAACCTTAGGCTCTTCTACTTCAGGCTCGTTTCTAGTAATTATACCGTCTGCTGGTACTTCTTGAACTATTTCGCCACCTGATTTTTCTACAGCTTGAGTTAAATCAGATATAGTATTTTTAGCAGCTTCTTGATTAGTAGTTATTACTTTATGAAACTTATATCCAGGATATGCATCCATAGATTCAAATTCTTCAGTAACAATAACTTCTACATCACCTTTATTAGGAAGATTAAGATAAGATCTTAGATCTCTATTATGAGGTATATTTACTATATAACCTTGACGATTGGCAGCCACTCCATCTCCGTCTATAGCTCTATAAATAACTACACTCTCATTATCAGATTCTGGATACCCAAAACCTATTTTGTTTGCATTTGGTCCTAGTTGTAATCTAGAAACAAGCGCGGGCGACAATTTCATTTTTCCATTATCTCTAATTGAGATCTTTAAATCGTCTCCAAATGTGTTTAGTCTTTCGACTCTTTTACCAACTAATTTCATATTTTAAGTATAATATTCGTTAATTTTTGTTATTACATATTTAATATCATTTGGTATTTTCAACGTGTCAAACATTCCTTTAGGAGATTTACATGTTGTTGTACCATCAGATTGAGTTATAAATTGATAATTAATATTACCATCAGGATCAGTACTTACATCTGTAAATAATACTACAGTAAACATACCTTCCATTGTTATAACATTATCAACCAATTTACCTACCGTTTTAAACTTAAGTCTTCTATTACCAGATAAATCAGTAGCATTTTCTGCATGACCAATCATTACAAATGAAATATCGTCACGCATATTTTTACCAGCATTAGCAACTTCCCATGCATGTAAACCAATATCCGTAAATTTATCGAAGCCACGTTCGTTAGCTCTACGCATATATTCATTTGCCATTACATATTGAAAATCGTCAACAACTACAGTTTTAATATGAGACATATTATCATTAATATGCTTCATAGTTTGAACTATAGTTGATGCTTTATCTGTCTCTATATAATTACCTTGAGGATTATCTTTACTCAATGTAGTATATTTAGACTTATACCCTCTAAAAGGCATAGGTTTTTTGCCTACATTAATAATAAATGTAGATTGAGCATCTAGTTGCTCTAAACTAGTGGATTTACCGCTACCACTTTCGCCAATTATTAAAATTTCTTGTGCCATTTTTTTTATATATTAAAATTTATTGTACCAGGTTCGTAATATTCATCAATTCTATTAAACTTTAAGTTATCTACCATACTCATGACAAGGCCACTCTCGCCATCACGGTTTTTAATTAAATGCCAATATACCATTGCTTGTTGAGAATTTAATGGATTTACAATAGGCAAATTATTAGAGCCGTAAGTTTGTAGATTTAACATATAAGGTTTATGAGAAATCATTACATAATCAGATCCGTGAAATACAGCATCACTACCAAATATATCCTTCTTCATAGGATAATGTAACATTGGATTAGACATTCTTTCAGCAGATTCTATCTCTCTATTAAGCTGACTTAGTGCTACAAATATACATTTTATTTTCTTCTTAACAAACATAAACATCTTATAAAGTTTAGATAAAATCTCTCTTTCACTTTCTCTTTGTTTACCTTTAGTTAATAAAGTATGATCTAAAAATATAACAATACCAACATCATCACCTTTCTTTTTAGCTTCTTCAATTTGAAATTTCATAATAGTATCATAAATTTCTTCTATTGTACCAGGTACATCAACATAATAAATATCATATTTATCAGACATGTACTCTCCCATTTCTTTAGCTCTATTAAAATCTGTATCAGTTAAAGGAGATACACTAGAATATAATTCACTTACAGTTTTAGTTACTTTAGAAGAAATTTTTCTACCAACTTGTTTCATTGCTAGCATTTCAAAATTAAAAGATAATACTGAAAAGCTTTCAGAAGGATTAGAATCAAATAAACTAGTTTCTAATTCATTAGCAATTGATGATTTACCAGATCCAGACATTCCAGCAATAGTAAATATAGTATTCCAATCTAGGCCTCCCATAGATACTTTGTCAAATTTATCCCATCTAGTTTTTAAAGAAGATAACGCGCCACTTCTGCGATCTTCTATGTATTGAATAATTTCCTCGGTAGGTTCAGAAATATGTCTATATTCTAAAGCATACTTTGGATTATAAGAGTCGTCCGCCATAATTAATGTTTTTATTTACTTTGTTATTACTATTATTCATTTCTTCATAATACTCTTTCCATATATCTTCTTTAAGAAAGTTCTTAAGAGTTTTAATGTATCTTAAATCACCAGTACTTTCTTTACGTTTTATATAATATTCAAGAGCATTTTGAAGATCTTTACAACTTACTTTACGTGATTGTAAAATATTGACATACAATGACTTAGCTTCTTTTCTACCTTCTCTAAGGCTAGCTTGTTTGCCATTGGGTCTAGTTGCAAATTGAGGGTAAGTTTTATAAAAAAGAGTAAACTCATCTTCATAAGGATTTTCAGATAGATCTACTAGATCCTCTTCTGCTAAAAAAACATTATCAGCTTTAGCATCAGCAAAACTATCTACTAATTCTTTTATAAACTTAATACCTCTACGTGTAGGTTCTTTAGATTTAAAATCTTTTATATAACCTAACGAAATTAGTTTATGATATCCTTCAACACTATCGTTACATAGTATTTGTGATTGTATTAAATCTTCTTTATCATAAACGTGACAATATAAAATAAAATATTGATTAAGCGTCATGTCGGACTCTATTAATATTTCTATAAAAGGCTGACCAAATGCTATCATATTTTATATTTTTGTCTTCTGTTTTCTAATTCTAGATCTTCATGCCACGGAGAGTCTAGTTTTAGTTTTTTAATTTTCTTTAAAACTAAGCCACTCTTAGTTTTAAATTTTGTCAAGTTCTTTCTTGACTGAGTTTTTGTATTTGTCTTCATGTTCATAAGTTGTTAAGAGTAATATAATATATCCAGCAATATCCCATAATGAGTCTATTGTTTTTTCATCTAGTCCATTATTTTTTATCCTATAAATCTTATCATCTAACCTACAACATAATCCAAATTGTTTAGGAGACATTTTTTTCATATTTGCTTCTGTTGCAAATATTGACTCACCTTGAGTCGCAGAGTCTCCATAATCATCATTTTTTTTGGAGAGAAGGCTTATTAACTTCTCTCCAATTTGTTTAATTAAATATTTAGTATGCATTATATTTTCTTTAAATTATACAATTATCTCATCTATATCTTCTACCCATTTAGCATTATATTCATCTTTAGTACGTTTTCTTACCCATTTAACTTCTTGGCTACCTCTAACATATAAATTAATATATAATGCAACTTTACCTTCTACTAATCTTAATGTTCTACCAGTTCTTTGTATATTATCTAGCGCTTTTGAACTACCAGCAGCACAAATACCTAAAGAACAATCAGGAACATTAAAACCTTGATTTAAAGCTTTAACAGAAGATATAACTCTCTTTTTAGTACGACCATCACCAAAAGATTTTAATGCAGTTTCTCTTTCTTTTTTCTTCATTTTAGAATGAAAGGTAACACATATATCTCCTAATTTATCTTGTAAATTAGTAGAAAAATCTATTGACTCTGAAAATACTAACGCTCTTCGATCATCAAATTTACTAATAATTTTATTAATAATCTCTATTTTATTAGACGCATTAAAACATAATTTCTTACGCTTCTGCATCATAATATAAAATATATTAGCCATTTTGGCTTGATCTTTGTCTTTAGAGTTTCTCCATTTAGTAGCATTCTTGAAAGCATCCCAAGGACCACCTAATTTACTTTGAGCCATCATAAAAAGACTATCTACCCTATTGTATTCTTTAGCTTCTTCAGGTGTAAAACTTACACCTAAATTATATACTTTATAAGGAGATATTAATCCACCATCTACAGCATCATCTAAAGTTGTTGTATTAACAATAGGGGCCATAGATTTTAAAAACTTTCTATATTCAGGGTTCTCAGGAGGTGTTGCTGTAAGACAATATATATAGTCCCATAAATTATTTTCATAGAACTTTCTATATTCAAGAGATAGAGTAGTGTGTACTTCGTCAACTATTACTATTTCCCAGTGATGTCCTTCATATTTATAAGCAGTTTGAATACATTGAAATTCAATTCTGTTTACATAATTATACATCTTCCACTTTTTTAACTCATTAATCCATTCGTTATCTCTAAGATTTTCGGTAGGAACAATTATTAAAGCAGTAGCTTTAGGATCTGTAGATAGAATTTGATCTAATGCTAGCAATCCCATTCTAGTTTTACCTAAACCAGTAGCAGCGATAGAAGTACCTTTCATACCTTTATTTATCCATTTTAATAAATGGTCTTTTTGAACTTTATCTTTCTTTTTTATTATTTCATCCATTGTTTACTTATTGTGTGATCGACAGTCATGGGAATAGATTTACAAATTTCTTGCCCCGCAAGCAGCATAAGCTGTTGTTGAACTTCTACCCAATAGTCAACAAAGTCATCTCTTACTTCACAACTTATTTCGTCATGAACTTGAGAAACTATTTTGACTTTATCATGCATGTCGTATTTATTAATATGTTCGATTATTAATGCTAAAGCTAATTTAATCATATCAGCACCAGATCCTTGAATAGGAGTGTTTTTAGATGCACGCTCTATCTCACCTAATTTAGCAAAACGCTCATTAGGCGCATATGTATGCAATACTTTCCACTCATCAAACCATCTAATCCTTCTAAAAGGTTTAAATGTTTTAATTAATCCATTCTTTTTACCATAGTTACCTAATGCGGTAAGAAATGATTTAATCTTAGGCAGGGCCTCAAAGTATTTTTCAATAAAATGTTTAGCATCTGTTTGAGGTATATCTAAAGTATCAGCTAATTTCATATAAGACATACCATAAGCTAAACCAAAGTTTATAACCTTAGATACATCTCTATAAGATTTACCATTTAAAAAGTCAGGTTTATCACGAACTTCAGATATATCTATATCAAAAACTAAACAAGCAACTTTACCATGTACGTCTTCATCATTATTAAATGCAGCAAGCCACGTAGGATCTTGTGATCCTTCAGCAATTAATCTTAATTCTTGGCCAGAATAATCCATAGTTACTATTTTATAACCATCTTCAGCACCAAAACAATTCCTGTATACATCATTAGCAGGTATATTTTGCATGTTAGGCGCTTGACTTGGACTATTTTTACCACGTGTTTGTCCCGAAGAGACACGGCCCGTATTTAATACTTGCCAAAACAAAGTATGTACTCTACCAGATACCTTATTATAATACTTAAGAAAGTCTTTACCATAAGTACTAACTAATTTAGCTTTTTTACGATATTCTATAAGTGTCTTTATAAGTGGAAACTTATATTGTCTTTTATATAACTCTCTCATATTAGTATTCTCAATTTTAGGATCAAGAACCTTTAATACTCTATTTACTTGCGTAGGAGAAGACCAAAGAATTGAAGTTTTTTTAGGCTCGTCTCCAAACATATTTATTTGAAATCCATTTAAAACAAATCTTTCTAACTTAGGATCAGTTAAAATCATCTCATCTAACTCTTTTTCTTTTTCTAAATGCTCAGTACCTACATTATCAGCAACTTCTAGCCATTTTTCACAGTCAAATTTCATACCATTGTATTCTATTTCTGCAAAAGCGAGCGTTGCTCTATTTTCTAGCTCCATTAGTTTTTCTAAATCATATGATTTAATTTTAATCATTTGCTGATTCATAATATTATGTAAATATTTTACATCTAATGCGCCATATTGTATTTGTTCTAATGTAAAATTTTGACCAGACATTTTAGAAAATTGGTTTCTAGTTTCTTTAGATAATGTTATATTTAAATATCTTTCAGTTAATTTAGCTAAACCATATCCAACTTTAGTTCTACCGCAATTTAAAACACATTCTGCTAACATAGTATCATAAACACTTTGTAATCTTATTCCAAAAGAACTTATTAAAAATTTATAATCAAATTTAATATTTTGACCTATATATGTTTTATTAGGGTCTTCTAAATAAGGTTTTAAACTACTAATATCTACAGCTCTTGTATCTATAACAAATTGTTTATTATTATCTCCTATTTGAACCATTACAACTTTTTCTTTATTCCAATCAACTCCAGAAGTTTCTGTATCTATTGCTAATATGTCTTTATCTTTTATATAATCTATTACCTCATCTATAGTACAACAATTAATATCGTTACAAAATGGGCTAACAGGTCCAATAAAATGTATACTATTACTTAACATCTCTCAATAAATTTGAAAATGTACCATCTGATCTCGTTCCAGAATCAGTAACATTGTTAATTTCTTCACTTAGTTCAGCTTTTAAAGTTACATCTTTTCCATTTCTTTCAATAGCAAAACACATAAAATAACCATCACTTTTTGCATTTTTATATTCAAATATCATATTTAATATCTCTTGTTTTTCTGCTGTCTTTTTAAATTCTTCATATTCTTCTTGTGTATTAATCTCTTTTTTTCCACTATCTTTTTCTCCTCTATACATAAATGCTTCAGTAACAAAACAACACATAGGTGCGTTTATATCTGCTAGCATAGCTCTAAATATTTCAGCTAATTTTTCTTTAGCTTCGTGATGAGCTTTAGGATGAAAAGGACCACTAGGTGCAGGAATTATTTTATAATTACCTTCATCCGTGACAGTATATATACAAGTATCTATACTTTTTTCATTTTGAAACGTTTTTAAAACATGAGATACTACTCTCATTCTGAATTTGTCTATATCAATGTCCATTCTTTTATAATTTATAGGTTAATATTCGTCCGATACCCAATAAGGGTTTTTTAATTAGTGGCCTCTTTCCTTAACATAGACAAATGCCTACTGTTCTTTCCTGGCCTAAAAAAGAAAAAGGGGATCATATAGATCCCCCAATCCAATTATGTGAGAAAACCAATCAAAGAAAAATCACATAATTCACACCTACTTCTTGTAAGCGTTAGTTTTTATATATATAAATATATTCAATATCTCCAAATGTCGTAGTTGAATACCAATATCTACTCATTTGTTTTACCTTTTTTTAATTCTTCAGCTAAATTCTCCATATATTTCTTTGCTTCTCCAATAAACTTCTCTTCATTTCCTTTCATCTCTTTAGTATATTTTCCCATAAATTTACTAGGCCATAAAACTGTTCCTTTCAGTTTTTGTTTTTGAATAGCTTTAAGCATTTTACGTCTTGCTTTATACTCTTCAAAAGTTTCGCCCTCCTGTCGTTCAGGACTACCAGAAAATTTTAATTCTTTTTCTACAGACTCGTTAGTCTTCTTGTTTTCTTTCTTTTTCTCCATGTGCAATTTTTATTACTCTCATAAAGTAGCAATTAGGACGGTCGCAAGAAGGATCATTTAATATGTCTATAATTCTGAACCTACCACGTTCTTGGAAGTAAACACTGTCTCCTATATATATTGTCGGACCGTTATTAAATGAAACTCCTTGTATCTCACCGTCTTTATTTCTTACAACTTCACATAAAGGGTCATAACCATATAATAAAATACCTTCATAATCAGGCAAGAATTTAAATGTTCTTCGTTCTTCCTTAGAATTTAATATATTTATAACCCTTCTTTCCATATTTAATTGCAAATATAAACTAAATTACTTTACCACCAAAGTATTTTTTAGTTTTTTTAGACTTATTTTGTCTTATATTATAAGACGTACCTCGTAAATGTACATGTTTTTCTTGTATTTTACGTCTAGCTCTTGATATACTACTATATTTAGTCAGTCCACCACTAGCTAGTGTGGTTAATAATCCTTGTGCAGATTCAACTCTGATAGGACCATTGCTGAGCTCTTCTGCCCAATAATGTGCAACTAAAGCATGATCATTTTCTCTTGTAGTTGGAATAGTTTCCAAAATTGCTTTTACTTTAGTCTCTAATTTTGATGTATAAACAGGATTAGTCATTTATTACTTCTTTAAGTTTTATTAATTTTTCTCTTAATTCTTCTAACTCTTTATCTTGTTGTTCTATTCTAATAACTAGTGTATTTACATAATCAACATATTTCTCATCTTTAATTTTTATATCAGATAAACCTAATGCTTTTTCACAAGTATCATAAAAATATGCATATTCTTTATCAAATTTATATAAAGAATCGTGATTATTTCTGTAAAAAACAATAGAACTATGATCTTTATTTAATACAGCACCAACAGCCATGGTAGTCATTAAATACTTTTTAGTTAATAGTATAGCAGCTATTCTTCTTGCATTAACATATTTTCTTGTTCTAGTTTTAGTTTTAAACTCTTTTACATCTATTTCAAATACACTTCCTACACAATTTAGTACATTATTTATATCTGAATTACTATAAGTTGGTATGTGTCTCATATATTTACTCATAATTATTAATTTAGTTTTAAAAAACAGAAAATCCTCCTGAATGTTTAGCAAAGATAGCAAATTCTTCAACATTCTTTACATTAAATGGATATGATTGCGCAAAATGTTTTCTCTTACCTGTTTCATTACAGCCATTACAAGGTATAGACCCAGCTCCAGCTTTAGGTGGTTTTAATCTATAACCAGTTCCGTCACAAACACCACAGTCTTCATCAGGTAATTTTTGTAACATTAATTGATATTTAGAATCCCATGCTTCAACATCTCCATTATCTAATTGTTCTTGTAATCTATTAGCTATTTTAAGTGCTTTTGCTTTAGATATTTTATGCCCATCATTATATGAACCTTTAGTCATATCCTTTTCAGTTAATATATCATCACAAGCCTCGCATACATAATTCCATAAAGGGCGCCACCACCATACATTATTTCTAAAATATATACCAGGGTTCAGTGATTCTATTTTTTCTTCAAGGGCCCATTTTCTTTCTTCCTTATCTGCAGTATCCAATTCAGTATCATCTTGAAGTTTTTTTATTTGCTCTTCTAAAGCTTTAATTTCAAGTTTATTATTTTTAGGTGCAATTGGATTTACACCATATAAATCAAATCCCATAGTTTTAATATTAAAAGGGTTAATAAAAGGCCAACATAACCTATAAAGCAGGCGATGTAGCTGTATTCTTTGTTTTTCATAAAATTGTTGATTAAAAAAGGGGGAGGATACGCACGCGTCATTAAGCCTAGCCACCTCCCCCATAGATACTAAATGTCGTGCACATTATTTTGCAATTAGTATCTTTGTTATAATAAGACTTAAGAGTATGCAGAGGATTAGAGGCGCAATGCGTCTTTTCAATTGTCTTCTATTTCCTGTATTTACAGGACAAGAAGATCATGCCTTATCTTTTGTCTTATTATTTGTGTTGTTATCTATGTGTTTTTCTATTTGGGAACTAAAGTATATGCCTGTTGCAAGGCCGACTCCCCAAACTATAAGATGTGTTATGATGGCCATACTACTATAATATTACTTCTTTGGTTCATATTCATCTAAGTTTTTAAGAAACTTTTTATGTCTCTTTTCAGAATAATATGCCTCTATTATAGTATATATAAGC
>CETC01009911.1_pt1 | contig 22485 bp, 14 predicted proteins | sample 326911 | NCBI WGS metagenome assembly CETC01 (sample SAMEA2622694, study PRJEB7988) | marine metagenome | isolation source: saline water (ENVO:00002010), including | reverse complement strand
TTTCCATAAGTACCTTTCTTACGATTGTACTTATTTAATTCTGCTCTGTATTTTTTAGCCTTTGTAGAAGATTGAAATTTTTTGTATTCGTCTTTATAATCTCTTTCTTTCTTTTCCTCTACAGCTTCCTTTTTCTTTTCCCACTTTTTAGCCATTTTAGGTTTGTTAGCATGCATCCATCTTCTCTGCTTTTCCGACTTGAATGGCATTAATTTATCTTATCTAAAATTCTTTTAATTTGTTTTAGAGACTTAGCAGTACCTTGAGCATTTTGGAATACAGCATAGTCCTCTCCAACTTTTACCAACTCATCAATTTGGTCTCTCAAATCATACTTCATCTGTCTCCATACCTTAGAAGTTATTTTATCCTCTGGCACCACTTTGATATTGCCTTCATTCAATAAATCTTTTAGTTTTATCATCGGTTATCCCCTAAGTATATCGTTAATTACAGCTTCAACTTTTCCGTATTTACCATCTCTAATAGATATTTTTTTATCAACACTTTCATTCATTGGATAAAGAAAAGCACCGTGTGTAGATGGATTAGAAACGAAATCAAATGCAATTAGTTCGAAATCTTGACCTACTTTTTGACCATCTCCCTCTTGCATCGGTTCAACAGAACCCATGCCACGAGAACTAATACCAAGTTTGATACCATTTTTGAATAACTCTCTTAGTATATTGCCACTTGGCGTAGTAAGTATTTCTACTGTGCCAACTAAATCATCACCATTCCAACTCATTTCTGTTACATTATGAGATACATTCTGTAAATTGACTACAGAACTTTCAGGATGGTCTAATTCACCCATAGCTCTTTTCTGAGTTACGAAATTACTTGAATACTTTTTAGCTTCACGCATTAGTATTTCTTTTGGATATACTCTACCATTTTGATTTCTAGTATCTGCTCTTTGCAAAACACCTTTGACAACTAACTTTCCGTTGTTCTCTTTCATAGCCTCACTTATTTGGTGTGGCTGTATTTCAAATGGTATGTAGTCTACTATTAATTGTTTCATTTTAGACTCCTAAATGTTCTATCATAAATTTCTTTGAAAATACGAGGATTAGATTCTTTTGATTCTTTTATTGGTTTATATTGTTTTCCATTGAGTGTGATTGTTTCGACATATACACCTAACTCCTGACCTTTTTCTTCATACGCATCACGCACCTTTTTATATTTTTCATATTCTTTTAATGCCTGTGTAGCTCTATCTGATAAATATTCTGCTTCTTCTTCATCATCATCAAAAGCTGCATCTGTTGCATCTCTTTCTGCAGCTTCATAAGCATCTCTTGCCTTTTCAAACATAGACTCTACTTCAGTCATTTCCTTATCCCAATCTTCTTCATTTGTAGGTAGACCATTTTCATCTCTTTCTGCATCACGAGGTGGATTGAAATCTTGTAAGATTGTATCTTTTGTTTCCTGATCAACTTTGACATCAGATGTGGGGATTCCTTTTCCAACTTTATATTTGACGGGTTCAACATCACCTTCTTCACCATCCCTTTCAAAATCACTGCCACCTAATTTAGCACCAGAATCCTTTTCACTATCATCACCTTTGTCGGCAATTTTATCATAAGCAATTTTTGCTGGATGTTCTTTATCCATCTTTTTAGCAGAACTAGCTTTCATCTCTTTAGACTCACCATCTTTATTTTTATACTTGATGATTTTATCATCATCGACATCAGCTTCAGTTATATTATGTGCAATTTCTAATAGTGAAATCATTTATCTTTCTCCATCATTATTTCGTGTCTAAGACTTTCTAAGTGTTCTATCCACTGTCCAAGTCTCTTCAACATATAATTCTTTGACACATCCTTTTTCTGTATCTCAACCTGCCATCTTTTTAGCAAAGTCGAAATACTGAACAGTGTGTCCATATAAGACTTCTTTTTATCCTCGAAGGGCATATCCAGTTCCTTACTGTAACCGACCAACTTTGTTTGCTAGTTTTACTAACCTCTCGCTAATTTTATGTAAAGCCTTATGTGTATTTTTCCAATATGACCCTGAATCGACATTCAATTCATTTTTTAATCTTACATTCATATCAATGAGTTTATTCAATTCTGTTAGAGCATTTCTAACTTCTCTCATTGAACGACCAATTTTTTGTTTTGGTGTTAGGGATTCATCATTTCTATAATCGTGATATTTTCCTTCCATCACCCAACCCGCTTTATCTGGCAAATTTCTAAATTTATCTCCTTGTTTGAGTAAATCCATTATGTTTCTCATTTGACTCATATGACCATTAAGCATAGGTTTTCCAATTTTCTTTCTTATTGCGTGTGCCCAAGCTCTTTTATTTTTATCGGGAACTGGCTTATGTTTTTTCATAAATTTTACAAGATCTTGATAGTGTTCTACAAATGCACCTAAGTTTAAATCATATTCTTTTTCCCAAGAATTATCTGTTCCAAAATCTTTGTATGGGTCTAAGTCTTCTTTTACATAAGAGTATCCAGTAGAACCTAAATCTCTTTTCTTTTTCTTCTTTTTGTCTTTTTCTGGATCTGAAAAAGCATATGGTGTATTATATCCTGGCACATTAGCAGTTACAGAAGCCTCTTCTAAAGAATTTATTTCATCAAGAAGCATTTCTTGAATTCGTTCTCTTAGTTTACTTTCTAGAGACATTTTTTAACTCCTTTAGCAACTGATAGTACCTCATTAAAGTAATAACTTGGTTATCCTCAACAATTCTACCCCTAAGAAGTTTATCAGATTGTTTGATTGCTTCTTTTAGTTTTATTGATGTAACCTCGTCATCTATAGTGGGCAAAAACGATTGGAGTTGTTTTTTTACTTTTATAGACTCTTTTTCAATAAATTCTTTTAGTGAATTGGTGTTAGAAATATTATTTATATATCTTCTCAATAAACCTTTTTGTAATCCACTCAAAGTTTTATATTTATTATTAAATTTTTCTACTAATACTTGATAAGTAAGTAGTCTAAGGTCTTGTTCAGATTTCTTATAATTTTCTATAGTTCTATTTGAAGACTTTTTAGACTTAGGTTTTTTATCTGTAATAGATTCAATTATTGTAAATTTGGCATCAGTTTCAGCTGAAGGATCGGATGTAGTTAATGACTCAAATAACTTATATATAGAAGCATAAAGCTTATAATTTGAAAGTCTTGCCATAAAAAAGTCATTAATTTCATAAGAATTTCTAATTTCGTTTACTAAATTATATTTTTCACGACGAAGTTGAGAGCGATTTATCTTATTATAAGTTTTCAACACAGCCTCAATCAAATGATTTGCTTTACTTTCTGAATTATAGCTTTCTGTAGTTAAGATTTTGTATAATTCATACTCTTTTCCCAATTGTGTTTTTGGTGAGAAGTATTTTTTTAGTAGATTTGTAGCCAATCCATCTTTATCTTCTAATATATCGGCTGTAATTTGTCTGGTAAGTAGCTCAAAAAGAATACCTGTATTCTTAATTTTCGAGTGTTTTATTTTTATACTCATTTACGAACTCCAATCGTTAAATTTCTTCTTATATAAATATATAGTAAACTAATTTTTCTTAGTATTTAACGAAGTGACTTCGCTTTTATACTCTTTTTCCAACTCACCACTTTCACTAAGTAGTTTTTTACCGCTTTCTCCTAAGTGATTTAGCATATTTTCATATTTTGCCAGTGATTTTGTACTATAAGCATTATTCATGTCTTGTGAACCAACAGGATCTCTACCTCTAGCACCACTATCCTGTCCAAATTTATTAGCTTCCTTTGGACGACCAGCGCCAGGTTGTCCACCCTCTTCCGAACCACCCTCATCATCCAACTCATGACCTGTTCTACCCATAGCCATATCCGATGGTGTACCTTGTGATTGTCCACTTTTAGCAGGATCGTTACCTTCATTTTCAATTTGTGTTCGTCTGAATTTTGTTTTGTAGTCAAATGTTATTTGGTCATCTTGTTCTTTGATTTGATCATCAGTAAAATTAAAAATATTTTTGTAAATCCACTCTGATGATACTAAACCATCTCTAATCATTGATTCGGCAAGAGAAGTTTTTTGATTCCACAATTCAATTTTTTCTTGTTCGTATATTGTAGATGGGTTTGTAAGTTTCAAATCAAAATTTACAAGTTCTTGATCTCTGAATCCTTGTGAGTACAAATGAACTATAGCTATTTTTTGTAACTCACTAACTAATATTCTTTGTATTCTTTCGATTGTTCTGGCAAACCTAACATCTTCAGCTGCTAATGTAGCTTTAGAACCCAATCCCTCTTCATATCCTAAGAATGCTTTGGGTACATGAAGTGATGCTAATAATTTATTTTTGAGATACTCAACATCTTCAGTAGCCTCATAAGTCAGACCAGGCAACGATTCAATACCTGTTCCACTATCACCACCTCTGACTGGTAAAAAGAAATCTTCTGTTAGATTTTGAATATTATATCTTAGATTATACTCACCTGTTTTTTCATCCATAACAGGAGCTTTCTTCATTTTGTTGATTGCCTGTTGCATAAAGTTATCAACTTCTGCTGGTGGTATATTTCCAATGTCTAATTTGAATACTCTCTTTTCTGGTGCTCTCATAATACGATGTATCAACATAGCATCTTCCATAAGGGTTAATTGTTTCCACACTTTTCTACCACCCTCTAAGATAGAACGACCATATGGTACAAAATTAGAATCAGATAGTAATCTGAAGTGAGCAACTTCGTAATTTTCTAAAAGAGTTGCTTCCCTACCTCTAAGACTATGTTTCGCGCCTACATGTCCACTTCCTTGTTGTGGTATAAATTCAAATTGTACTAATTGTGGATTTGCTGGATCGTGTCCCTCTAATCTAGAAATATCATATGCTGACATTGGTTGTACATTAGTTATTCCGTATTTTTCAGTTACATCTAATTTCAAAAAGAAGTCACCATACTTCACCATATTACGAACCCAAGGCCATAAATTGAATTCAATATTTATGATGTCATAAAAAAGATTATGTAATACATCGTGTATTTGGTCATTACTTGTCTGTATACCTAAAATATTTCCATATTCATTTTTCATTGTCGATTCATCAGAATATATATCTAATGCGGAAGCAACAATTGAATCCGTATCCATTGATTCGTAGTCTCTGAATAAACCCAATCGTAATTGTTGTACTTGTAAAAGTTCATTATACGGATGATTAGCCATATTAGAATGAATTTTTTGAAATCTATCAACTAATGAGTTTTGTGGACTTGCTTGAATTTTGCTGCTGTCAACTACTTTTAATTTCCTACCACCAATGTTTCTTACAATGGTACTACCTGAAAATAGTCTTTTTAGTCTACCAGTTAATGTTGTATCTGCCATAATTTTACCTCTTATTTTTCAATTAGCCACGCCAATGATTCAGCTTCTTTACCATTGGGCTTCCATTCCCATTGGTTGTCTTTTTCTGGATGAGTATTTTGTGGTAACATCTGAGATGCCATACCACTCAATGTTTTTTTCTGTAAGTCTATACCCTCTTGTTTCAATCTGAGAGCAGTATCTCTTACCCATAAACATATAGCGAAACTCATCACTAAATCATCATTGTAACCACTCATAGCTTCGGCTTTATTGTTGTTATATATAAATACAAACAACTCATCAATTAATCGATTTGAACGGACAATTACTGTCTTTTCTCTGAAATATTCTTCTAATTTCGCGATTACTAATGGTCTAGTCTTCATTGTCATAGAAAATCCAGGTACCATATTTCTATCTTGAGTCCTATACCTATTGACGACTTGTTTCTCAATGTCTACATATTGTAAATCTTTACTTGTATAAAAAAGGTTTTCATATCCTCTATCTATTACTTGTTGAATTGCTGCCCAACCTATGTTATTGTTTTCAACTACCAATAAAGCATTGTTGTATTCTGTGGCAACATTTACTAATAGATTACCAAAATCTTTTGTTGGTATTCTTCCTTTATATTCAGCAACTTGTTCCATAGTTTCCACATCCATTATATGAAATGCAGAATAATCTGTACTATCTCCTCTACTGACATCAGCAGATACTACATAATCTTTTGTATAATTTGGTGGTTGCCACACCCAAAAATTACTATCTATTCCTCTTTTTTCTAATGGGTCTTGTGTATGTGTTTGTCTGTACTCTTCTAGAATAACACCATCTATTACAGTTTGACCTGAAGTGATGAAGTCACAATCACATTCTTGTGCCGCTAATGAAGGACCTAAAAGACTATCTTGTTCCTTTCTCCACTCATCATTTCTTTCGGGATGTAAATTCCAATGTAATCTTATAAAATTCCAATCGTTTGTGCCATCTTCTGCACCAACCCAAGTTTTATGAAACCAATTACCAACACCATTTGGTGTAGAAAGTGCAATACATTTTCCACCAGTAGATAATGTCTGTGAAGCAGCAGCCCATATTGGTTCAATTTTATCAATGAAAGCAGCCTCATCTAATATTAGTAATGATAGAGCTTCTGACCTACCAGCTTCCTCACCACTCGCAACTGCTTTTATCTGTGAACCATTCTTGTATCGTAGTGATAATTTATTATCTTCAACACAATTTTGTTTTAACCAAGAGGGTAAATTGGCGTGCATTACTCTTACCTTAGTTACTAAATTTTTAGCAGTATCTTGTTTAGTGGCAATAACCAAAATGTTTTTATCACTATGAAATGTCATCATCCAAAGTGAATACCCAGCAGATAATGTTGATAATCCCAACTGACGAGCTTTCAAAATAATATTGAATCTATGGTCTTCAAAAGTACTCAATGCTTTTTCTTGATATTCATATAAATGAAAGGGTACTTTTCCTTTCATTGGATGCTGAACAACACAATACTTTTTTAAAAAGTATATTGGGTCTTTAGCAGACTTTACATATTCTTTTTTTATTACTTCTTTTAGTACTTGTGGTTTCACTATAATTTCCCTAGTATAAATCCTATTCCAAGCCAAATGTATTCATTTTCATACCATTTTTTTTCAATCAACTTTACCATTTTTTCATTAGCAACATCACGAGCTTTTAGTAACTCAATTTGTTTATCCTTTGCCACTAGTGTTAGAGAATCAATATTAGCTTGTTCTTCTAATTCAACAACAAGTGAGTCTGACCTACTGATAGTAATTTTCTGAAATTCTATCAATGTATTAGCCTTTGCTATTTTCTCTTCCCATTGTTTATCACGAGCCTTCAACATATCTAATGCTTCATCATAGGTAAATGATGTTGGTGTTTCACCACCCTTTTGTATTTCTTGTCCATCTACTATAGACAAAACAAAAAATGATATCAAAAAGTATTTTATTATTTTCATACCTAGCCTCATTTACTTTTAGCAAACTTCCTAAGAAATTCTTCAGCTGATTCGACTTCATCATTATCGTAAGCCTCTTGCATCTTTTGAGTTTTCTTTTTAGAATTAGTAAGTTTTCTTTTCATATTACCAATTTCTCTTTTAGATGATTTTTTAGCTGTTTCTAATTCCTTAATTTGTTTTTCAACTTTCTTTTCTTCTTTCTTGTTTTCGTCAATAACTTTTTTAAGTTTTTTTACTTCCACGCTTTTTGATTTATTTACAGCAAATAAAGCACCAACAGCACCAAGAAATCCTAATATTATTTTCCAAAGTTTCATTCTTCGTTCTCCAACTCTTCTAATCGTTCTTTAAATTTTTCTATTGCTTCTTCAGTTTCAGCAACCATCTTTTCTGTGCCGCCTTCCCATTTTTCTTTTTCTAATTCAGGAAAATTGACACCAACATTATTCAACCATTCAGGTGCTTTCATATTTTTAAATTCTTCCATTTGTTGTAAAGCATCTTTTAGATACGCTATTCTATTCTTTTTAATTTTATCATTTGCCCAATCATCAAACTCACCTTTTATTTTTAGTTTATTTTCAAATTCAATTTGACAATCAAAACAATGTCCATACAAACTCCACATTTTATTATCCAATCTTTTTTTCATTACCTTATCACATTTCGGACAAAACATTGGCATCCTAACATCTTTCATTATTTCAGTCATCTTAGGTATAACATCACCTTGTGGTTTTTGTTTACCCTCATAACCTACCTGAACATAATTTTTTACATGCTCTTTACCAGATAAAGCATCTTTTAGTGCTTTATTTTGTCTTTCTGTTTCTTTACTATATCCTGCCATAACCTACTCCTATACGAATTTCAACATACCTAAGATTTGATTTGCTGGAGCAAATGCTCCAGTATACTTATATAACTTTCCTTTGAATACAAAAGTTATACCCTCTGTTGGAACAACTGCTTTTAATCCACCAATAGCATTCAATCTATCTAATTGAGTTTTCAATGTACTCAGTACTTTTGGGTCTTTTGATTTTTTTACTTGGTTTATAGCTTTAGTCAAATCCTTACGAATTTGTTGAGCTGCTTTAGTTGGATTAGCTGCTATAAAGTCTTTCATATTCTTTAGTATTTCAGCACCCAACTCAAAGAAAAGAACTTCCCAATCTCTGATATGTTTCTTTTGTAACTTAGCGTGATCCATTTTATCAGTTGATAGAACCCAATCTAAAAACTTTGGATACTCTTTCAAATCCTTTCTTATCTGTGGTATCTTATAAGACTTATCAAAGAATGCCCATCTCTTTGTTAGTTTCATAAGAACATCATTTGATGGATTTGGATTGTCTGTTTGTTTAGCACCATTGTAAATATATTCCATCCAATATGCTTGATGATAATCACCTAATGTAGCACTATCTGTAAGTTTGTAAATACTCTGTAATTTCTGTAACTTACCTAAGAAGTAACTTTGTCTTTGTGCAAAGTTCTTTACTACTGGCAATTGTGTAATAAATGGTTTTGTGATACTATAGGTTTTTTGTACATTTTGATTTATCTGTTTTATCATACCAGCTAACATTCTAGCACTACCTCTGTCCTCTCCAATTGGAGAACCAGCAGAATCATATTCAATAGTTCCGTGAAATTGTAATAGTGATTTATCATAAGGTATGACATTTGAAGTTGCTGGGTACATCACTTCTAGTGACATAAACTTTTTACCCTCAGCAAATATTTTGTCTTTTTGTTTTTTACTTAGCCCCTTTAGTGCTTTTTGTAAATCTGTCATAGCAGATACAAATGCTTTTTCTATGTCTCCTCTACCAGAAAACATATTTCTTATACCACTTATATCTAAACTATTAGCACCAAAATTCTTTATATGTCCTTTGTTTCTAGCTGCAACTAATTTTCCATTCTTCCAGCTAATCATTATATTCTGTCCATCAGTCTTTTCTGTAACAGGACCTTCTTTATCAAGATTACCTTGAAGTGTATTAATAATTAGTGTTTTAAAATCTGAAAATGTTAAATTTTTATTATCAAATGGGTGGTTTAGGTGTCCGTATGCACCACCCTCAACTAATAATTTTACTTCATTTACTATGCTAATTCTCTCTTTCATTGACATTTTTTTATCATAAGCATCAGTTTTCATATCAGATATTGTGGCAATAAAAGGAGATCTTCGTAAGGCTTTGAATGCGAGATTCTCAACTGAAAACTCCCCACCTTTTGCTAAACCAGAACTTCTCATTCTTTTCAATCTATCTTTTATCTTATCTACCATTTTGATTACTTCATCGTATTTACCTTTTTTCATCATATCCTTTAGTACAGAAACAGAACCCAAATAACCTTCAGCCTTTGAAGTAATATCATCTAAATCAATTTTCAATTCTTTTTTCTTTGGTTTTACTATCCACTCATCTTTTAGTATAGAATATAATCCAGAAGCAATATGTACATCTCCTAAATTTTCAACATACATTTCAACTGGAAATCCAAAAATTGAAATGTCGTGTTCATTATTCCAAATTGTTTTTTTAGCTAAAAAGTAATTTTTTACAAACTCTTCATCATCGTCTATTTGACTAAAATCAAGTCGCAGGTGTAAATCCACATCTGAAAACTTAGACCAATTATAATTTGAAATACTTCCAGTTAAAGTAATATCTTTTAAATCTACATCTGAATCTAAATCTAAACCATCAAAAAAGTTTTTTGCTATAACTAATAATTTTTTTCTAATTTCAGGTTTTATCTTACCATCTTTCCATATTTTTTTGTTCAGAGAATCTCTCAGAATAAAACTATTTATGACATCTGGCTTTATGTCTTCTTTGACATTTTTCTTTTTTGGTTTTGGGTTTAAGGGACCCTCTAAATATTTTTTCGATATCATATTCACTTTACCTTTTTGTTCTTTTACAACTATCTCTGATAAATCGTCTGGTTCTTGTAAAGTAACTGTTACTACCACCTTTCCATTTGGTAATCTTGTTCGTTCTACTTTTTTAACCTTAGCCTTTGATTTGGAACTACGAGTTATTTCTCCTTCACCCCAATAACCATCTTCTCTACTTTCATCTGGCTCTCCATCAATGAATGCACCTCTAACTTCTCCATTTGAATTTGGTTCTATTCTAAATACAATTGATGTTTGTTCTGGATTATCATTATCAACACCTGCAAAACTTCTTGCAGTTTCGGCACTTGTGCTAAATCCACTTGAACCATGTCCACTTTCATCAGGTATTTCTACCATTTCGCCTTCTTCAAAATCAGCTAAAATTTGTTCTGCTACATCATTCGGTACTGATATTCCCCTTTCTATTGGTCTATCAACCTTAGTAATGGTAGTATGAGAAACTTCACTAATTCTTTCATTTCTTTCTCTGATTTCTTCTTCCGTAATATCACCATTTTCTATAGCATCTTGTATTGCCTCAAAACCACCAAGTTGTTTCCAACTTGCGACATCTTTCTTGATTTGTTTTCTTTCTGCTGGTGTTCTTTTCTTTTGTTGTTCTTCCCATTGGTCTCGCATTTTCCCATCATATTCTTCTTTATCAACACCACTGTCTCCCTTTAAAAGAAAATCATCTATAAAATGTTTTTCATCTTCTTTATCTCTAATCACATCAACACCATCTACAACATTTGGTTTTCTATCTGGTCTATTTCTTGCCCTTTCTACTTCTTTTCTTCTCTTTTCCAACTTCTCTGGTGATATAGTTGGTGCTTTAATTTTAAATTTTGGTATTTTAATTTTTGGAATTGGAATTTTTGGAACTTTAATTTTTGGTTTGGATTTTGGTTTTTCTTCACTGTCTCTTTCGAAGTCACCACCACTCAGTTTTTTTCCACCTGACTTTTTTTCATCATCCTTATCTTTTTTATCAACTGGTTTTACACTACCCTTTTCTATAGCCTTATCTAAACTATCTTGATCATCATAATATCTTTTATCACCATCCTTAGTAACACCAACAAATGCTTCACCCAACATAAGTTTGTTTTTCCACCACTCTTTTGAGAATGTTTCTACTACTTGAAATTCATTTGGTAAGTATGAATCCCCATCAGCACCAGCTGTCATCACACTACCAATCAAATTATCAATAGCAGCACTAGTACCCATCCAACTTACAACATCCCAACCCAGAGGTTCTATTACATCACTCATCCATTTTTTATATTTATTTACAGCCCTATTAGAACCCTTTTCATTTCCATGATCTAAAAAAGTTAGTGGTACAGATTTGTAAGCATCCTTTATAGAATTTTTAGCACCGTCCCTTATGATATAATCTAAGACTGCCCAACCAGCATCTGCATATATAGAGTCTATCCATTCTTTTGATACTTTTACATACTCAGCATAATCTTTGTGAAATGTTGAAGGACCATCATCTAAATTACCCATTGAAGAAACAGTTGCTTCTACCAAATACTCTTTTATCAAATCATCTGATAATGTATAAGTTTCAAACAATTTTCTGAATTTATTTGTCATCATATTATACACGCCTTTGTCAAAGTATCCAAATGCTTTTTTGAAAGTTTTTTGTCTAGCACTATCATCGTGTTTTGGGTTTCCCAATAAATCTCGCATTTTCGTACCACTCATACTTCCTTGTTGTGGTGCTGTAAGAAAATATCCGTGCTCTTCATATCCTTTTATATTACCTTTACTCTTTTTGTAATCTTGATAATAAGATAAGCCACCACTCTTCTTTTTACCACTTCCTAATCTACCAGCATCTTTCTGTCCAAAAGCATAAACAACTGCTGTGGTATCAGCATTGAATTTTTTTAATAAGTTTTGAGCAACATAGGGTGTTTTTTCTTGTACAATTCTATTTTTAGGTATTCCCATTTTTACCATATGACGAACTTTTTCTTTGAAGTTCATTGGATGTCTAGGTGGCTGTTTTATATTAGATGTAGTTATATAAGCTTCATCTACTTGTTTTGCTAACCACTTATATGTTGCCAAGTGTCCACTATGAAATGGTTGAAATCTACCACCGAATACACCGATGGTTTTTTTGATTTGTTTTTGTTCTTCTACTGGTTCATATCCTTTTTTCTTTTTGTTTTTCTTTGTTTGATGACCACCTGGATTTGGTTCACTGCCAGAATCATCCCAATCATAAGTATCTGGTTCTGATATCTTACCCATATCACCAGCACCCATTGAACCTGCGTGGTGTGTATTAAATGTAGCAGTAGATTTATATGTTCCCTTAGCGGAATCTGGTTCTGCTTTTACTTTTTTAATTTTTCTTAACTGTTTGATTTTTGTAGGTAATCCTTCTTTTACAATCCTAAACTTTAAAGCTGGTCTTCCATTAATAAGCAAGTCTCCTTTTTCATTCCAACTTATATCTTTTACAACAACTTTTTTATTTTTGAATCTACCCATCATAATAGTATCACCTACATTTACTGGTAAATCCACATCTTCTTTTTGTAATATTTTTTGTTTCTTTATCCAATTCTTACCACGATAATTTTTTACGGGTTTTCTAATAAAATTACCAATACCCTTTTTGACTAACATATTGAATTTTTTTGTTGCTTGTTTCGGTGATAAATGATTTGAATTATCAACCATAATAAAATTAGAGCCACCAAATAATCCTTGAAAGTAAATTTTGTTTGCCTGAACTTCTCTCCAAGATTTTTCTACTAACTCAGGATCTAATTTACGAGGTCTTTCCATATTTCTTTTTTGTGCAACTTCTAATTCTGTATGAACAAAAACCATATAGGTATCGTAACCAATTTCTTCTAATTCTTTCTTTTGCTCTTTTATTTTTTTAAACTTATGTCCTGTACCATCTATAATCATACCCAATCTACCATCCATGTATAATTTTTTACGGCTAGCAGTTAATTCTTTTGCTCTACCTCTCATTCCACTATAATCATCATATTTAGGATCAGTAAGTTGTCTAAATAACTCTTCTGGCATATCATCTAAATCTAAACCAAAACCATATTTCTTCAACATCCTTTCTAATTCTTTGTCTTGATTTACCAATTTCAATCCATAAGCAGATACATTTACATTATCTGGTATACCATATATTTCACCAGCAACAAAAGATTTGCCGCTTCCTGGTCCTCCAGCAAGAAATACAGCTTTCAATATACCAGGATCGTTAATACCCTCTTCTATTACTTCATCTTCTAAAAAAGGTTTGATTAGATATTCTGTAAGTTTATTCATAATTTCCTATATTCCTATTCATATATAAATATAAAGTTTATAGATTATGGGTCGAATGTAACTTCTACATTGAAACAAATATCTTTGATTGTTGCTGATGAGTTTGTAGAGCCACCCCCATTTTGCATAGTTACAACACCATTCAATCGGTCTCCAGCACTAAATGTATAAGTTCCGTAATCCCAAGTTGTAGCACCACTGTGATTATTGGTATCATCTGTTGTAGTAGTAGTACTTACCGCTACTGAAGAACCATTTATATAAACTTTTGGTTTTACTGAAGTATCTGCTCCACTAGCACCAGCTGTAGTTTGTGAGACTATATCAAAAATCCAACCTATTCCTGTAACCGAACCAGCTCTAGTCATTATAATACCTTTATTACTGTCAAATGTTACAGAGTCTGGACCAACTAAGTAAGTTGCTGTTTCGGCAGTACCAGCAGCACTTTCTAAACTTGCATCACGAGCAAACACAAAGTTTGAACTTCTTGGTCCAACTGGTGCTCCAGCATAATGAAATCCATCTGAAGCAGTAACCGATATATGGTTTGTATTAAATCTTATCAAGGTATCAGTATCGCCACTATGTATAATATCATTTCCAACTTGTAAGTAAGCCATTGAGCCTGTTTTTGTAACTGAGAGATCTTGCATTGTTGAAAGGTCTCCATTTACCTGTACTTGTCTTAACGGACCCGAAACACTACCTACCCATACATTACTTTCTATGACTGTGTTGTAATCAAGTGAGTTGTGAAGTGTAACTGCACCTCCACCTCTACCAGTATGTAGTCCAATAAATGGAGCAGCACTACCATCAGAATTTTCTGCAGCACCACCATCCAAGCCTTCACATATAGTAACAGAACCACTTAGTGCTGGGTTTAACCTTATAAATTCATAACTATTTCCTATGGTATGAGCATCTGGTGCGCCACTACTATCATGATAGTTAATAAGTTCAAGTCCCCTTTGTCGGCCTTGAGGCATATGCCCGTATCTAATAATACCCTGATCATCAGATATGTAGTCGAGTCCCATAGCTATTTGCATATCCGTTCCATCAGCACCAAATCGATTTGAAGCACCTTCAATAATCATTTGATTATATGTTGTCTGTCCACGAAGAACTATTCCGCCTGATGCAGAAACAGCGTTGGTGTTACCCAATTCCAATCCGCCCATTTTAGCACCTTGCAAAGTAATTTCACCCATCTGCGCTATTCGAGTACTTCCACTTGTAAATGTTATATCACCACTTAACTCCAGATCAGTTGCATTAACATCACCATTTAAAGCAACTCCAAAATTTGGTGTGGTTATTTGTATTGAACTACCTGAGATTTTAGCAGAAGATGCTGATATTGCACCAGCAGTATTTATTTGAAATGGTGCTTCATGACTAACTACATTACCGACCGAAACCCTAACTGCCGCGTTGCCATCACGACCACCATCGGTTTCACTTCTTGCATCTAATTTTATTATACGATTAGCATCTAGTCCTAAACCCGCACCCATAACTATCTGTCCACTAGAACCTGAAACTATAAAGTTAGCAGTAGATGATTGTAATTTTCTGTCTGCAATATTGAAACCACCTACTGAACCCTCCACTGCATCAATTTTTCTAACCGTTATATCCCCATCAGGTGCTATATGAAACTTAGATGAACTTATTTCTATATTACCAGCAGCACCACTTACAAATTGATTAGCACCACCTAAATAGAAAGTAGATGCGCTCATTACTAAATTAGTTCCATCAAATTGAACACGATTACCTGTTGAAGTTCCAATCAAAGCCCTTGACGCAGTAATAGACCCACTTATTTCCATTACTTTATTTTTAGTATCCAAATGAAATGCGCTTGAACTAATTTCTATATTGTTATTTGAACCACTTACAAAATTTTGATTCAAATCACCAAGTAAAAATGTTGGAGCTTCTAATTTTATTTGAGAACCAGATAGAAATGCCACTTCACTCATTAATCCAAAACCAGTAAAATCGGCTGGTACATTTCTTGTACCCGCAACTCCACTCAAATCACCAACACGAGTTTTTAGTTCAACATCATATGGTTTTGAACCTGTTCTTTCTACAATATCTATATATGGTGTTGCCTGATTATTTGGATTAGCATTTAATCTGATATATCCAGTACCAATTTTTCCTGTTGACGCAAATACTTGTCCAGGATGATAAGAAGTTGATGCGCCACCAGTATCTCCTACCGAACCACTGTCTGTACCAGCACCAAATGAACTAGCAATAGATCTTGTAACATATATTCTACCGTAAACATCTCCAGCACCTGAGTCTCCATCTAAAGAAGCACTATCTACTTGCATATATTCTGTTGTAAATCCTGTATCAGTAACTTTTTTAGCTATTAATATTTCACCACTCTCAAATCCTGAAGCGTTAGCAACACTCATTGTCGTATCTGTTTTACTAGCAGTAAGTGAACCTGAAAGTGTTGTTGAATTTGCTACAAATAATTGACCACCCACAGCATTTACAGATTCTTTTTCAAAGGTAGTTGTAGCCATCGTACCTCTTACTCTTATATTTTCAAATTCAGCATATCCATTTTCTTCAGCTGAAATAATAAATCCTGCTATATCGCTCTGATAATCTGATGACTTTACAGTACCAGCTTTATTCAATACTAAATTGCCACCAGTTATTGTAGAATCTCCAAGTGCCCATCCACCAATAGTACCACCGACAAAGTTTACATTTGAACCAGTTACATCTCCACCAGCCCTAACATTGAATTTAGAAGATGATATAAAATATCCGCTCGTATCTGTAACAGAAGAACTAATAAAAAATGTATTTCCAGCAGTAAATGCATCATCTGATAATTCAAAAGCAGCTATTTTACCACCCGTAAATTTTACATTAGAACCCGTTATTTGTCCTGAAGCAGACATAACAAGACTCTTATTACTACTGTGTATTGCTACATCATTTACAGTAAATCCAGCTATAGACGCTGAAACAAATTTTGCAAATCCCGTTGAATTTATACTCGCACTAGCATTAGCTAATGTTGATGGGCTACCACCAATTGTAGCAGGTGTTTGTATATTATCAACCGATAAATTACCCTGAACTGTAAGTTGTCCCGCATCAAATTGTAAATATTGTCCACCACTCTTGTCACCTAATAGAATAGCACTAGCAGTTACATCCCCCTCTGGTGTTATGTGCATTCCTGACGAACTTATTTCAATAGCACCACCAGAACCACTTATGAATTGTGTTGTAGTTTTACCCACAAAGAATGAATCTGCCTGTACATCAAATACACTTGGATTAGTTCTAAACTTTAATGAACCACTTTGTCCAATTAATTCTAAACCAACTCCAGCATAATTGTCACCACTATCTGGCAAAACCGAACCACTATAAATCATAAATCCATATGTTCCACCAAGAGAAGCATTAGAAGCTGATTTGAATCCTAAGTAACCAACCGACCTCATAAATCCTGAACCTTTAGCTCCTGATGCGCCTGTTTCAGGAAGTGTGGAAGATACACCACCAAAGTGCATTCCACTAGCAGTTGTATCTCCACCTATAAATAAATCACCACTCATATTGTTATCATCACCTGTAATAACCATATTAGCACCTGTAAATAATGAACCACTATTGAAAGCAATAGAATCTGCTATGTTATTATTAGGATCATAAAATTCAACCATAAACTCAAATGTTTCTGGACGCTTGTGTTGATATTCTGCTGGCATTTCCTTATCGAATTCAAAGAAAGATGGTGAAAATCCAGTATCAACGGATGGTGTTATAGAAATATCTGATATAAACCAATTACCATCAATGACTCTAAATTGTAATATACCATCACCAGTTACATCTGCTGTAAATTCGTGAGTGACAAGTTTAAAATCTACTTCACTATCATCGACATCTTTTATTTCTAATTCACCAAGTCTCTTTCCATAAGCAGCTGTTTCTGTTATTGGGTTTTCTGTATGTTCATCTATCAATGGTACTGGTTGTTGATACATCGAAGAGCCAGATATATAAGGTACTAATAATGCTCTATTAGAAGTTCCCTTTTTACCATAAGCCACAAATGATAATGTATAATCTAAACCAGCAGTCAAATTAAACTTATAAGCATCTTTCAACTCAAACCTAAGTTGATTTTCAAATGTACTTAAACTTCCAGATAAATTTACTGCATCTAATACTGTATCGTTGTCGAAGTTCATAACTTCAGTTGAACTGACAGATAATCCATTAGTACTACCAAATTTTTGCCAATAGGTATTTATATCGGATTGATTTTCGAAGTATCCACTCCTTTCCCCTCTACCAACAGAGTTAGTATCTATCAATAATTCTGATGATTCTACAGGTACTTCTGATAAAACTTTGAAGTCATCAAATGAGCCTTCAGGTCTAACATAAACTTTTGCCTTAAAAACATCACCTGAAAATGTTCTCATCTGAGATAACTTTACTTCAGCATAAGACATAATATTAGTAAGTGAATAAGAAGCAGTTATCTCTGGCATAAATACTGTTTGTGCTGTACCAAAGAAAGGTAAAACTATTTCTTCTCCATCAGCATTAGTTTGTGTATATGGTTTTGTAACAAATGCTGTTTTACTATTTCCAATATCTTCTATTGAACTTGTATTGACAGATGAAAGTGTTGGTGGAAATGTTAGTTTTAATTCTTGAAATTGTTCTTCATTATACTTAGTCGTATCAATAGACTTTAATATTATATCACCATCAATTTGCTTTGTAGTAAAATTATGGTCGGTACCAGGTATTCTATAACTGTATGGGAATTCTTCTGGTGAACTTCTTTTAGCTATATGTCCAGCTCTTTTGAATATACTAAATCTTCTTTTACCTTTTTTGTTCTTAAAAGACTTTTTCATTCTGTTGAATTTGCCAGTTTTATTTTTAGACTGAACAATCTTCGTAGAAGTTTCTGCTAAAGCACCTTGTTTCGGTTCTTCTGTACTAAAGGGGTTAAAACTAAATCCGTCTTGTGGTATACCCTCAACAGTAAATGTGGAACTACTGATTGAAGCAGTCGAATCAGTTCTAACCATCGTTCCAAGTCTTCTTTCAGTAACACTAATTTTTGGTTGTGTGTAAAATCTAATTGGTTGTGTGTTGATGGCTACTGGATTTATTATAACTTCACGAGTCAATCTCACATTATATGCACCTTGAAATTCTGCTGGTACTGGTTCAGTATCAGAAAATAAACCAGGACCTGTAGGTACTTCATCTAACTCACCAACTATAATAATATTAGCAGGACCAGGTGCGGTATCACTATAAACCTCTACTGATATTCTTCTTGAAGTACCCTCTAAATAATCAGCTACGGGTTCTGTGTATATTGAATTACCCTCACTATCGACAAAATCTATAAGTAAGTCTATGCCCTCTTTCATATATGGACCTGTCTCTATAAGGAAAGAACTTTTTCCTTGTGGCAGACTTTCTGGCATATCTGAAATAACGATATGTGTCGATTGATTTAAATCATCAATCAATACATCTAGTTCATCTAAGTCTTTTAGTGGATTATATCTCTTTACGACACTCATATCTATAAATATAAAACCGATAAAAAATAATACTTATTATATATACAACATATGGAGATTATCGGTATGAAAAAGAAATATTCGTTTACTATAGAAGAATCGCTAATGGATTGGTTCAGAATATATGTTAGAGAAGAAAGCACCACGATGAGCGCTGTCTTGAACCAGTATGTTTTGAATTTAAAGAGGGGACAAATAAAACCTAAGAAAATAATGTATTCTAATCAAACATCACATTAGAAAAAGTATTTTCTTTCTTTATTTCTAATAAAGTATCTACAGCATCTCGCATAGAATCTATGTGTGAGACAATCATTGTGAATTGAAATTGTGATTTGAGATATTGAAATAAGTTATAAACAGAGTTTAGATTGTCCGAATCCATAGTTCCCCAACCCTCATCAATTGCCAGAAAGTTAGGTGCTGGTAGATTAGATACATTTATCAATCCCACACGCATAGCTAGAGAGGAGATAAATCGTTCCATACCGCTACTTAGTTCAAGAGGCCATACATTGTCATCATCATACACTATGTAACAATTAATATTCTTACCATCCATTTCTAATATCATAGAAAAGTCTACAATTTGAGAAAGTATATCATTTACGGCACCCTCAATTGTCGGAATTGCTTTTGATATAAGTTCATAAGGTATACCATCTCTTTTTACAGCATCCATATAATACTGATAAGCAGCATACTTATCTTCCAACTTTTCTACTTTTTTGATATTAGACATTATATTTCTACGATTAGTCTCTAATACTTTTATTTCACCATTTACAGATTGAAGTTTTTTATCTAATTCTTCTATGGTTTGTTCTAATGATTCACTTTCATTTTCCATCTCATCTATTTCTTTTTGTAAACCAATATTATATTGTATATCTTTTTCTTGTTCGTGATATAGATTTATTTTATCTTCAATAATAGCTAATTGACTAATAAGATTTTTCTTTTTCTCTTTAGTAAGCTTTTGATTACTGTCAACTTTACTGATATTAGCAGTTAGTAAACTAAAACTTTGAATACACTCATCCATTTGTTCTTTATGTTTCGTAATATGCGCTAAGCCATTTATAATTGTTTCCAATGAATCTGATTGTTTTACGAACTTATCTGCAAGCTTTTTATCTTCATTCAATTTCTTTTCAGTTTCCATAGCATCTAAAGTAAATGGATTACTCATACAATAAGAACAGCTTGAGTCATATTCTAAATTACCCAACTTATTTATCTTATCAAGTTTGTTCTGCACTTCTATTTTTAGCTTATCTATCTCAATCTGATTATTTCTTTTTTCTAAAGTGTATTGTTCTAATTGGGCAAATTTTTTATCTATCTCATTTTCTTTATAGATATTTATTTTTTCAGTTAGTTCCGTTTCTTCAACTTTATATTGTTCTGAAAGAGTTTTTAGTTTACCAACTTTTGTATCAGCATCTGACAATTCATTGATTAGTCTATTTTTTTCTTCTTCTAACTCTGATATATTTAGAGCAGAGTTATCCACTTTTTTTAATTTTTTAGTTAATGAAATTATCAATTTATCTACTTCTTTTTTATCATCAACATTTTCTTTCTTTTCTTTTGATAGAGATCTAGAATCTTTTCTTAGTTCAGTTAGTGATTCTTTTATATCTGCCAGTTCTGTATCATAGTTATTATTTTTGAAAGACTTTAATAACGAACTGACATCGTGTATCTCTTCAGCAGCTAAACCATATAATTGGTCAAATACACCAATACCCATAAATTGTGCTAATAAATCTTTTCTTTCTTTTTGTGTCTTATCAATAAAGACAGTTGAATTGGATTGTAAAGAAAGTGCAGTCATAATAAAATCTTCATAAGTACCGATAACCTTACGGATATTTACATCCGTTGTTCGTCTTTGGTCTCCATTCAAAGATAGTTTTTCTCCCGCATCATCGAATGTCCAAAAATCTACATCAACTTTTACATGACCATTTCGAAGTTTTTTACCTTTTCTTTCTATAAAATATTCACAGCCATCAACTTCCAATGTGGCTTTACAATAAAAATTATTCTTTTTACTATTTAGAACATTAGATGCTTTATAAGCTCTTGATGATGTGTCGAATAAACAAAATGATAAAGAGTCTAATAAAGAAGATTTACCACTTGCATTTGGAGCAAATATTCCAACAATACCATTTAGTTTTGTGAAATCAACTACATTGTTTTCTCCGTAACTAAACATATTATCAAACTCAAACTTTTTTACATCCCAAGTAATACCTCTATTTACATCATCTGCTGGTAAAAAAGTATTTAGTTCTTTGTTTATTTTCTTTATATCTAATAGAGTCTCACTATCTACAAAGTGATTTGTTTTTAAATACTCTTCTATCAACCCATATTGATAATCAGCATCTCTAACATCACCTACTGTAATTCTTTGTCCTCTTACTTTTTCTTGTGATGTTAGTGAATCTGTTCTTGTAACAGAAACTTCTTTTATACCATATGTGCTATGAATCATAGTCATAGCTTTTTTCAATTGTGATGGTGTTGTATTAGATACCCTAACTCTCAATCTAGCTTTTTTGGGAATATCAGGACAGTCTGGCACCTTTCCATTATCAATGTCAATAGTATAATAGCCGTAGTCATTTGGTATTTCTATATACTCAGATTTTCTCTTTGCTACATCCCATAATAGGTATCCGTGTGATAAACCCTCTCCGTGGTTCTGTTGAACCAAGCTACCACAATAGGATATAGTCCCTTTCTTATCTAGGTGTTGTCTTTTGTGGATATCTCCAAGCAACCCCAAATCATAACCTTTGAACTTAGATATTTTCACATCAGATGGTAAGTGAAAACCTAAGTCTGTTTCTGACTTATCCACTGTTCCGTGAAAGAGAACTATCTTTGTTTTACCGTCAATATCTTTAGCCTCAATGTAGTCGTCTTCCTTTTCCCATACATCCCATACAACAAATTTTACATCAGCACATTTATACACACCACTATGTTTTAGGTAATGTAATTGTGAATGTTGTAGGTTATTTACAATTGGGGAAAGTACATCCATTCTAGATCGATTATTTAGATTACAATCGTGATTTCCCGCGATTAATATCGTAGGACAGATGTCTGCCAGATTCTTAAATAATCGTGAGAGTTGGTCGACTAACTCGGGTGACATTTCGGTTTTTGAGTGAGCTATATCACCACCAATATAGACTACGGCATTATCTTTATGTTTTTT
>CETC01040182.1_pt1 | contig 22591 bp, 31 predicted proteins | sample 326911 | NCBI WGS metagenome assembly CETC01 (sample SAMEA2622694, study PRJEB7988) | marine metagenome | isolation source: saline water (ENVO:00002010), including | reverse complement strand
ACTTGATCTACGATATAGGGAATCTTATCACCATAAATTATTTCATCAGCGTCAATAGATATAATGATATCATCATCACTAAAATCATATAAATTTGTAAACCAACTCCTCATAACCGGTTCATTCACTCTGTGAATAGCGGGTTCATCTTCATAAGCCCTCGCGGTGACATCATAGACATCACATGCATGGTAATCCACTTTATCACGAAGGTGTTCTGGAATACGATCTTTCAGATCTAAAAACTGATATTCCCTCTCGACTCCAGTGTGATTGATATTGAACTCACATACAATCATCTTGTCGATATGTTCGTAACACTCCTCCAAATTAGCTATGATAAACTCAAGTTCATGTGGGGCGTACATGTATGTTTTTAAATATACCATCTAATCAATCCTAATAACAGCATAAGAAAATAACGGATGAATCTGCTTGTCCTCAATGTGAGTTATAATATCATAGTCAAAAATTTGTTTTGCTCTATCTAAAAAATCATAATGATTAACATCATCAATCATGACATAGCAAGGACTTTTTAACTTACCAATCAAATGAGGAAACGCGAGACTTCTACCATTCCCATTAGGACCATCAAGTATAACTAAATCAATATTATCTGGTAAGTCTTCATCAGTCAAATCGTAAAAACAATTTTTTACACGGAAGTTATCTTTTTCATGTTGAGCACTCGAAAACGAATCCTTAGTTATCTGTTTATCCTCAAAGGTTTTACTGAATACTTCATCATCACAAGAAACAAGATCTCGGATTATTGATGAGTCAAACGCATACGCACGATTGTGATCGAAAGAAGTAACAGAATAGTCTAAATTATGAAATGTTTTTAAATCACTGAAGAATCTACTAGACTGACCCGAACCAAACTCAACTATATTTTTTACATCTTGAGTTAATATAATAGTTTCCAACTCCAACAGTTGAGAACTATGAAGACCCATACCACCAATCCAATACGAACTATGATCAATCATTGAAATTCTCCATTAAATACTTTTTAAACCTGTCATCTATCCCATGTTGCCAATGACAAATTCCCACAGAATCAAATATGCGATTTCCATCATAACAATGCAAATTAATATTATTTTTTACAATTCTAGAAAAACCTAAACCCTCATGATCACACGCAATGTCATCATATTCTGTAATTTTATCCAAACTATCCAATTTCCATAGTGAAGTTTGATGAGTTACATAATATGTTAAATTCTTTTTTTCCATTAATAAAAAATCATCATCTATTTTATCGTAATCTAAAGCATTTTTAAAATCATGTTGGAGACTAAAGTAATCACCACCATGCAATTTAAATTTTTTAAAAATATCAGAAAAACGTTTAGTATCAATATCTATAAATAAACCATCATCTACACTAAATATAGCATAATCATACTTTTTCTTTAAAAAAGAAATAGCATCCTTTAATCTATGTCCCCACTCAGGAACTCTTCCTAGATGATCCGCGTTAGATGAGTAATTATCCTTAATGTGGATTACCATATCATCACTGGTTCTATCTTCCTCGTCACTAAAAACATACAAAGGACAAGACAGACCACTTGTTCGATAATAGTGAACAAAGTGATCAATAAAATATTTTCTTTGTTTGAAAGTTGAAATAAAACAACATAAATTATCAATCATACCAATCTCCATAACGAATAATCTTCATTTCCACCATTTTTCAAATCGACCCAGAACTTATCATCGACTGCGACTCTACTATTTATCCACTTTTCTGAATGTATAATTTTCTTGTGCTTACCAATAAACCCAGCGGAAATTGCAAATGTAGACGGACTAGAAATGATACCGTCACATCGACACATTAGATTGAAATCGTCTAGTACGGAACCGGGAGAACCAAATACAATAGTTTTACCCTTTGTATGTAAATGTCTAATCACTCTGGCGTAGGAATCTAACTCTTTATCGTCTGTGAACAGGTAATAAGTTTCGGTGTCCCCATACTCTTCTATTGCATTTAAATAGTAATCAACATCTAAAACCGCTTCAGGATTCCACGAATGAAAGTCAGTCCCTCTAAAGTGAACCGCTAAAGAATTTTCAGGTACGGTAAACATGTTCTTCAACTTGAATATTTCTCTGGTGGGAACATGTCGATCTGAGAAAAACTTTTCACCAAGACACGGATCCATTATTTTCCAGTTTGTATTATCTCGAACATCATTCGATATGTTAAAAACAGAATCACCTTCCCACGGAGGTGACCTGTATCCCACATTATGTTTCGCAGCTAACTGCCTCATGTTGTTATAATAAAGAACACGATTACCAAACCGGCCATTTGGAAAATGTGGTATCACAATCATCTTGTAGTCCACCCCTTTGACATCCAATGTTCATATAGTTTATTTCTCATGGGTGTGTGTTCTGATTTTCTCCAAGAGGCATGTTCGTCAATACCATACTGCATCTGTTTCACATCACCCCAAGTCTCTGGGTCCAGACCAGATGGGTAGTATGAATCAATATTTCCATGAATCTTACAAGAAGCACAGAAATGAATGTCCTCACCGTTATCAAATGTTGGTGCCGATTCTCTCCACATATAATGAATCCATTCTGTCTTGAAGAACCAACAATGACCAACTATATCAACAGCAACATCTTCATTTCCACCACAACAATCTCGGTCACCTCTGCCACTATAGTTTCTGCCGTTACCACCGACTATGCAATTTCTTTCGTCTGAAACTTTGATACAATGTTCCAACCATTTTGGATTTGGAATGGTATCGTCATCAAAAATTGCAGTGTACTTTGAAGTGAAAAGTAATGGGAGTGTAAACCTCCCATGAAACTTAAAATTCATATCCTTTGAATGAACATGTTTGAAATTATACTTGTCCCTCAGATATGTTATGTCTATATGGGACTCGTTTTGATATACATAAACATCTGAGATGTCTGCTGTTTGATCGTAAATAGCTCGTAGTTGATCCTCTAGATTATTGCGTTTCCAAACTGTAAGTATAACATTTATCATAACGACTCCAGTATTCTTTTTGTAACTAAAAATGATCCGGCCGGGGATGCGTTTCGATCATACCATTCTTGTCCCGATCGAACCATTCTCTCCCATCGTTTTTCGTCGATGGAGTTTATAACCTGTTTGACTTCACTGGGGTCATTCACTCTAAGAAAATGAACACCTTCAATCAGGGGTTCGTGGTATGTGTTGTCAACTTCGGGAGCAAACAAAGGCACTACACCCATGCCAAGAAGTTCAATCTCTCTATTACACTTAGGACCATATCCAGCAAGACATAAACCAAAACGAGAATCCCTCAGTTTCTCCAGATACTCCTCTTTGGTGAAGGGATAATGATCTGGTCCGGGTCTGTCCACTGGGCAGTGAAACAATTCTATACCAGCAGATGACCAGTCACGATTTCTTCTGTTACCGTCTTGCACATTGTTTTCGATCTTGCCTAAAAATATAGACTCTATTTCTCTGAGTTTATATGGTTTTAAGGGTTTCTTTCTAGCTTCTAGTAATCGTCTGGGGCTTCTTGCCCAAAAAATCCAAGCATGACATGATGGATGATCGGGAACCGTATTACCAAAAAGTCCTTTATTGAAAGATGGAACGTGTCTGTCGTCAAGTCTAGGATAGTCGTACAGAATCACATCACCGTGAGTTCCTGCCCAACAAAAATCATCCGGACTACTCTCCACTTCACATAGATCCCACTCTTTCCAGATACCAACAAGTTCTCTAAAGGTATCACCACAATGAGTGCCAGCGTCAGGTATTAAAATTTTCATTTGTTGTTTCTTTCAGTCGTTTGAACTGATCCCAATCATGAATGTAATCAGATGGGTCGTACAGTGTGCTCGACAGGACCAAAAGAACAGAGTCTTCTGTCCTATAAACCTGTTCATCCCAAATCATTTCTGGTATGTACAAAGCCTGTTGAGGAGACTCCAACAAAAATCTAGACTCTTTAAGACCGTCCTTACACACAACTTCAACCTTACCAGACAAACAAATTAGAAGTTGTTCTGTCTCGTAGTGTGCATGTTGACCTCTAGTATCTTTGTCACTCACACCGTAAACATAGAAAACTCTCTTAATATCAAAAGGAACATCCTTCGATGACTCGATGGGACATAAGTTTCCGGTTGGGTCTACTACAGTTTTAGTGTTGTAGAACGAAACATTATTTACAGTTTTATTAGGCATTCACTTTCCTTCACGGTTTTCATTATATACTGAACCTGTTCATCTGTCAACTTATCGTGCAACGGAATCGATAGAGTTGTTCTCGATGGTATCGTTACCATCTCATGGAAATAAAATTCTTCACGCAAATCATTATGTTCACCAAACACTGGGTTCAAGTGTTGAGGTGTATAATGTATTCCAGTAATTATTCCTTTTTCTTTGAAGTATGGAATAGACTCTACATTATTCTCAACACAAATCCTATACAAATGACGACTGGTATTTTCCAATCCGAATTCACTGTTATATTTATCACGAATCTCATCGATGCGTTCGTACCTTGAATCCAAGTTCTTCAGGTTTCTGGAGGCGATGGTCGCCTGCATGGTTGACATGTATGCCTTGAACCCAACCTGTTTCTGTACCCTACTCCACGAATCCTCTGCGTACTCCATTCCATAGAAACTCAGACTCTTCAGGTCATCTATTTTCTCTTTATTGTTAGACACAACGATACCACCATCCAAGGACGGTAGAGGTTTGGTTGGGTACATAGAGAACACCATGAGGTCATCGGATTCGCATTCATTTGCAAACTGGTTTCTGTCTAGACGTTGTGCGGAATCAATCACACCATCAGTCAGGGTATAAGAGTTACCAACCCAATCAACGTCCGATGTAAATTTAATTTTCTTACCGGCATCAACTAAAAGATTAGGCACAACGGCCGGAATCATAGAAGGTATGGAAACAGACTCCGGTGTTTGTATGACCTTACTGTTCATTATAGAATACAAGGCATACGAAGCACTGAAAAAAGATGCAGCGTACTTCGCCCCCACATACTCACAGATCTCTTGTTCAAAATCTTTTACAATCTGTCCATGAAGGAAGTGATCAAAATCAGATGTATCGATCACATGATTATCAAATTCAAATAGATTCAACATTCTTTTAACGCCCTATCATAATCAATATACATTTTTTGGACGGATGGTATACCATAAACAGCACCACCCATAGTGTGAACACCATAAGCTCCTCGATCAGGCCATATCCTACCATCTTCGGTGTAACCAAATTTAGAGAAGTGGTTGAATACGAGGGGTTGCCGTTTGTCACCCCAAACAACAGAACCATCTTGATCGAAATAATCATAGACATACAGTCTGAAGTTCCAAGGAGCACCGTGGGCGATGGTTTCATCAATCACACAAACAGAATCTCCAAACCTTGGGACAAATCCCTCAAGGTATTTTTGATCTCCACATGTCGCAAGTTCGGGGTTGGTTCCCAGAATGATGGCATCATTCCACCACCTGAGACAATCCAATCCATCCTCATCATTCTTGAAGTATACAACTCCAACATTAAACTCACCGTCTACAGAGATGGATGTGTTATGCCGGTGACGAATGATACCCACACTTCGATCACCAATTTCGTCAAAGATAAGTTTAGGATCTTGATAAAAGAATATATCAGAGTCGATATAAAAAATAGAATCCAACTTCTTTTGTTCAAGAAGATATCTGGAAAAACCAGAAGCTAAAGTCCAACAAAAAGCATTGTATGGATTGTTGTTTTTATATGACTCCAGTGTCAGATACTTAGACAAAACCTCTTGGAGTTTGACAGGAACAACTCTAGGGTCATAGTCCAACAATTGATCATAACAAGCATCATCTATACACAAGTAGTACAGAACAAAATCTTCACTACTGGTTTCTTTCAGAGATTTGATCAAAGCTTTACCGAAAGAAAGGTAATTGCTATCAGATAGTGTGCAGTAATTTCTCACGAAGTCTCTCCTGCAACAAGTCGGTTTCGAATCCCCTAGACATTCTCTCTTGAAAAATCTTAACATCCCTATCATAGAAACTTTCATTTCTTCTATGAAGGTCATCTGATCTTTCATCTTCAGAAGATATCCATTGGTGCTGGATGATACAGATGTTACTAACGGCCAGTTTACCGATCATAGCACATGCCTGAGTTTGTTCGTTATCGCAGTATAGAGACTCATAGTCTGGATGATAGACATAACCAAACGATTCGTACAGTTTCCATCCAAGACACGGGAGTGTCATTAGATTATCACCACGAAGTCCATCGTTAAACTTAATAGCACCACTGTAGTCTGGGAACACTTCTTGATAATTCTGATGAATGATATCATCATAGTTTCTAGTCACCGGAACCATGTCATCAGAGATCAAAAGCAAAACATCACCCGATTCATTTTCCAGATCGGCGTTACAGGCTTCAATCTTCGTCTTGGATTGCCCATAGTAATAAACGATATCGATACCGTTTGACTTATGATTTTCAATGAAAGACTTGATGTCATCATTGTTCATAGTCTCATCGTCCTCGTCCATCGTAATAACGAATCTGATGTCATGTTTACCAGATAAGAAATCAATGTACTTATCTAGGAGAGGTTTAAATTTATGAGGTCTGCTTCGAGTTGGAAATTTTATCACTAGTTTCATTATAAATTCTTTTCAGTTATTTCTTACCTATGTGGTACTTAGGACAGAGTTCCCATTCCCCTTTATCTCGGTGGGGGATTATTTTAAGATGGTGTATCGGGACTCTTTCATCTTCTGGATCCTTTTCGACGATATCAACTAGGCCCCATTCTTCCAACAAATCAGCAATTGTGTTTCGTCGGAAAATGTCATTGTCGGAAAGGTTTGTTGGTAATCCATCAAGTGCAAACAGTTCTTTGAAGTGAACAATATAGTACTTACCACGTTTGTGTAGTATGTGACAGGACTGCCATAGTTTCTTTTCTTTCTTTGACGATATACCAATCCTCGTTAAAGTCTCTCGTACCTTAAGAAAATCATCTGGTTCCTTAAGTGTGACCTCTAACAAGTCATCTGGTTGTATGTCTACATAATCTTCTTCCATGATAATTCACCTTTACATATTTCGAATCATTCATGGTATTTATGATTTTTGATATTTTATCCACCATAATTGTAAAAATCTCTAATACTTTGAAGTTGATCCTCGGTCAAAACACGAATGGATTCTTTTGCCTTCTCGTTGGAGTAATTGAAATACTGTTTGATCAGATCCAAGTCCTCCTCTTCTCTCTTATTTATCCACTTACTAAATCGTTTTCTAGAACGAAGTGAATGACGAAGATAGTCGTACTGCATCTTGTTCGAGAGATGGTTGTGGAAGTTCATCATGTTAGCCTGAAGGATGGTGTCCGGGAAATACGATAGACACCTGTTAACAGGAAACGCGGGATACAGTTTTTCTGCCCTCGCGTCGTCCCCAATAACATCTTCTTTGGTATGATTGATTGAATTAAGATAGTCTGTAAGTTTCATCTGTCACCTAATAATATCAATAGTGTTCATGTTGTCCTCGGTCCACACCTCGGACTCTGTTCGTAATCGGCCTTCGGAAACCAAAGTGTTGTACCGTTTGGTTGCCTTCTTCTTCCACCATTCTACCACATTTTCCAGTTCATATCTATCGTAGTTTTCTTTCTTTTTCAGTTCTTGATCCTTACCCAACATGACATCCACCACGTTCGAGAACCCATAGTCGGACCAGTACTGTCTCTTTCTGGTAGTCAGATTGTCGATCGAGTCTTCGATAAACTGAGAGAACTTTTTGTGTTCCTCATCTCGACCATGCCTCTTCAGACTAGCCTTGATTACGGACAACATCTTAGTTTGAATCTTGAGTTTTCTACTAGAGGCATCTCGGTGGATGATTGGTTCACCACCATTTCTGTCAGTAAACCACTCGTTCAAATCGTAGAACTCTTTACCCATCATGGTCAGAAGAAACCTACTTTCGGTTTCACCAACGTGACGAATAAACGGTTTCATTCCGTCATACTGACTACAAGACTTGATGTTACCATACAAAGAAGTAGTTTCAAACCCACAGATGTTCACCCCATACTTCTCGTTAATGAGTCTTCGCATGTAATGGGAACAACAGATGCCTGTGAGGAGTTTACCACCAAGATAATTAAAACCGAACGGTTGTGCCGGAACAATGACGAATCCCATGATGATATGTTCGTTGAGTTTACTGAGGTCCGGTGGACCACCCAACATGTCGTTTCTAGGTTTTGAGTTTATGGTAGGAGAACCAAGACGAACAAAACCAACAACAGTATTGGTGTTCTTTTCCTTAACCAGAAACCGAATGTTCTTGCCTGGGTTTTCATCAGAAGGGAAGGATCCAATGTGAACGAAAAGATCATTCCACATACCCTTTCCAGACTCCACAATCTCAAAGTCCATGTCCATAGGACTCATGTCGAAGTCATGAAAGAACTCATCTTCCACCGGGAAAAGTCGAGAGGCGGTGTTAGACAACCTCTCGACCTTCGTTTCCCGGAAGTAGTCATCAATCCTATTGAAATCAGAATAATAATCATACACCTTTGACAGTGCATAATTAGTATCCTCTTCGTTAAGAATGAGTTCAGCCAATGCGGACTCCCTCTTCGACGACTGCGAAGATTCTAAACTGGTGCATGATGGTGTACTCACGAACACTCTCGTATCGATCCTTCTCGAACAGAACCCGATCGCCTTCCTTGTAATGAAGTTCAACGGGATTTCCATTTCGGTGTAACTCAGGAGGACCAATACTCACAACCTTACCAACACCAATCTTAGGGTTGCCTTTTTCCTCGTAAATAATTTCACCTTCTGCTTGTTGCGGGGCCTCGACAAGGACTGCAACTTTTCCTTTGGTTGGATAAAACTTTGTCATTTAAAACTACACTCCATCATAATCTCAATTAAACATGCGGTTAGATTAATTTCCAAGTCAGAAACGAAAGCTGACTTGTACTGATACTCAGCAATAATAAGAATTGCCTGTGGGATACTGTGAGGACTCAGATGTGCATACAGATTGTCATAGATCTTTCTGAAGATAATCGTAGGATCATTGTCTAGGTTCTCCACGACCCACTTACGAACATTCGTGAAGTCTTTCTTAGACATCGCATCCATCAGGGACTTGATGTTGACCTCACCCAGTTGGGAAAGAATTCCCTCGTCAATTGTACCAGAAACCGAGTATCTTTGCAACTCATTAAGACATCGACGGAAGTCTGGGAAGTGTTTGATCACCAGTTCACTGAGAACCTTCTGCTTGAACGGGATCTCCTCCCTGTCAAGAATGAACTTGCACCGATTGAAGAAGTCCCCAGCGAGCTTAGGCTTCTCCTTCGCGTCAATCTTAAACTCAATGTTAGTACATCGAGAGTGAAGGGGTTCGATGATTCTGTTCTTGTAGTTACAAGTCAGAATGAACCGGCAGTTGTTTGCGAACTCCTCAATGAATCCACGAAGTGCCGGTTGCGTAGACTGTGCATTTGAATAATCAAACTCGTCTAGGATCACGACCTTCTTGTTGTCCGAAAAAGAAACGGTACTGGCAAAGTTTCGAATCTTGGTTCGAAGGGTATCGATGTTCCCGTCCTCTGAACAGTTGATCAGAATACTTTCGCACCCAAGTTCTTCACACAAAGCACGGGCAACCGTGGTCTTCCCGACACCGGCCTTACCGGACAAGAGCAAGTTCTGCATCTCACCCGAAAGGACGATATCGGAAAAGTTTGCTTTGATTTCGTTTGGAAGAATACAATCACTGATACAGTTGGGTCGATACTTTTCGACCCACAAATAATGCTCTCTCACGATCAACCCTCGTAGTTAGAATTGTTTTCCAGTGCGATCCAATAAGCCAGATCATTGTTTACACTTGTAAACTTACTGACCAACTTAGAGGTGATCTCTACATCATAATCACCGGGAAGCATCTTCATGTTCTCAGTCTTGAAGAAGAAATCAAACGCAGGAGTATCATCATCCACATCACCAAGACTAACCGAGTAGGTGTTGCAAGACGAGTCTTTATCATCAAGTGCGACGAGTTCAAGAGTCCCACCTTCGTTACGAACGCAAAGGTCCGGGAGTTGTAGAACAGACGCTGCCTTCATGATCTGATTGAGATTACCCTCAGTCAGTCGAAAGTCAACAACAGGATCGGGCATGTTGATCGTCTGAGTAACAGACTGAATCAACTCTGGTTCTGCATAGTGATACTTCGTCTTTGCAGACTTACCCTCGTCAGAGATCACGACATGGTTTTCGTGAAACTCAAAGGTGGGATTATCGAACAGAGAAACCGTACCAAGGAACTTGTTCAGATCCCAAATAGCGATAGTCTGCTCGAAGGTTTCCGAGATTGTACACTCGGACATAACATTCTTAACGGGGGAAAGCGTCTTCAACGTGTTTCCCGGTTCGATAATAATGTTTGAATTGATTGTAGAGTAGTTCTTAAGATACTCTAGAGTTGTGTTTGACATTTTCATAGTATTAATTTCCACAGTTGTCATAATATAATCATTCTCCTTTTTTCGGCTGAGGTGCCGGATGATCGGGAATCACGGTTCCCTTCGCTTTAAGATACGTTTCAATCACTTTCTTTCGAGACATACCTTCTGGTTTAGCTTCAAGTTCTTCCTTAGTTTCCAGTTCATATTCTTTATAGTCACCAAAACCGGGATTACGAACTGGACAAGAAACCCAAGGGTAGTGTAGTTTAGTGTATGATTCCGGGTCTTCTGGATTGTTCAACCAAGTATGTGGCTTATCACCACATCCACATGCCGTGCAAAAGTAAAACCCTTCTCTTACCGCACTGTTTCCTCTATACGGGCAGGGTGGGATGTCATTGTCACCATGACAAGACAATTGTCGGAGACTTACGATCTCCTCGGAGGCCCTACCCTTTGCAACCCTAGATCCCACCGCCTTAGCAAAGTTCTTTACCTTAGTTCCCAGTGATGGTGTTTTCACCTTGATCACTGTTTTATCCCCATGACGGGTGGTCTGAACTTGTGGAATTGAGTCCGGATTCACATCAGGGTTGGAATTCGAATTAGATTGTTCAAGAAAAGTCTCCTGTAGTTTTTTAGTTTTACTAACAGAGGACGATTTATTTTTCCCGCAATTGCAACCCATTCATATCTCCTCGTCTTCGGTGTCCCAAAAATCAATATCATCTTCAATCTCATCGATTGACATGTTGTTGTAGTTCTTGAGATTTTGTTTCTTTTGATGTCGTTTGGCCTTCTTCTTACTCTTCTTCACAGACTTAGTAAAATCTTGCCAGTCATCATCTTCATAATAGTAGTTGTTCATCTGTAAACTTCAGCGTGTCCATTTTCAAGTAGTAGGTTGTTTAGACTCTTGTTATTTATGAAAATTTCCCCAAGATATCTACCAAATTTTCCTTTTTCTTTACCGGTAACTACTACGACCTCGGAACCAACGGGACAGTGTTCAAGAACAAACGCTTTCGCTTCTAGTCCTCGTTCTCGTTCCTCTCCCCGTACTTCCCAAGCATCAACACCATAGAAACGAATTCTTTCTTTGCGAATGATGTTGAATCCACAGTCAACTAAAAGGTCAACGGTATCTCCGTCTACAACTTTCTCGACAGTGGCACGATAAGTGTATTGTGGTTTCATTTCTTTCATATTAGAAATCCTGTATATCTCCAATGAGGTTGTTTAGTTTGTGTTGAACCATGTAATTGAAAATCTTAGATCGTGATCCTTCAACTGGTTTTTCCCATTCATCCTGAATTCTCTCTACAATATACTCTGGAATCTTGGTCAAGTCAACTAAAGTTTCATTTCTTTCCCAATTTCTGGTTGTCTTCCAATTATCTATATCTTCAATGATCGTACCGATTTTCTTCTTCCCACAAGGCTTCTGCCTCTTATCTTCAACCATAAACACATCGTCATCAGAAAGAATGTTTGGGATACCGTCCGAACGATCCCCACCAATGACATGTTCGATGAGATGACGCTCGGGATCCTCACACACAATCATCTTCTTCTGAATAGGCGAATATTGTTCGACATTTGAAGATGTTTGGAGTTGTTGAAAGTCCTTATCACCAGACACGATCATAATCTTTTCGTTGTCGCAGTGCTGACGAGTGATCACGGCAATAATATCATCCGCCTCACAGTTATCAACTCTCATGTTCTTGTACGGGAATGTCTCTCGAACCTCATTACGAATCTTAGTGAGAGTATCGTAGATGGCCCTCCAATCGTTAGAATCATTGTCGTGAGACTTCTTACGAGCGGCCTTGTAGAGGGGAAAGAACTTCTTTCTCCAACAGTCCTTGGAGTCCTCACAAATAACAAGTTCACCATACTCACCAGAGAACCGACTACGAATATATCGATAGGAATTCAGTGCTGTATGACGAACCAAGTTTTCATCAATTGTACTGGTGTCTCCCCTTGTGTGAGCAAAAATACCGGAGAGAACTACCTGACTATTATCAACCAAAATCATTTTTTAACTTTCTTTCGAGTGGTCTTCTTCTTTTTCTTGGTAGGCTTTTCGTGATCTTCCTTTGCCTTTAACCAAGCATCATGCACAATCTTAAGATGCACATGAGCAAACTCTCGCATCCACTTACGATCTTCCTTGTTTCGATTTGACTGCAACCAGAAGTTTTGTTCCACCAGAAATTCATACAGAGAGTTCTTCTTCCAGAAGATCTGGACCCGGAGATCCTTACCTCGGATAAATTGTGGGTAATCTTCGGCCGGAGCCAACTTATAAACTCTAACTGAAAGGTTCTTTGAGATGACCTCAAGTCCTTGCTTGAGATATTTTTCATAAGAACAAGTCGATGTCTTGTTCAATCCAAGTGGGTTTTCACCATTCTCCCAAGTCTTTCGGGGGAGAATTTTCTTGACCACCTTCTTCTTTGTTTTTCTCTTTTTTCTAGTCGCCATCAATCAAATCCACTCGGAATAAACTTCCTCACGGACTCCTTCAAATAAAGGTATGTTGTAAGTTACCATCTTGATACGAATCTCGTCGTCCTGTAGGGACTTGGTTCGTTCATCGTCAGACATGTGCTGAATTGACATGTCATCAGTATACCTTCTTTCTTCCTTCTTGTCAAGCGTATAATTCAAATCATCTTTCCAAGAAACGAAACTGTCGTAGTACTCGGTAAACCTCTCACCAACTTCCTCATACGGTAATTCATATATGTCATCAAGTTTATAAAAGCGAACCTCTTTATTATCTAAAAGGTCTTTTGGTTTATACTTAACATTACCCTCAACCGCTAAATACTTACCACTGGGGGAAGGGTGCATCTTGGTCCAAGAAAATTCTATACCCCTTTGAGCCTTTTCACTGATGTAGTGACGACATTTACCGGTGGTCAAATTTAATACACTTCTACCCTGTAGATCCTCTGCGAATAAAAAATAATCATTACCGTCTGACCAGTTCTCCACGAAACCAAAGGGAAAATCTGAGGAGTTTCTGTGTGTAGTAAATATTTCCTTACCATCCTTAAACACACTTGCGGTAGTATAGTAGAACTTAGTTTTATTTCTATTCAACCAAGAAACTGGAGTTATGATAACCTTGTAAGTCCCACCGGGTGAGTCATATGTTTTTACCATAGAACGACTAGGTTTACCTTTCTTGAATTTATCAAGAACCTTTCTCCTGTGTTCACTATACCAGTTTTGTCGTATATTGTTGGATTTCATTTCTCGTTTCCTCTCGGGAAATCTATGAGTGGTAGACCAGTCCATATTTACTCCACAGTTATTTATCAGGCGCTTGTTAGTTTACTGAAGTTGTTTTTCTTTTCAAACGTCAGTGAATGTTCAAACTTATCACTCAACTGATCTGTCTTGTGAGTAATGATGAACACATTAACTTTTCGCCCCAAACTGTATAGTAGTTTCATAAACTCGTCGGTTCCAAGAGAATCCAAAGATGAATCAAACACTTCATCAAGGATTAGGAGATTGGTGTTCGCACTATTCTTCAGTCGAGCAATCTCTCTCCAAGAAAGCAAAAGGGCAAGATCAATTCTCATCTTTTCACCCTCGCTGAAACTCATGTAACTAAACTCGTCCCGGTGTCTACTCTTAATCGTCTCGTTGAAATTTTCATCCAAGTGAAACTGTGCAAAGAAGTCCATCGCGGAGAGATACTTGTTGATCAACTTGTTCATTACAGGCAAGTAATGTTTGATAATCTTAGATTTGATACCTGTATCTTTCAGAAGACTAGCGACTACACTATGTTCCTGCATGGAGATCATGTTCTTTTTCTTCTCTGTCTCTTTCCCTACAAGATCCTCCCTCAGTTTTTTAAGATTGTCCAGTTCAACTTGAGCTTCTTCCGTGTTCAGACTCTCTATTCTTCTATTCGCATTACGCATACGTTCCTCGTTGAGAGAAAGTTCGGTTTTCATATCAGACAACTGAACCTCTAATTTAGGCAATTCACCAGTCTTATCCCTAACCAACTCCCAACTCCGTTCTATCTTGGTCACCTTCTCATGAATCATAGAGAGACCATTTGAAAAGTCTTCGAGCTTTCTTTGTTTACCCGACAGCATCTGAGACCGATGTTCTTCCCGAATCTCTTGTGTACATGTCGGACAAGTCTTGTTGTTTTCGTAAAATGAAATATCATTTTCGACAGTCTTAATATTCTTTTCAATCGACTCACGAAGACCTTTGATCTTGTTCATGGATGACAACAAAGTATTCTCTTGTTCTAAAAACTTTTTGGTTTGTTCGATCTTGTCCGAAAGATCAATCAAATCTTTTTGAATGGAAACTTTTTCACTGGAGATTATTCCGATGTCCTTTTGAATTTCTTCAATGGACTCTTCACTTTTCTTTTTGACTTTGTTGATGTGGTTTTCGTGAACTTTGATCTTTTCTTTCGTAATACTAATTTCATACTCTAACTCTTTTTCTTCTTCTTTGAGTTGTGAGACTTTGGACTTTAACAATACATTCATCAACGAAAAAACATTGATGTCCAAGAGGTCTTCGATGACATCTCTTCTATCTGCGGCAGGTAATTGCATGAACGGAACAAAAGAAGAACTACCAAGGATCACCACTTGCGTGAAGGACTTGTAGTTCATGCGAAGGATTTGTTCCTCAAGCATTTTCTGATAATCTTTGGCCTTTGCAGACTGATCAATCAGAACACCATTCTTATGGATCTCAAATAACTTTGGTTTCAGGCCCCTCTTGATGAGATACTGATCATCCGAGATACAAAACTCAACCTCCACCATGCAGTCTTTTTCATTGATACTGTTTGGGAGTTGGGGAATGTTTATCTTACGGAAAGGTTTACCGAACAAACCGAACGTAATAGAATCCAACAAAGCAAATGACTTCCCGTGTCCGTTGTTACCGGATACGAGAGTCATGTTGTTATTGTCCAGATCTATTTCAGTAAACGCATTACCAAACGACCCAAAGTTTTTAAATCTTACTTTCTTGAATGATATCATACTGCTACTTTCTGTGGAGTCTGCCACCAGTCGGGTACGCTTCGGTTAGTCCACTTCGCAAACCTTTTCTTTTCTCCAATATAATATTTCTGATATGCAAGAGGAGCATCTTTAGAAACCTTGTATTCTTCAGGCATTGCTTGTGCAAACTCAGTTAGATGAAACCCATGAAGATTCTGAGGGTAGTTGTCAACAAACCAATTCACCAGACCTTCAGTCTTGTGTTCTCTATTATATCGATGTGTGTACTCTCGACATAAGTGTAGTGCGTGATCGGCCAACCAACAATAATTTCCTAGAGACTGTCTTGCCCAAATAGTACACGGGTGATTCAACATAACAGACTTAAACAATCTAATATCTGAATTGATGTCATCAGTGTCGTGAGTCCATCTTTTAATTCGACGACCGTTCTTGCTAATAGAGATAAACTCGTCACCATCTAGATAACGGTGAACGGTGGACAACATCTGTGCAGACTCCACGATCATTTTAACCACATGTTTGTCGCACATCATCTGTGCGGAAACTTGAGGATCATTGTCCAGAACAAAGATATTCATAACGAAAGGCTCTCCATATAAAGTTCTCTGACAATCCTTTTAACATTGTCTCGCATATCGGAATTCAATTCCAACGAATCAATCTCATCGTTTATGATTGTCATCGTATCCTTAGACATATCAACAGAAACATCCTCGTCATCTGCGGAGGAAACATCCTCCACGACAGTGATGTTCAACACTTTATGATCATGTAGTTTATCAAGTATCTTGTCAAATGTAAAGATCTTTTCTTTATTCAGTACATAAATTTTGACATACGATCCTTCGTACTTGGAGAAGTCCGACTCCAACAAAGGCGAAACATCTACACTGTCATCGTATGTGATCGAGTGAAACATTCGAGTCTCGTTCTCGACGAACTCCAGATCTCTAGTCTCGGTGTCCAGAGTATGAAATCCCTTCTTATCTTTCAGATCATTGAAGGTGATTTGATACTGGGTTCCCAGATAGAAGATATTTTTCTTACTATGCTTACTATGAAAGTGACCGGACAATACCATCTCAAACTTGTCGAAGATGTTCTTTTCCAACCCACCCTTGAAGGTCACTCCACGAAGAACTTCATACCCATTGATTTCAAAGTGACCCATAAGTATGGGAGCCTTACACTTCTCAATGAACTGGCAATACTCGTCATGGTTTTCACTGTTGATCCAACCAACAAGTCCCATGTCCAACGAATCAAAAGTCACAACGGAAGGTTCGTCATAGATCTTGATTCTATCGTTGTCGGACAACAACTCCTGAACAGAGTTTAGTCTATTCGTATTCCTGTAGTATGTGTCGTGGTTTCCCAACACACAATGTAACGTAATATCATATTCAGACAACCTATCCAAGAACCTTTTCTTGGTTTCGGCAAGAGTATGGAAATTGATAAATTTTCTTCTATCGAAGAAATCTCCAAGATGAATTACATCTGTTATTTTATTTTCTTTGCAGTAAGGAAAGAACTGGTCTTCAAAGAAATCTAAAAAGTAATCTAGAAATATTTGAGAGTCATTCCTCGCACCGAAATGGGTGTCGTTAATTATCGCAAGTTTCACTTATCATTCCTCGAACAAAATGTCAAGAGTCCCACCACTCTGATCTTTTTTCTTTCTACCCTTTTTCTTTGGAGTAAACTTCTCTATATCACTATCCGATAGATTGAAATAAGATGCGTAAGCATTTTTCTTATTGGGGTCTACCAATTCATTATCATGAGCCCACTTGGTGAACTTCCCCTCTTTATCCATCTTTTCCATTAACATGTACTTCACATATACTTGTTTCTTTTCTTTTTCAATTCTACGAAGAAAGGCATAGTATATGATCTGTGTGAAATATGAAAAGGGATTCTTAGACTTCTCTGGGTTGAAGTTGTGTGCATACATTAAACAGTTTTCTATCGCATCACCAATCATCTCTTCCCTGAAGGGGTAGTTCATGAAGTTTGGTTTGAATGAAAGGTGTTCAGCAATCTTCATGAAACACTCACCGATATAATCGGTAACAGGAGGTCGGGGATCACCCACCTCATCTGCTTCATTTACTTCAGTCTTCCATACTGATATCTCTTTAAAAAACTTTTCGTTGTCTACATAATGATCCGACTTAGATTTTGATTTAGCCATATTGAAGTCCTTTTCATACGTTCAAATTATACCACATTATCCAGAAAAATCAACCCAATAAAATATAAATTTTTTACTTGACAAGTTCCAAAAGTGTGTTACAATTTCCTTGCTAAAGGACAGAAGGGAACCTTTAAGCTAGCTTAGCCGTCACCCAAATAATCTTCAAGATCCTCCGGCCAGTCTGAGAAGTTGTTACCCCAGTCTTCATTCTCTTCTGTTCTTTCATCATCTTCTACCTCTTCAAAACCAAAATCGTCAAGTGGGATGTCTTCGAGATCGTCTGAGAGTATACCACTTTCAACTAGATTCTCAAAAATATTCTTTGGTATTGCAAAACTCATAATGATTACCTCTTCTGCCCCCGGTAACATCGGGGGTTTTTTATTCTCTGGATTTTCAGGAGAAGGTAAACCTATTTGTTTGGCAAGTTTGTCAACCAGTTCGTTTATATCACTGAGATCTAAACCCAACTCTTTGTATTCGTCTTCTTTTTCTTTTTCGGTTTCATACTTATCAACTGTTTTTTGATTGGGGGCTAGAGTGGTGACTATAAAATCACGGGGAATATCACATTCCATTTCATCAGTCCCACTCAACCAATTTTTAAGAACGGTAGTTTCTCTGAGAACTTCACCCGTAACCGGATGGTGTGTAGTTGCTATTCTGACTTGCATGGGTCGTTCCACAACGACCGTGTTCGCATTCACCCCTTTTACTACAGCAATTAATTCTTCACCACTCCGAAGTTTGACTAATCTGTAGGTCATGGTTATAGTCCTTGTGTTTGTATTTTAATCGTCTTATAATCAAATTGTTCTACTTTATATATCTTCAATCTTTCTACGAAGTGTTTCAGAGTGTGGTTCTTTCTTGATTTCCACTGTAGATCGTCTCCGATATCGTAGAGTTTGGCTACTTCTTTGTCTTGATGTTTTCTCAACTGACGACCAATAGACTGAAGAATTCTAATCTTAGACTTAGAAGGAGAAGCAAAAATAATGTTGTGTAGGTTCTTTATGTTGATACCCGTTGAGAACGTACCATATGAAGCCACGATGATTGCTTCTTTTTCTTTCTCGCAGATGTGACGTATTCTCTCACGGTCATCCATGTCCACACCACCATGAACCAAGAAAACCTTCTTGTCTGGATTGGCATTCTTGATCAATTCATATAGAGATTTACCATGTTGTTCTACGAACTGAAAAAGAACCAGAGTGTTTTGTTTGGTTGAACCTGCCAACTTGGAAATAAATCTGTTTCTTCTGTCGTTCGAAACAATCCACTTGATCTCATCATGATATTTCAGGTTCTTGACAAACTGCCTATCTTCAGTTCCGTAGTCCAGAAGAAGACAATCTATCGTTAGTTTGGAGAGGATATCCTTCTCCATAAGTTCCTTTGTACTGGTAACGTCATTTACTGGACCGAAGAGACCCTCGATTACAAGTTTATGGGTTTGAGCGTCGTCAAGGGTGCCTGTGGTCCCCACACGGTAACGGGCGTTTACTAGCTTAGTCATTATAGTAGTCAAAGATTTGGCTTTGAAGAGGTGACACTCATCACCTATGACGGCCTTGAACTGAGAGAAGTAGTCTCTTCTCATTCTGAAGAGAGACTGCCATGTTGAGACCACTATTTGTTTATCTGTGTTTTTATCTTGACCAGAAAAAATCTGATGTACATGTTTATCGACATCCCAGTCATTCAATTGACTGTAGTCTTTGAAGTCCGAGTACATCTGTGCAACTAGAGATGTGGTAGGAACAATGATAAGAATTTTTTCCCCATCCTTTAGACCTCTCTGGTAGTGACGAAGAAGACCGTAGATAATCAGACTCTTACCTGATCCCGTTGGGGATAGAAGTAGACATCTTTCTTTTTTCAGAGAGTGTGTGATGGCCTTGATCTGGTGATCGTGTGGTTTGATCTTCTGTCCACCGACCGAGATGTTCAGGTCGTTCATCATGTACTTCTCTACCATAGACTCGGTGAAGAAGTTATCCTTCTTATCTGGGAACTCTATTGAATACGATCTTTGATCGGCAAACGAACGAACATAGTCCCCGAGACCTTTGTAGATTTCTTGAGAAAACATATTGTATAGTTTTATTGTGCCGTCCCATACTCTACTTCTGTAGGCAGGCATGTATCTGTGTCCGGGAACTTTGAAAGTGAAGAAATCAGATAGCTCTTTCGCGGTACTTCTTTCACAACGAACTCTGATATTTACTTCATCAATATTTTCAACAGACAAATCAGGCATACAACATATTTAGGATCATGTACCGTTGAGGAATTTTCTCCACTCAATCGCGTTTTTGATTTCCCAGTTCCTATTGTTAATAGACTTTAGTACGGATTCGAGATAACTGACCTTCTCTTCTTGGTAGGTTATCTTCTGTTTCTCTAGAATAAGATCAGCATCTCCGTCGAGATACTTGTCCAGATCTTGTTTTAGAATCTTGAGGTCGAACGGTTCCCATTCTCTAGACTGAAGTTCCTCTTCACTCATCTTACCAGAGTAGTATTCCCACTTTGCCTTGTATGATGAGGCGTATTCGTACTTCATTCTCTTCAGTTTCAGTCGTTCGTCGTGAAACAGGTTGAGGTATTTGTTGTGCAACTGAGGAATACGAAGTGATTCGAGGTCGAGTTGCGTGTCGTCAATTTGCATGTCCTCTTGGACATATCTTCTAATATCATCAAAGTTCATAATTTATCTCCATTGTGTAATTATACAACAATTGGAAGTCAAGTCAATATACGGTTACGTCGTATGTGTCATATCTAAAAGTCACGGTTGCGGATACGGGATCGACACCAACATCCGATGCACTCATATCAATTTCACCTAGAGATGTTGGGAACATATTCTTGAAAGTGACAGAAGCTTGTGGTCGTGCGTTGCTGTTTAAAATGACAAGAGTGCCGTCTGTTTGGTAGTTTCTGGGATCTGTCTGAATGTCTGGGTTATATTTTTCACTGTTGATCGAGAAAGACTTCATCCAATCAAAGATTTCTTTCCAGTTACCAAGATCTTCATTGATCAAAAATGTCAAGGAGAGTGGTTCAAATTGCATCTTGGGATCTGCGATTGCAGTGGTAGGGAACTGATTGAGTATGTCAGTCGCATTTACTGAGATGGTTGGAACAGAAACGTTTTGACAGAAGTAAACCACCTCTGGTGTTCTGGATAGAACGAACCTAAAGGATGTGGGTTGTAGAAAGTTCTCATTGTCGGGGTGTCTGTCGAGAGCCTTTAGTGTATATTGGTCATATGATGCCATGTCAATCCTCCATTATATGTATGGTGAATTGTTTCCTGTATGTGGGAGTCAAAGTCTGATAGGACTTGGTGTCCCAGTTGATTGAGTTTAGTAGAGTCTATTGAATATTTTCTATCATGTCCGGGCCGATCTTTTACATACTCAACACAGTCCTGCGGATCCACACCCAAAATGTCACAAACTTTTTGTATCACATGTAAATTTTTCATATGGAATCCACTGGAAACATTGTAGACTTGATTATCCTTTGAGTTTTCTAGTATGAATCTAGTAGCCTTTGATGTCTCTTTTACATACATCCATTCTCTTTCATGGAGACCGTCACCGTACAGGGGAACTTTATCACCGTTCTTTATCTTTTTAAGGATGGTAGGTAAAAACTTTTCACTATGTTGTCTTGGACCGAAGTTGTTTGATGGACGAACCATTATATATTTCAGTCCGTATGTATTTGCATATGATGTTACTAGGTGTTCAGCCGCAGCTTTACTCGCTGAGTATGGATTTCTGGGATCTAGTTTGTCAGATTCTACGAAGGATTCATCAAATGCACACCCGTAAACCTCATCTGTGGAAAAGTGTAAAATCTTAGATCCGGTGGCCACACAGGCGTCAATTATAGACTTTGTACCATTGACATTAGTTCGTAAAAATACATCACTGTCTTTGATTGAGTTGTCTACATGAGTTTCTGCTGCTAAATGAATAACCCACTTTATGTCATTTTCTTTAATGATTATTTTTAAAAGTTCTGTTGAAAGTATGCTACATTCGGTCAGGTTAAAGTTGGGTTTGTCCATTACATTCTTTAGGTTTTCTTTTTTACCCGCATATGTAAAGGCATCAACACCATATACACCGTATCCATTGTTTACAAATTCTTCTGTTACATGACTTCCGATAAATCCAGCGCAACCCGTAATCATAATATTCATATTATATTCTCCTCGGTTTTTTTCACAATATCAGGATTCTGTCTTATAGTTTGAATCGTTATTAGATCTTTCAAACGTGTGGTTGACCATTCGTGGCATCTCGTAGTGTAGATTACATCGGGAGGTAAATCATCTCCGGTGAATGGTTTACCAATATAATCTTCACCTAGAATTCTAACGTCTGGTTTGAAGAATTTGATGAGGTCATATAATTCTTCTTCAGTTTGATACATGTAAACTTCATCGATATACTTGATAGCCATCAGAGTTTTGTATCTCTCATAATACGAAATAACTGGTTTGTATTTGGTATATCTTGTAGCAGATGGATCTTTTTGCAAGAAAACTAGGAACTTATCACAGTGTCTTTTTGCTTCCTCGAATGTATAAATGTATCCGGGATGCAAAATATCAAAGTTACCGGCCGTGAATCCTATTTTATATTTCTTCATGATAATCTCACATGGTGTTCATCGCGTATAATGTATGTATGAAAAGAAACAAGGGGGATCCGAAGATCCCCCCTGTTCCTAGTGTCGGATTAAGATCCGATGTTTTTGTTACGATCAGGAAG
>CETC01057809.1_pt1 | contig 22877 bp, 12 predicted proteins | sample 326911 | NCBI WGS metagenome assembly CETC01 (sample SAMEA2622694, study PRJEB7988) | marine metagenome | isolation source: saline water (ENVO:00002010), including | reverse complement strand
CCTTGGTTTGCTCCAAAGATGCAGGTATTTGAATCGGGTGAGGTTCAAGATATGTGTGGAGAAGATGTGTCATTCTGCTTAGATGCAAAGGAAGCAGGTTTTGAAATATGGTGCGATCCACGTATTAGAGTTGGTCACGAGAAAACAAGAGTAATTTGAAATGGCTAGCAAATCGTCACAAGCAATCAAAAGATGGGTTAAGTTACATATGCCAGAGAAATCCAATGCGGAACTCTGGTATTTGTCTATGCAATGTTTATTAGAACTTGAGCGTAGAGATTCAGATACATCGATTGGTTTAAGTTTTGATCATCCTTTAAATGTTTTTTTAGATAGAGATGACGAGTCGATATAACGTTCTTCGTAATGGTAAAGTGATTTTCACGAATATAAGTCAAATGGAATACTTTGATTTAATGGAGGATTTTGCATTGGAGTACTATCAGACAGGAACTCCGCACCCCAATGAAATTAGTTTTGAGATACTAGAAGATGAGTAAAGTTGCAATTGCTTATAAGGGAAGTTTTAGTTCACCGCTAAGTCTCGTAGAGAGCACAATTAAGAATCATAAGTCAATGTTTTGGAATTACTTCGAGGACATTGATTTCTTTTTTAGTACCTATAATATTGGTGATACGGAACTTAGAGATCTTTATGAGAATCATTTAGATAAAATTGAGTGGGGTTATATTGATGGAAGTTTTATGACTGCCTCAACGTGGACAGCACAGTTTGAGCACCACGGAAACCTCGCTCGTATGATACGCAACCGTGAAACTCGATATGATTTGATCGTAATTACTCGACCTGATTTACATTGGTTGAAGTCTTATAATGTGGTAAACATTGATAAGTCGAAGTTTAATATAGCGATTCAACATCAATCAGGTAATTGTGATGATAATCTCTTTGTATTCCCTCAGAATTACTTGGACGGGTTTGATAAGAGTATCAATCAATTGAAGAATAGTGGTGGTATTACACACGCATTAAATCATCGTTTGATTGAGAATGGTGTTCCAATTCATTATATGCAAAAGTATGATGAATCTACATTTCATACTAATTCTAATTTGGGGCAATCAATCTTTACGATGTGCAAATACTTATGAATTGTGATATAATAGGTCATAACTTGAAGAAGATATGGAAGAAGTTACAAAACCGTGGGGATCTTATACAAATCTTTTAGATGAAGATTATACTAAGGTGAAAAAGATTGTTGTAAAACCTGGTCAATCCCCTAGTTATCAGTATCATTATAAAAGAAGTGAGGTATGGATTATCGTAAAGGGCGTTTGTACTGTGCGTTATAATGATATTTTTAAGGATTATGGAGTTGGAGATACGATAAACATTTCTAGATTAGGTAAACATCAACCAATAAACAATGGAACTGAAGATGTAGTGTTTATTGAAGTGCAATTAGGTACTTATTTTGGTGAAGATGACATTGTAAGGTTGGAAGATAAGTATGGAAGAGTATAAAGTATTACTTACTACAAGTGGATTAGGTTCTAGATTAGGAAATCTAACAAAGTTTACTAATAAAAGTCTTGTTCGTATTGGCGATAAACCTACAATTTCACATATAATTGAATCTTACCCCTCAGAGGTTGAGTTTATCGTGACTCTGGGGCATTATGGATCGCATGTGAAGCAGTATTTAACACTTGCACATCCAGAAAGATCAATAAAATTTGTAGAAGTTGATAATTATATGGGTGAAGGAAGTAGTTTACTCTATTCTATCTCCTTGGCACAGAAATTTTTGCAGTGCCCATTCATTTTTCACGCTTGTGATACAATTCTGCCACAGAATTATGCAAAAGATATTGATTTTACAACAAATTGGTCAGTTGGTGGCATAGGAAATAACAGTCAAGCATACAGAACACTTAATTGTGTGAATGATCGTATTGCTTCTATCAATGAAAAAGGTGAGCAGAACTTTGATTATGTGTATGTTGGTGTGTCTGGTATCAAAGATTATCAATTATTCTGGAATCATTGTAATTCTATCGTAAAATCAGTTAAAACAAGCGATTTAAGTGATTGCCATATCATTAGGAAGATGAATGACTTCCGTGTTATAGAGGCAAATGAGTGGTATGATATGGGTAATGTTGATTCGTTAAAGAAAACTAGGGAAAATATTAAAGGAACTATCAATGTTTTAGATAAAGAGGATGAAAATATCTTTATTGTTAACAATCATGTGATTAAATTCTTTGCAAATAAGAAAATTTGCTCTGATAGAATTGCAAGAACACAAAATTTAAAAGGTTTAGTGCCTCCTATAGTGGATAGTCTAGAAAATTTCTACAAATATAGGTATGTTGAGGGTCATTTACTCGCTGATGGTATTAATTTAGAGAATTTTAAGAAGTTATTAGTTTGGGCAACTAATAATTTATGGAAAAAGAAGCAAGATTCATCATTTAAAAATAACGCAACGTCCTTTTATAGGGACAAAACAATTTTAAGAGTGGATAAATTCCTTGATAAGTACAATCTTATCGATAAAAGTGATTTTATTAATGGAATTGAGGTGCCTCCAGTCAGTTCTATGCTTGAAATTGTTGATTTTAATGAAATTATGGGGAAAGAACCCACTGGATTTCATGGAGATTTCATTTTAGATAATATTTTACGGAAAAATGATGAATTTACACTCATTGATTGGAGACAAGACTTCAATGGGAGTATTGATGCAGGTGATATGAGGTATGATCTTGCAAAATTAAACCATAATTTGGTATTGAATCATAAAGTTTTAGCAAAAAGTCTTTATGCAGTTGAAATATCTGATAATATTGAGTGTGATGTGTTCGTTAAGAAGTCATTTATGGATTGTAAGGAGATTTTACGTAGTTTTTGTGAAGAGTATTTGCAAATTGACTTCAAAAACGTTGAAATATTAACTGCTATCATATGGATTAATATGTCCCCTCTACATGAATACCCACTTGATATGTTTTTATACTATTTTGGCAAATATAATCTACATTTGAGCCTTAATAAATGAAATTTCCAAAGTATTATATTGGACCAATGAGTAAAAATGTAGTTGATTGTGTTATTGAGCATAGTCAACTACATTCTGTTGGGTTTATACCGTCTAGAAGGCAAGTTGATTACAATGGTGGTTATGTTAATGAGTGGTCAACCGAATCTTTTACTGATTATGTAAGAAAAAGAAGTTCATCTCCTCTTCTTTGTAGAGATCATGGTGGAGAAAACCAAGGTCAGGTTGAAGATGATGGTATGGAATCATTTTTAGAGGATTGTACTCATTTTGATCTGATTCATATTGATCCATTTAGAGTTTGTAAGGATATTAACTCTGCTTCTAAGGTTACAAAAGAGATTATAAAGTCTCTTTTTGAGATTAATCCTAGAATGATGTATGAAGTGGGTACAGAAGAGGCAATTTTTAAGTATCAACCAGAAGATTTGAAGAAATTTCTTGATTATCTGCAAAATTCATTAACATCAAAGCAATTTTTACAAATAAAATATGCAGTTGTTCAATCTGGAACTGGTTTAGATCTATCAACAAGAACAAATACTGGTAACTTCAGTAAAAGAAGACTTAATAATTTTATAAAAGTTGTAAAAGAATTTAATTTAATGAGTAAAGAGCATAATGGAGATTATCTAATAGATTCTTTTGATGTTGAATTACGATTTGATACTGGATTAGATGCAATTAATATTGCACCAGAGTTTGGTCAAATTGAATCAGAATATTATTTGGAACAATGTAAGAATGATAAAGAATTGTTTGAAAGTCTTTATCAAATATGCTATACTTCAGGTAAGTGGAAGAAATGGATAAAAAATTTTGATAGAATATCAAGAGACCAATTAATTATGACTTCTTGTCATTATACTCTATCAAGTAGAGATTTTATTGAGAAAATAAAATCCAATTTCCCTAATTCTGATGATGTAATTAAAAAAAGAATCAATTCTAAATTAAAATTATTAAATGAGCAAACAAAAAGTTATTGCATTTGATTTGGATGATGTAATTTGTTATCGTCCCACTGGGTTTGAGCATTATGGTCCTGATAAGTATGATTATTGCAAACCATATCCAAAAGTAATTGATTTAGTAAATTCTCTTTATGAGAATAATTACATCAAAATCTATACAGCAAGAGGAATGTCACAATTTAATGGAGATGTTGAAAAAATTTATGATATGTTGTATAATAAAACCACAAAACAATTAGATTCTTGGGGTGTAAAGTTTCACCAACTTATTATGGGAAAAACGCATTATGATCTTCTAATTGATGATAAGGCACTTAATTCATATAAAATTAAAGAATCAACTATTAATCAATTTTTAATGGAGGGAATGAATGGCTAAAGTAAAATCAGGTGCTTTGGGCACTGGTGATTACATTGAGGCTACACCAAAGAAAACTAGTCAAGGTAAGGGAAAACATACCAAATATTCTGATAGTTCACGTAATCGTGCTAAAAAACGGTACAGAGGACAAGGTAAATAACTCAAAAACGCCCACTAGGGCGTTTTTTAATGTAAATACATAAAACCCTCATAAATAAACAGAGGAAATAGTATAACAAATACCTATTCAATGGCACAAAATCGCTTATCAAGAGGATTTAAAGACGTAAGTTTATCTTTTGCACCACATCCTGTGACAAAAGATCTTCCTGTTTTGTTGAATGAACGTGCCATAACAAGGTCTGTAAGAAATTTGGTGGAGACTATTCCATCAGAAAGATTTTTTGATTCTCTTATAGGTAGTGATATTCGTGGCAGTTTATTTGAAAACTTTTCGCCAGCAATAAATGTTATTATTTCAGATCAAATAAAAGAAACAATATCAAATTATGAACCAAGAGTTGATAATGTTGAAGTTGAAGTAGATTCAACACCAGACTTAAATACTCTTGAGGTAACGGTTCTGTTTGATATTGTAGGTGAAGAATTTCCTACACAATCATTTACTTTCTTGTTAGAACCCACTAGGTAATATGCCCTTTACACAGTTTACAAATCTAGACTTTGATCAGATAAAATTACAGATTAAAGATCATCTTCGAGCAAATTCCAATTTTAAGGATTTTGATTATGAAGGTTCTAATTTGGCAGTTATTATTGATCTGTTAGCATATAATACTTACATTAACTCGTTTAATGCAAATTTACTTGCAAATGAATCTTTCTTAGATTCTGCAACTATAAGGGAAAATGTAGTATCACTTGCACGTAATATTGGATATGTTCCAAGATCAAAAACTTCTGCAATAGCAACAATCAAATTAGGTGATGTAGAAATAAATGATAATGTTGTTACTCCTAGTGTACCATTTATTGAATTAAGACCAGGTTTAGTATGTGTAGGATCTATAAACAATACAACATATAGATTTTCGATTCCAGATGAAGTCACTTCATCTAGGATAGTTACAAAAGAAGTTAACGGTGTAAAGAAGAGGTTTGCTCAGTTTGATGATAATATTTCAATCTATGAGGGAACTTTATTACAAAGACTGTTTAGAGTTGATACTAGCAAAGATCAAAGATTTATCATAGATTCACCAAATATAGACAGTTCAACGATTAGAACCTTTGTATCTGGTGCTGGTGATACTAGTAAAGGTAGAAAGTATTCTGTAGTTGATAATATTCTTAAGTTAGATAGTGATTCCGAAATTTATTTAATTCAAGAAGTACAAGATGAAAAATATGAGTTGTTATTTGGTGATGGATTATTTGGTAAGAAGTTAAAAAATAATTCTGATATAACGGTAAGTTATATTGTTACTGATGGTGAAACTGGAAATGGACCTTCTGAGTTTAGTTTCCAAGGAACATTTATGAATCATAATGGTGTATTATTACAACCAAGTGATAATGTTACCGTAACAACTATTCAACGTGCCTCTAACGGTGCTGAAGTAGAGGATTTATCATCTATTAAGTATTTTGCACCTAGATTGTATTCGGCTCAATACAGGGCGGTTACACCAAGAGATTATGAGGCAATAATTGAAACAATTTATCCTAAAACTGAATCTGTTGCTGTTGTTGGTGGTGAAGAATTAGATCCACCACAGTTTGGTAAAGTACAAATTAGTATCAAACCAAAAAATGGTACATTTGTATCTGATTTTGATAAACAACAGATTAAAAATAAATTGAAAAATTATGCAATTGCTGGAATTAATTCAGAAATTGTAGACCTTAAAGTACTCTTTGTTGAAATTGATTCAACTGTTTACTACAACTCATCTCAAGTTGCAGATGCATCTACATTAAGAACAACTGTTATTAATTCATTAGAGCAATATGCAAATAATGTTGAAATTAACAAGTTTGGTGGTAGATTCAAGTATAGTAAAATAAATCAATTGGTTGATAGAGTTGATAATGCAATTACTTCTAATATCACTAAAGTTATAATAAGAAGAGATTTAAAAGCATTATTAAATCAATTTGCACAATATGAATTATGTTTTGGTAATCGTTTTAATATTAATCCTGCAGGATTTAATATTAAGAGCACTGGATTTACAGTTTCGGGGGAAACCAATACTGTTTATCTTACAGATGTCCCTAATAAAGATGGAAATGGGAATTTAGATGGATCTCATAAAGGAACTCTGAGTATTGTATACCAAAATGCTAGAGGTGATTTAAAGGTTGTTGTTAAAGATGTTGGAGTTGTTGATTATAAGAAGGGTGAAATTATTCTTAATACAATTAATATTACATCAACAATTTCACCAAATAATTTAATTGAGATTCAAGCATTCCCCGAATCAAATGATGTTATTGGACTAAAGGATCTTTACCTTAGTTTTGATGTTTCAAATAGTAAGATAAATACGGTTAAGGACGTAATCGCTTCAGGAGAAGATGTATCAGGTGTTGTATTTACACGAGATTATTACACATCAAGTTACTCTAACGGAGTACTAGAGAGGAAATAAAATATGGCAAAAATTGATAAAACTATACAGGTTAATACTGTAATAAAGCATCAGTTACCTGATTTTATAGTATCAGATTTTCCGAATGCGGTAGAATTTTTTAAACAATATTATATTTCACAAGAATTTCAAGGTGGTCCTACTGATTTAGTAAGTAATTTTGACCAATATTTAAAGGTAGATAATTTAGTACCTGAAGTTATTGTTGGAACTACAACACTTTCATCTGAAGTTAGTTTAGAAGATAAAGAAATTAATGTTTCTTCAACAAAGGGATTTCCTGATGAGTATGGTCTTCTAAAGATTGATAATGAGATTATCAGTTATACTAGTAAAAATGATACTACATTTTTAGGATGCGTTCGTGGTTTTAGTGGTATTACTGGATATAATGTTGGAATTTCATCATCATTATTAGATGTTAATAGAGAGTCTTTAGTTTTTAATGATACTATTTCAGAAACACATGAAGTAAATGCTACTGTTACTAACCTTAGTGTATTATTTCTACAAGAATTTTTTAAAAAATTAAAAAGAACATTTTTACCTGGATTTGAAGATGTATCTTTTTCTAATGATCTTGATGTAGGTAATTTTATAAAGATTGCTAGAACTTTTTACCAATCAAAGGGTATTGAAGAATCTATTGCTATTCTTTATAAAGTATTGTTTAGTGTAGAAGCAAAAGTATTAGATTTAGAAGAGAATTTAATAAAACCATCTGGTGCAGAATTCATTCGTAGAGAAGTAATAGTTGCTGAACAAACTAGTTTAACTGGAGATCCTTCTAATTTAGTTGGACAAACAATTTATAAATCAACAGATACTAGAACACAAGCATCAGTTTCTGGAGTAGAACCATTTACAAGGGATAATAAACTATATTATAAGTTATCTTTATTTGTTGGATATAGTGATAGAGATTTAATTGAAGGAATTTTTACAATACCAGGAAATACTAAAACTTTAGAGCAAGTATCCGAGAATGCATCAAATATTTTGGTTGACTCTACTGTTGGTTTTGGTCAAACTGGAGTTTTAATAAGTGGAAGTAATACAATATCTTACACATCAAAAACTATAAATCAGTTTTTTGGTTGTGATGGAATTGTTACAGGCATTGGTACTGCTGATAATATTAGATCCAATGAGGTTATTTTTGGATATGAGAATGGAGATTTAAATAAAAAAGTTGAACTTAGGATTACTGGAGTTCTTTCAAGTTTAGAAACTATTTCTGATATTTCTTTAGTAACAGAAAAAGAAAAAATTTATGTTAAAAATGTAGGTGAAAAGATTGAAAACCCTACTGATGGTACTGCAACATATAAAGAAATATTTGCAAATTCATGGATTTATAATACTTCTTGCAGATATCAAGTTGAGCGAGATGGAATTAATGGATCTACCTTTACATTACCAAGTATAATTGAATCATCTAGTTTAAAAAAAGATGATAATGTTTCTATTCTTGGAAGAAATTCTCAAACAATTGAATTTGGTGCATCAAATGGTAAGATAGATGATATTAATACTTCAATAAAACCAAATACAGTAAAGATTGTTAATTTAACATCTTGGCCTGGTGCAGTAACTGGAAAGTTATATGATATAAGAAGAAATCTTAAAAAAGCATCAAGTACTGGTGTTACTATAAAAACTGGTAATAATAGTATTCTGAGTGATGTATTAAATGTTTATAATGATAAAGATAGTGAAGGATATGTAGTATCCAACTCACTACCAAGTTATCCTATTGTAACTGACTTAATTAAGGAGGAAATTAGTGGTATTAGTACTGATGGTAGTAATCCCACATTAATAAATGAAGTTAGTCCTGGAAAATACGATACAATATCATTTGCACAAGTAACTGCTATAACAAATTCTCCTATTAAATTTGTTAAAGGTGATTCAATTATATACACTGCAGGTATTGGAACTTTAGGTCTACCTGAACCTATACTTGGATTAGTATCTGGCAATAAGTATTATATTGATGTTTTAGAAAATACTGGTAATACAACTTCTAATATTAAATTATACAATTCTAGAGGTCAGCAAGAAAGTGAAGATCCTATTATTTTACAGTCAACTGGTGCTGGACAAGAACATACATTTACTTTAGAAAGGCATCATAATAGAACATTAGATTCTTCATCAGTTTTACGAAAATTTCCATTAAGACAAAATCAATTTATAGTAGGTAAAGGAGAGGTTCCAACAAATACTACTGGTATTTTAGTTGATGGTGTTGAGATAAGGAGTTCAATATCTGACGATAATATTTTTTATGGTCCAATAACAAATCTAGATCTTTTTAATGGTGGATCTGGATATGATGTTTTAAATCCACCTAAAGTTATAGTTGAAGATTCTATAGTTAGAGATAGTAATGGTTTTAAGATTGGAATAGGAGAAACTGCTTTAGTTGAACCAATTCTAGAAGGATCTGTTGAAGAAGTTTTTGTAGATCCTCAAGATTTTGATATTGATGAAGTAACTGATATTAGTCTTACTGGTGGTAATGGTAGCGGTTGTATCTTAGAAGCAATTACAGGACCTAGATTTAGAGAATTAGAATTTGATAGTAGAGATATATTCTTTAATGGTGGCATATCAATTGAAGATGAAACCATAACATTTAAAACAGAGCATAATCTTGCAAATGGTGAAAAAGTCTTCTATAACAGTAATGGTAATACTAATATTGGAATTGGTGTATTTAACGATGCAGGTAATACTATTACAGGAACATTAGCAAATGGAGCACCCTATTTTGTTAGTGTAGTTAATAGTTCAACTATTCATTTGTATAATAGTGAAAGTGATGCATTATCTGGTATTAATACTGTTGGATTATCTACTGATACAAATGCTAGTGGTGTTCATAAATTTAGAACTGTTTCTAAGAACACTATAAAAGCAGTAAAAGTTGTAAATTCTGGATCTGGTTATCAATATAGAAAATTAAATGTAAAACCATCTGGAATATCTACATCATTTGATACGATTAATCACAAAGATCATGGATTTAAAGATGGTGAATTAATTAACTATAGTCCAACTGTTGGTATTGGTAGTACATTTCCTAAAGCAATAGGTGGATTAGATCCTCAAAAGTCATACTATGTTATGAAAGTGGATGATAATTCATTCAAACTTGCTGATGCAGGTATTGGTGGAACATCAATATCTGATTTTAATAGAGGTAAATTTGTTGGTTTACAAACAACAGGAACAGGATATCAAACATTTACATATCCTGAAGTAACTGTAACAGCAAAAGTTTCATATGCTTCTAGTATTACTGGAGATTTTACGTTTACACCAGTTATTACAGGTAAACTTACTGGATCTTATGTTTATGAGCAAGGTACAAAATATGGATCAATTACTGTAAATCATCAGAAAGATCCATTAGTAACTATACAAAATGGTAGAGATGCTGAATTAAAACCAATTGTAAGTAATGGTAAAATTCTTGATGTTGTTGTTATGAGTAAAGGTAAGGAATATTATTCTTTGCCAAAATTAGTTGTAACTGGATCTGGTAATGGTGTTGTTCTAAAACCAGTTATTGGTGATGGAAAATTGCAAAGTGTATTGGTAATTAATGGTGGTATTGGTTATGATGCTTCTAATACCAACGTATTTGCCGATTCAAGAGGTATTAACGGATTATATGAACCAAGAGTAAGAAATTTAACAATTAACAATACAAAGAGATTTGGTGATTATTACCTAAACCCTCAAGGAGATACTTCATTAGGATTTAATATTGTTGGATATAATCAAGATTTAGCAAATCATTATGGAGAATCTTTTACTGTTGAACAAAATGGGAATTTTAAGGAACCTACAGACCACTCTCCTATAATTGGATGGGCATATGATGGAAATCCAATTTATGGACCTTTTGGATATACAGATCCAGATGATATTAATTCTCCTGTAGGTATTATTACAAGCAGTTACATTGCAGATTCTTCAAGAGTTCACGATAGACCAGTTGCAGCAACTGGTACGTTAGAATTTGATAATGGTTTCTTTGTTCAAGATTATTTTTGTGATGGTCACGGTGATTTAGATGAGCATAATGGAAGATTTTGCAAAACTCCAGAATTTCCTAATGGAGTTTATGCATACTTTGCAAGTGTAGAAATTTCTAGTGGTACTATTAAACCATCATATCCATATTTTATTGGTAAAACTTATAAATCACCATTCATTAAAGGTAATCATTCACTTGATCATAATTTTGACTTTAATGGTACAAATTTATTAAGAAATACTGCACCTTATAAAGTTGGTGATAAATTTGCAGAAAATGATTTTATTGTTGAATCTAATGAGTTTTTACGTCAATTATCAAATGTTGAATCCGTAACTACAGGTGATGTTACTGATATTAATGTTTTAGATGGTGGATTTGGTTATAAAGTTGGTGATTTTACTAAATTCGATAATACTGATACTAATGGTAGTGGGTTAAGAGCACAGGTTGATGAGATAGTTGGTATTGGTGTTTCTAGAATTGATACTCAATTAGACAGATTTGAGGATGTAAAATTTGTTTGGAATAGTCCAAATGAAGTTATTGCACATCATCTTCCAAAGATAGAATTAAATAATCAAGATACTGTTGTGGTTTCTGGTTTAAGCACAGTCGTTGTTAATCTTACAAATTCATTTAGTGTTGGAGTTAAAACTGATAGTATTGGATTAGCAAAGACTATGTCAGTTAATCCTAATGCACTTGGTGCAATAGAAGATATATTTGTTACTAAAATTCCAAATACAGTTTCTATTGGTGGATCCTTAAGAATTGCTGATGAAGTTGTTAAAGTTCTTAATATTCATGAATTAAATTCTGCAATTACGATTAAGAGATTTGCTATAGGAATAGCACATACTTTTGGAACGAATATTGATGTATTAAACACAAAAGTTTCAATACCAGTAAAAACTGAAAAATTTGATTCTAAAAATAATGATTTAGTATATTTTAATGGACCAAAATCAATTGGTATTGGTGCAACTGTTGGTGGTGGTGTGTATATTGATCATCCTATAGGGGAGATTGAAAGAACAATATTTGCACCTACTAGAACTATATTCATACCTAATCATCCATTTAAAACTGGACAACAAGTTAAATTTAGTAAACATCCAAATGGATCTCAAATAAATGTTGGTAATTCCCCTACAGGAAATCAATTTGCAATACCACAATCTGGTTCACCATATACTGATACTTTATTTGTAATTAATAAAGGAGAAAATCATATTGGTTTAGTTACTACAAGAGCAGGTTTAGCAAATACAAGTGAAGGTTTATATTTCTTCTCTAATGGTATTAACGCATTAACATCTTATAAGTTTACTGAATCTGAATATTTAATTTCATCCGATTATGAACAAGTAACTGGCGATATTGATAGAATAGTTTCTACTGTTACTACTAAGATTGGATTAGCACAAACAACCACACATGGATTAGAAAATAATGATGTAGTTAAGATGGATGTTATTCCATCAATTGGTGTTGGTATAGGAACAACAGACGCTATTTCTGTTAATTGGAATGATCAATTCCAAAAATTACTAATTAATCCCATACAATTTACAAATAGTTCTGTAAACATAAATCAACTGAACTTAGTAAATCATAAGTTAAAGACTGGAGATAAAGTTTTTTATGAAGGTTCTGCTACTGGATTATCAACTGGATCATACTATGCATATAAAGTAAATGATAATTTGATTGAATTGGGCGAAACTTTTATTGATGTAACAGTAAATCCTGTAAATACTTTAAAAATTACTCAAAATACTGGTGGAACTAATCAGAGATTATCATTAATAAACCCACCAATAACAGTTGTTAAAAATTCACAGTTAACATTTGGATTATCAAGTACTACTTTATCTAATTTCTCATTCAAAGTATTTTATGATAATGAGTTTAAGAATGAATATTATAGTTCTGCAGACAGTGAAAACTTTAATGTTGTAGGTCTTGGCACTATTGGTATTGGAACATCACCAGATTTACCTGTTGTTGGTGCTTCTTTAACAGTTTCTTACTCTACATCTTCACCATTAAAACTCTATTATGCTTTAGAGAAAAATGGATATATTAGTACATCTGATACAGGAGTAAAAAATTATTCAGAAATTAGTTTTGTTGATAGTGCGTATAGTGGAGAATTTAAGGTATTTGGTATAGGTTCAGATACATTTAAAATTTCACCATTTAAAATTCCAGAATTTTTATCATATACTGAAGATCAGTGCAGTAAACTTGAATATTCAACAAGATCTACTTCTGTTACAGGATCCATTAAGGATCTTAAAATCATATCAAAGGGATTTAATTATAAAAAATTACCTAAATTCTCATCTGTTAACAGTGCAAATGGTCAAAACGCTAACTTAGTAGCAATTTCTACATCAATTGGTAGAATCAAAGATGTCCGTATCGTTGATATTGGGTATGAATATTCTTCAGATAAAACATTAAGTCCAGAAGCATTTGTATCACCTATTATCAATCTTGATAATTTAGATGTTATTAAAAATATTAATATTGTTAATGGTGGATCTGAATACTTAGGTGCTCCAAATTTAGTTCTGTATAATCCAGAGAAGAATGAAATTGTTGATGAAGTATCTTTAGTTGCTAAAGTTCCAAATCAAAGTATATCAGAAGTTGAATTATTTGCTCCAATTAGAGGATTACAATCAGTAACTCATAAATTAATCGCTGTTAATAACTCTAACGGCGTAGGAATCAATTCTATGCAGAGTGGTTCTGGAATAGTAACTTGTGTATTAGAAACACCTATTACTGGGTTTGCAGTGCCTCCTTTCGCAGCAGGTGATGAAATATTTGTAGAGGGTATACAACTTGTTGGAGAATCTGGAATAGGAACACAAGCAAATACAAATACTGGTGTTTCAAGTGAAGGAACTGGATTTAATTCCAAAGATTATGAATTCCGCTTCTTTAAGGTTGAAAGTTTTATAAATTCAAATCCTGCAGTATTGAAGTACAGTGTTGCTGGATTAACAACAAATCCAGGATTTGCAAAAACGTTCCAATCTGGATATGCAACAATAATTAATAAAGATAATTATCCAGTTCTTGAACCAATTCAAGAAAGAGGACAATATCAAATTGGCGAAAAATTATTGGTTAATAGTGGAATTAGATTTGAAGAAACCGATTTAGTTGTTGTTGATTCTAGAGATGATTATATTAGAGTTGATGGATTATTCCAGTTGCAAAAAAATGATATAATCAAAGGTCAAGTTACTGATGTTTCTGCTAGTGTAACTAGTTTTATAGAAAATAAAGCAAAATTCAATATATCATATTCAAATCGCCAAGATTATGGTTGGTTGGATAATATAGGAAAATTAAATGATGATTATCAGGTTATTCCTGATAATGATTATTATCAAAATCTTTCATACTCTGTTAAGAGTCCTATAGAGTGGGCAAAATCCGTAGATCCATTAAATCGTATAGTTCATCCATCAGGTCTTAAGAATTTTGCAGATGTAGGAATATCTTCTAGTGTTCCTGCAGGAATATCATCTACTCAAAGTTCTTCTCCAGTTTTAATATTGGATGTAATAAATGATGAGAATAGAGTTGATACTATTAATAATATTGATTTAACAACTGATTATGATGCAAGAACTAATCCTAATAGATCTAAATTCCTACAATTTGAAAATCTAATATTAACAGATTATACTAAGTGCAAATCAAATAGAGCATTACAACATGATGATATTAGTGGTAAATTCTCAAGTAAAGGTATACAAGATAACTTTACAGAAATTGAAGAGATTGATGGTTTATTTGCAAATTATCTTGTTCAAATAATTGATCCAGATACTTTTGATACACAATTTAGTGAAGTTGTTGTATTTACTAAAACTTCTGATGCAATTTTATTTGAAAAAACAACAGACTTTACTACTTCTAAATTAGGTGATTTTATTGCTGATTGCGATACCTTTAATAGGAAAACATTAAGATTTGAACCAATAGAAAAATTTGAAAAAGATCATGATATTAAAGTTATTAAAATTAATTTTAATACAGATTTAGAAACTAGTGATTCACAATCAATAGGACATATAGATCTCAAATCATCTAATGTGGGTATTGCTAGTACCACCGTTGGATTTAATACAACAACAATAGCACAATTCTCAGAATCCGATTTCAATGCTTTACAAGCTAGTATTTTAGTTCAGGATGATATTACCAGAGAGATTAATTATAGTGAAGTTATTGTTGATTTTGATGGAACAAACACTTACATAGCGGAAAATTATGTAGATACAATATCAATAAATTATAGTTCAAGTAGGTTAGGTATTATTACAGCAAGATATGAATCAGGAAATATAAAACTTGATTTTGAAAATGAAAGAGATACAAAACTTACACTTCAAGCAAATATAGTTGGTTTAGGAACAACTACAGCAGGAACAAGTGTTTATAGGTATAGCCTTCCTGGACAACCAGCAGGTGCTGAAAGAAGTGCAAGATATGAAGCAACTTTGGCAAGTGATCATAATCCAGGAATAGGAATAACATTCACAACTCTTGATAAAACTATTGATAGTAGTTCTAAATCACTTGTTAGAGTTTCTTGTGGCGAAACATCTGCTATTCATCAAATAATTGCAATAAGAGATGCTGATGATATTGTTACAGTTCAGTATCCATTCGTATCTGCTGGTTCTACAACTGGAATAGGAACATTTGGTGGAGAAATTTCAGGAAATAATATTGATCTTAAATTCTATCCAGATTCTGAATTTGATTCTTTGATTGAAATCCAAGCATATAATAAAATTTTCTATACTGCTAGTGATTTTGAAAATACACCACCAGATCTTGATATTGGTGCAGTTACTGAGAAATTATTCTTATCAGCATATGATGGTCCTAATGGTGAAAGAGCAAATAAGATTAACTTTAATTTAACTTATGAGGGTATACCAATTTATAGTAAAACATTTAATCCCTCAGATACGAATGCTATAGGTGCTCTTCCAAATTCTTCAGGTATATGTACTATTCCAAATCATTTCTTTAACACTGGTGAGGAATTAATATACACTGCTAATTCAACATTTATTGGTGTAGGTGCAACTCCAATATCAATTGGATCTACCGCAAATAATGCTGGTGTAGTAACTACACTAATGCCATCTACTGTATTTGCTAAAGTTTTAGATGAAAATAGAATACAATTATTCAGTCAAAAATCATTTGTATCTACTGGAACTCCAATAACATTTACTGGAGTTGGAGAGGGAAATGCACATAGATTAGAAATGACTAAGAAGTTGAGTAAAACTGTTATTGGACTTGATGGAATTATTCAACAACCAATTACTTATACAACTATAGAACATACCTTAGATGGTGCTATTGGTATTGGTGCAACACAATTTGCTCTTAGTGGAATTAGTTCTGTTCAACCTAGAGATGTATTAAAGGTTGGATCTGAATATATGAAAGTTGAATCAGTTGGATTTGCTAGTGTTTCTGATGGAGTTATTGATGATGCAACTAATACTTCTCTAGGAATCTCTACTATTCCTGTTGTTAATGTTAAAAGAGGATCATTGGGAATCGGTGCAACAGAACATCAAGATGGTGCTGCTGCTAGGGTTCATAGAGGATCATTTAACATTGTAGATAGCACTGTATTCTTCTTAGATCCACCTAAAGGAAATACTAGAGAAAGAAGGAGTTTAACTAATCTTCCATATGTTAAGGCAGAATTTAATGGAAGAACTTTCACTAGAAGTAATTACGATACCAACATGGTATTTGATGATATTTCAGATAGTTTTACTGGTATCGGAAGAACTTATACTTTAAGTGTTGGTGGTGCTAACACAGAAACTGGTGTTGGTATTGGTAATGGAATTCTATTCATTAATGGAATATTCCAAACACCATTAACTCTTAATAATACAGGAAACAATTACGAATTTGATAGTACAAGCGTAGGTATTTCTAGTGTAGTATTTACTGGAATTAGTTCTGAAAATGGAACTCTGATGCAATCTGAGTTTGATATCAATCAAAATCAGTTACCAAGAGGTGGTATCATTGTATCTCTAGGATCAACTTCAGGTTTAGGATATGCACCACTTAAGGGATCATTAGTTCAAGCATTCAAGGATACTGCTGATAATAGTCTTGATTCAATAGTTGGTATCGGAACATCTTCAGGAGTAAGTTTGGGTATTCAAACTGCTTCATATAATCATATAACTGGTATTATCACAGTTACAACTAATGAAGTTCATGGATTATCTCTTGGTGAACCAAAAACAGTTAAATTAGAAAACTTAGAATTTAAGTGTTCTTCAGAACATGCGGGAGTAACAACAACTATATTCAATGATGATGATCGTGCTTTATCTTTAGTTGGAATAATCTCAGAAAGATCTGTTGAGGTTCAGGCTGGTGTATGCACTATTCCACACGTTTATCAAGGTGGTGGTGATTTATTTGAATTCTATGCTGATCTAAATGCAGGATCTGGTTATCGTGATCCAGTATCCATAGGTGTTAGTGATACTGAATATATTCATAAATTTGTAAGTTCAGCAAATAATTCTATTACTGCAAATACTGGTGCACAATTTACTCCATCAGAGGCAGTTTATAGTTCTTCAACTGGTAATCTATTGCTAACAGTTGGTAGTCATAGTTTACAGGCAGCAACTACACATACTATAGAGAATGCATCCTATGTTGCATCATCTGGAATTTTAACCATTACCATTTCTGGTCATAATTTCTCTAATGGTGATTATATTAAGATTGCAGATGATTCTTTAACATTCAAATGTGCAATGGATGGTAATACTGCAGATAAAACCTATCCAAGACCAAATGATCCTATCAGCAACAGATGGAAGGAAATATCCAATGTTACCACTAATACATTTACTATCGATGTTGGAGCATCTCCTATAGTAAACTTTAATGTAACAGATGCAGATTATAATCCTGTTACAGGTTTAATGGAATTAACTATTGGTTCTCATTCATTAAAACCAGGAACTAGCATTAAACTCGCTAACGAATCTATTGGATTTAGTTGTGATGTAGATAATAATACATCAACTAAGTATTACCCACGTTCTACAGATCCATTCTATGATACTGCTATTAAGATTGAGTCTGTAACTGATACAACTATTACAGTACAAACATTAACTACAATACCTTCTACAAATATAACACAGCATACATTTGTAGCAGCAAATGCAAATGCCGTAATTTCAGGTGGAAATTATGTACATACATTCCAATCTGCTGCTGAAAATTCTCTTAAAAAAGCGAATAACACCGTACTTATATCAGATAATTCTCTAACATTTACATGTTCAAGAGATAATCATTTAGGTAATCACACATATCCACGTTCTACAGATCTAGCATCTGCAAGTCAATTGGGTATAGATGAAGTTTCAAGCAATCTAATCCTTGTTAATGTTGGTGCTGGTGGTGGCGGTGGAACTGGTGGAGTAGTAACTGGTAAAGTTGCAACTAATGTTCATAAATTTGTATCTGCACTAGCAGGTGCTGCATTTACTGGATCTACACAGAAAAATGTTACTGATGCTGATTACGATCCATCAACAGGATGGATGCAGGTGACAAGTAATGCACACGGTTTTGTTGGATGTTCTACTATTACACCAACTAATGCCAATTATGCAAAAACAACTGGTGTTTTAACCCTCACTAAGAATGCACATGGATTTAATGTTGGAGACTATATTTTAATTGAAGATAATGCACTAACATTTACTTGTACAAAAGACGGTAATGCTACAGAGCATCCATATCCAAGATCTACAGATTATGCTAGTGGTAGGTGGTTACAGATTACAAATAAGACTGTTAATACTTTTAAAGTTAATGTTAATCCAAATCCATCCTCAGAGCAGTATGATCATACATTTGTTTCCGCAAAAACAATTAACGGTGGTGTATTAAAAGCAAATCAACTTATTGAAATAGCGACAAATTCTCTAACATTTACTTGTGCAAATGATCAACATCAAACATTACATACTTATCCTCGTGTAACTGATCCAATTTACAATACTGGAGTTCCTGTAGGTAAAACCGCTACTAATTGGTTTAGAATAAATGTTGGAAAATCACCTGCTGGAACTGGTGGTGCGTTAGAACTTAAGATAAATGAAGTTGGTGGACATTATGTTAATCCAGTTATTGAAATTCCTAGTCCAAGTTACGATGATGTTCCAGTTGAAGGTATTTCTAGATTGGGTAGAGGATTAACAAGAGAAACTGGTAGTAATTTGTTAGTAGATTTAGAAGTAGGTGCTGCTAAGACTTCAGTTGGTATTGGTTCTACATTCTTTGAGATATCTAATTTCCAAGTTTCTAGACATGGACATTCATTTAAGATAGGAGATAAGATTAAACCAATTGGATTAGTTGTTGATAAGAGATTGCAAAAACCAATTCAAGAATTTGAATTAGAAGTTAATTCAATATTCAATGATTTCTTCTCTGCTTGGCAATTTGGTGAAATAGATTTCATTGATAGTATTGAGGGATATCAAGATGGTATTAGAACTAGATTCCCACTATTCTTCAACGGTCAACTATTAAGTTTCATGACTGATCCTGGAGATTCAGTATCAGAACAAATTGATTTGGATTCAGTTTTATTGATATTCATAAATGGGGTTTTACAGACACCTAAAGTTGCATATCAATTTAATGGAGGAACTACATTTAAGTTTACTGAACCACCTGATGCTTCAGATAATGTTGATATATTCTTCTATATTGGTGATAGGAATGTTGATGTTGAGATTGTAGATATACAAGAAACTCTTAAGGTTGGTGATGATGTAAGAGTTTATAAATCTCCAATATTTAAAGATAGCCTTACTCAAGATGCTGAAAGAGTTATAAAATCAATTCAGGGTGCTGATATTATTGAAACTAATATCTATACTGGAATAGGTATTAATGAAGATGATCCTAAACCACTAAGATGGACAAAACAAAAAGAAGATTTATCTATTAAAGGTGAACTTATTTCAAAATCTAGATCTTCCATTGAACCTCAAATATATCCAACTGCAAAAGTTATTGGTGATGTAGAGACTAATACTGGTATTGGTGTTAATGGTGGTATATTTGTTGATGATGCAGAGTCATTCTATTATGAAGATTCTTCAAATCCAGCACTAGAAGGTGGTGATAGGTACAATGTAACTATCAACTCTGTTGACACTTTAATTATAGAGGGAGCACCTAAATCAACTGCTTCTATTAATGCTGTAGTATCTGCTGCAGGAACCATACAATCATTAACTGTAGTTGATGGTGGTAGTGGATATACTGCTGCACCAACGATTACAATCGGTGCTCCAATTGGTGTTGGTGTTGGTACTGAGACTAGAGATCAGTTTGCTGTAGCAGGAGTTTCAACTTTTGCAACTGCAACTGTAACTATAACAAATGGAAGTATTGATTCTTTTGATATAACAAATGAAGGTTTAGGATATAGTCAATCTAATCCACCTCAAATTACAGTTGATAATCCATCATTTAAGAATGAAAGAATAGTTTCTGCTGGTAAGGTTGAAGGTTATACTGGAATTATTACTAGTATAAAACAAGTATCTGGTATTGATGGTCATTCAAGAGCACTTGAATTTGGATTTGTTGCAGACAAAGAAGCAGATAAATTAAAAGTTGGATATCCAATTCTTGTTTCCAACACTAAAGTTTCATCAGCAATCACTTCCGTTGAATATACAGATAATGATATAGTTTCAATTGGATCAACCTTCTTAGATAATATCTACAAGGTTCATGCAATATGGACAAGTGGACAGGCAGGAATCATTACATGTAATGTATTGAGTAATTCTGATATTGTTGGATTGGTGACAACTGGATATTATAATCCAGCAGGTGCAGGTGGTGTAGGATTTACTACATCTCTTGGAAGAATTACTTGGGGTAGAATATATGATGCTACTAGATCAGATTCTCCGATTTCTATTGGAGTAACAGGATTAACTGTTGATTCTGGTTTAAGCACATTCCCAACAATTCAAAGAAGAAGTTATACCCAAACTTCAATAAAAGGATTGCGATCTACGGGTGCAATCAGAGCATTTGGTCTTACAAATTAAAAACCAAATAAAATCACTATAAATAGAGAAAAAAAGTTAAATCACAATGTCCGCAATTGTTACTGATCAATTTAGAATCCTGAATGCAAGTAATTTTGTAGAATCAGTTGAATCTGATAACAATTCATATTATGCATTTATTGGTTTACCAAACCCTGAAGGAACTACTGGTCTTGTTGGTTATGGTAGATCTGCAAATTGGACTGCTAACACACCTGATCCAGAAGATAATTATTCATATTTGTCACATGTTGGTGATACTATGATGTTTGGTAAAAAGATAGGTTCAGCAAATATTAGAAGAGTTATTAGAAAAGTAGAATGGACTGCAGGAAATAGATATGAAATTTATAGAGATGACTATTCTATTACCAATAAAAGTCCAATAACACAATCCACTAGATTGTATAGTGCTAATTATTATGTAATTACTTCAGAATTTAAAGTCTATATTTGCATTAGTAATGGTGGGTTTGGTGCAAAAGATTCACCTACTGCTAAAGGAAATCCTTCACAGGATGAACCATCTTTTACTGACTTAGAACCATCTAGAGCTGGCACTAGTGGTGATGGATATATTTGGAAATATTTGTTTACTGTATCTCCTACTGATATTATAAAATTTGACTCTACTGAATATATAACAGTTCCTAATAATTGGGGATCTTCTACTGATTCACAAATTAGATCTGTTAGAGAGAATGGTGATTCTTCTGTAAATGAAAATCAAATTAAACATGTTTATATTGAAAAAGCAGGTAAAGGATATGCTGATGGACTAGGACAGGAAGTTCCAATTATAGGTGATGGTACTGGTGCTAAGGCTAGAGTTGATGTAGTTAATAGTGTAATTACTAATGTTACTGTGAGTGCTGGAGGTAAAGGTTATTCTTATGCTCTTGTTGATTTGGGAACATTAAGTAGCAATGTTGCCTCAACTGATAGAGCAAAACTTATACCTATAATTCCACCATCACTTGGACATGGATATGACCTTTATACAGAATTAGGAACTGATAAAGTTCTAATTTATGCAAGATTTGATGATTCTACAAAAGATTTCCCAACAGATACTAAATTTGCTCAAGTTGGAATTGTAAAAAATCCAACTAAAGTAGGAACTTCTGTTACATATACAGATAATAGTTATTCTTCATTACAGGCGTTTGCATTCTCTGAGGTGGATGGTACACCTGTAGTTGGTGAAAAAATTACACAAACATTGACTATCTCACCAAATATTGGAAAGATAGCAACAGGATATGTTGCATCTTATGATAGCGATACTAGTGTATTGAAATATTTTAGAGATAGATCTCTAAATTATACTACTACAAATGATCAAACTGACTATACTGGTATATCAACTCAGGGTCGGATATATCAATTTGAAACTGGTGCATCTGTAAATCAAGTTGAAGGTGGTGCCTTTAAGGGAACAATTAATCACAATTTTACAGGAATAAGTACAAATCCAACTGGAACTAAGTTAATTAACTTGGGAGTTTCCTTCTCAGCAGGGTTATCCAATTCTGAGATAAATAAAGGATCAGGGGAAATTGTTTATCTAGACAATAGACCTTTGATTGCTCGTAATGAGAGACAAAAAGAAGACATTAAAATCATCCTGGAATTCTAAAGAAAAATG
>CETC01004283.1_pt1 | contig 22974 bp, 13 predicted proteins | sample 326911 | NCBI WGS metagenome assembly CETC01 (sample SAMEA2622694, study PRJEB7988) | marine metagenome | isolation source: saline water (ENVO:00002010), including | reverse complement strand
GCTAGCGTATGCAGAAGGAAATACTTTGTACCTTGCCTTTACTTTATAATAACATGCGTCTTTTGCCATAATTATCTTGTATTACGTCTTTTTGAACTTCTTGTGTTTCTTCTTCTTGAAAGACGACCACCATTTGATATATTAATGTCGTCTTCTGGTTTTATACCTAACTCCCAAGTATTCCAACCTAATAATAGAGCTACTCTTTGCCAAGCTTCAGTATCTTCTGCTACAGCAGCTCTTACACTTTGATATAACCTTATAACTCTATCTGCTGGAACGTTTGTAAATGCTGATATAGTTTGCGCAGCAGCCATTTCATCAAATTCATTATATTCTAAAGAATATAGTGCAGATCTCACTTTTGTTACTTTTGAATCTAAAGGTGGAGATATATCTAATAGTTTCCACGCTGAATCTTGAAAATTTGGTTTAGGTTTGTTGCTTCTTTTAGCAACATCTAATAAAAAGTTTTTACCAACCATTACAGCATTACCAACCATACCAGTACCTCTTAATATTGAATCTAGCATGCTGTTTGCTGTAGTTTGATATTTTTCTTTTATTTTTTCTTCTTCCTCTTCATCGTCATATCCTAATGCAAATAAAGCTTGTTGCATTGCATTAAAGATAAAGTTTTGAACAGCTCCATAATATATTAACTTAGATATATTTGTTTTTCTATCACCTCTTTTATTGGCTAAATCTTGCACTGCTCTTTTCATTAATCTAGTATACTGCATTGGAGTGTTAGCAAATGCTAATATAACTCGACCTTGCGGGCCAGCTTGTTCCATAGATATTCTATCGGGTCTAGATGATTGTTGTGCTTCTTCTGTTAACTCCATAAAATCTGCAAAAGCATCTTGCTCAGCCTCTTGTTGAGTTTTACCTTGTTTTAAATATGTATTAACTCTATTTCTATACATTGCTGCACCACCGTTTGCAATAGCAAAACTATCTGCAGCTCTTGTTAATATAAATCCTTTATTTAATAAATAACTAATAACTCCCCTTACACCTTTCTTTTTTGCTTGTTCAGCAATTTCAGATTCTTGTACATTTAATTGTAATCCGCCTCTTCTAGTTTTCAAATAATCAGAATTAAATATCATTGAAAAATCTGACCAAAATTGTTTTTGATTTGCAAAAGCTTTAGCTGCTTTTAACGGATTATTATCATGCCAATTCATGTAGTTTACAGTTGATATAGTCTGCAATACGGCTGATCTAACGTTTACGAACATAATAGCTCCTACTGAATTATTTAACCAATCTAGCCAAGCATCTATTTGAGGATTACCTCCACCTGTTCTATTACGGCCAAGCTTCATTCTTGTTAATATATTTTTTAAAGACCTCACATAACTATCTCCATAAGCAGCTCGTAATTTATTATACATAGCTTCATCAAAAATAGTATCAACGTTGTTTTGCCATTGCTCTAAATATTTAGCTCTTTTATTTACATTTATATTTTGTTGTAAATCTGTAGTTATTGTACCTGCGTCCCAAGCTTGACCAGGTTCGCCATAACCACCTTCTTTAGTGATACCTATAAGTTTTTGGGCAAACTCTATTAATTCAGCATCGTTATTTACTGTTTGTAATAAACTATTTTTATCTGACTGAGATAACTCTGGAATTTCCATATTTTGTTGATTCCATATCCATACTCTTACAGCATCTCGTTTTGTAAAAAATGGTTTACTAGCATCAGTTTTTTCTTTTAACTTTTTAACAACATTAGGCATTTGTTTTTTAAGAGCATCATAATCATTCATAGTTGCCATCCTATCTCTAATGATATTTTCAGTTGCACGACTAAATGGTTTATATATATGTTCTTTTATAAATTCGTAAGCTTTATTACCAGCTTCACCTTTAGGTAATACTGCATACATTAATCCGTTTAAATCTTCTGCAGTATATGGTATAAATATACTAGATAATCTAAATCTTCTTTTTACATCACCCCTTCTTCCTTTTACACCTTTAAATCTAGCCTCAGCTTTTATACCTGTGCTTTGTTCTACTATTTTATTAAACTCTTTATTTAAATCTTGCTCTTGTGTAGATTCTTGAACTTTTTGCTTAGGTCTTTTTAATTCTTGTAAGCCTTTTTTAGTAAGATTGCCAGGTTTATATCTTGTGATATCTTTACCTGTCATTTTATTAACGGCATTGACTTTTTCCATTGTAGCATCAGAAATAAAATCAACTCTACTATTAGAAAGTATATTATTTACATTACCTAGTATTTCATTAATGTTATTAGTAGAATTTATAGCCTCGTACATGTCCTGTTGTAAATCATTAATAGGCGGAGTGTGTTCGTAAGTAAATGGCCCTTCTGCTTTTTCAACATATCTTAATTTACCAATTAGTCTTAAACTACCATCGCTGGCTAAGCCTGAAATACTTATAAAATCTAATGCTGCTTGTTTACCTTCATTAAGCAAAAGCTTTGCTACTTTACCTACATACCAATTTTTATGTAATTCAGATTGCGCATCCATTTTCTCAATATTTTTTTCATAATATTGTATCAATTTTGCTCTATCGTTTTTTCTTCCAGATTTTTTTGTATGACCGCTAGGCCTTCCTACATATTCAGTAATTTTTTTGAACTCGCCATCTTTATCTTTATGAAATATAGAGTTGTCTCGTATTTCAAAACCTAATGTTTTTAATTTAATGCCAAATTGTTTTTCCCAATATTTAAAAGAAACTTCATTACTAGATCCTTTCCAAAGACCGTGTGATGCAGAACTTTTAACATATGAAGAATGCTCATATTTAAAAAACTCAAATATTACATCTGCTTTTTCTTTAGAACCTAATTTTTCATCATTAAGCTTTTCTTTTATTTCTTTTATTATACGTTTAGAATCTTCGCTGTATCTTTCTTTAACAGTTTCTCGTATAGCGGCAAGATATATTACTTCAAAATCATTACTATCAATTATTTCAGCTGATAAAGGACCTAACTCTCTTGTAAATATTTGTTCTTGATTTTTACTTAAATTTAAATCTTTTGAAGCAATTTTTATTGATTGAGATTTTGCTTTATTAAAATTTGCACCAGCTTTTAAAAGTTGTCTTATTGATTTTAAAAACCCTAATAAAGATTGTCTACCTAATTCTATAATTGGATTGATGCTTAAAACATTAGGGTCTGGCTTTGCGTCTTCAAGCTTTTTAATTACTCGATCTAACTTAGCTATTACTTGTGATTCAACATTAGCTGGAACTTCTTTACCTAATAGCTCTTGTATATCTTTAAATTTTTCAGCAACAGCAGGATCTTTAATTGCTTCAGATACTGCTTGTTTACCAACAGAATGAGATAATATTTTTGATAATGTTTTCTTTCTTTCAACAACAGTAGTTAAGTTACCTTCGCTAAAGTATGAAATAATTTCTGCATCGGTAGGCGTTTGATACTCATATCTTCCTTCACCAACAGGCGTACCTCCTTCCGCTGCTTTTGCTCTACCAATTTTTTTAGGTTTATATAAGCTTTTAAGCATTTTATTTTTATACCTATTGTAATCTTGATTACCAGCCTCTTCAATAACAGCTTTTATGTCTGCAATATTAGTTTCTAAAAATGTAACATATTCACTTAAAGCATCAGGGTTTTGTTTAAAATTACCACCCATTGCATCCATTATATCTTGGAAGAATTTACCTTCAGCAGCTTTTTCTATAGCTGTTAAAAATGGGTTTTGATCGCCTTTTACTTTTTCTGTTACACCTGGAAGTTTACCACTTAATATTTCTTTACCTTTAGTATTACTTTCTTCTTTATTTAAACCTGTAATACCTATTATATTATTTGCAAGATTATTATTAGATTTTGTATTTATATTAATACCTTTATCGCCTATTATATTATCAGATTCAGTTACATCTGTTTTTACAATAAATTCACCTTGTTCATTTGTTTCAATTGCTAAATCAAATATAGCAGGTAATCTTTTAGGTAAAGTTTGCTGTAAGTATGCACCAAACGGTACATTTTCTTTTATTTTATAAGAATTTATAATCTTTGCAAATTCTAAATTTATTGCTGCTCTATAGTCTTGTTCTGATAATCCACTTTTTAATGTAGGATTAAATGTGCTTTTTATAAGCTTTTCAATAAACCCTCGATTATTTTCAACTAAATCATTTTTTGCTTTTTCAATTGCCGCTGGATCAGCATTTGGATCTTTTATAATTTTTATAAGATCAGCATTTTTTTGTGATATATTTTGATTTTTTAAAGATATATCCCCAACAACTTGGTTTAATTCTTTTTGTTGTTCTGCTAGTTGTTCTTTAAGTAAAGCTGATTGTGTATTATATTCTGAAGGTGATATTTCTCCTTTTTCTCTTTTTTCTGAAAGCTTTTTAAATTTATTTTGAAACTCTTTATTTAAATCTTTAAATTTAGCTAAAGAATTCATGTCTTCTTCAGATAATTGATTTATAAGTACATTATCAGCTTTTATAATTTTTTTAATTTCATTCTGAGCAGATTCTATTCTTTCTATAATAATATCTTGCCCATCTTTATCAGTAGTTTTAGCCAACTCCTCTTTTAGTACATGTACTTTTTCTTCAAGATTTTTTATTTTTGTTTTATTAGCTGAGCTTCTCATATTAAAAGCAGCTAATTTAGCATTCAAAGGCAATACTGAACCTGCTAAAACAAAACCATCAGCACCAAATGTAGCTAAACCAGCTATACCAGCAAGAGCTGCAGCATCTTGTTTTTGTAAATTTCCACCAGAAGAAATTATACCACCACCAACAAATCCTTGTAAAAAGCTTTCTAAACCTTCTTGAGTATTTAATGAATTAACAAATACTTCTCCTAATTCTACGCCTCTAGCGCCTTTACCATAAGCAGTTTCTACTTGCTCTATGCCATGTTGAAAATATTCTGTTAATCCTTCTCTAGTACCTGAAGATGCTCTTAATGCTAAAGCTCTAGTATAACTGGGTGGTTTAGCCCTTAATGCTCTAGTTACACCTTTTATACCAAATCTTTCTAATAATCCTGCAGCTCCCGCTGTTACTAAAGGCGCTCTTACATCATCTTGGCCAGTCATTATTAATTGTTCTAAACTAATACCTAATTCATCTGCTTTAGCCTGATTTACATTTTCATAAGCTCTACCAAAAAAATCTGTATATATACCAGCCCCTCTTGTTGCACCGCTTATAATTATAGATGCTCCAAATGAACCAACAGCATTTGCTGCTCCAGCTACCATTTCTCCAAGATCACCCTGTTTCCATCCTTCGGTTATTGAGCCTGTTTGCCCCATTCTTGCTTCTATTATTTGAGCAGACTGGATTTGTCGAATTAATTCTTTATTTGCTTTTTTTAAACCAGCTTTTTTTACTTCTTCTGGTAATATATCAGCAAGTATTCTTTTACCAACTCTAATACCGGACACAGTTCCCACTGCACCACCTGGTAAAAATTTTTCAAAAAGCTTAGGCGCTAAATCTTTAATATAATCGTCTACATTGCTGCCGCCCTCAGAGCCAAATAATTGTCTTGCAAATTGAAGACTAGATATTTGGGTATTAGGATAAGCTTGAGCAATCTGTAAAAACATATTATCTACAGCATTTATCATTTTACTACCAAAGCCATCACCTTTACTTTCTGATATTGCTCTTGCGTTATTCATTCTTTCTTCAAAAACAGCCTCTTTGTAAAGTTTTAAATAATCATCATAAGATTTTTTTTGCTCAGGCGTTAATACTTGTAAATTTGTTTTTTTTGCTTTTCTGCTTACATTCCTTAAAGCAGTTGGAGGTTTTGGCTCTATAACTGTTCCGCTTACATCTACATAAGGAGCATTAGGTTTTAAAAAATTTTGATTAGCAGTGTTTTCTCCGGGTATTAAAATACCTTGTTCTATTAATGAACTTTCTAGTATTTCAAAATTAACGCGTTTATTTTCAGGTATAAATTCTTTTAAATCAGTTCGTTCCTTAATTTCAGGATTAGCAGCTAAATAATCGTTTAAAGATAAACCTAATGCCTGCGCATGACCGTACATGTCCGCGGTAGTATACAAAACGTTATTATATTCAAACATATTTATTTATTTGTAGGAAGTCCTTCTATAATATTTGTCATCCCTTGTAGTCTTTCAGGACTATATATTGTTTTTGCCGGATTTTCTTTTCTAATTTCTTCTATTCTTTTTTGAATTTGTGATCTGCTAAAACCTAAAGATGAACCAATAGCATATATAATTTCATTTTCTGTCATACTTGGATTAATTCTTACTTTTCCTTTTCCTTGATCATATTCCTGTTCAAATTGTGAAGAAGCACCAATTTCAATTTGCTCTTCTATATCAAAATCACTGTCTATAGGTGCATTTACACTAAAAGCTCTTAAATCGGATTCTACGCCTTCTAATTCTTGCAATCTGTTTAAAAAATCTTTACTAAATCTTTTTATTTTTTCTTTTTTAACTCTACCATCTTTATCTCTATATTCTACATCTTCTGTTACTTTATAGCCTTGCCTTGGGAGAAAATAAATTTCTAATAAATTTTTATCAAAAAAGTCTTTTCTTTTGTTTTGAAGAGATACTTGCTTATTATAATCAGTTATTTGATCTTTACTACTAAATGGCTTCCCAGTTCTAGGATCAATTATTGAAGGTTCAGGAACATATTTTACAGCATTTATATCTACATTTAATAATGAACTATATAAATCTTCTGCTAATTTATTTTTTACTAATTCTTTTTGATCATCCGAAGCAGTCCATTGATCATCTCCAATTTCGTCTTCATAGTAATATTTTATTTGTGTTTTATCAAATATATTTAATAAATCGCTTCTATTTTTAATTTCATTAATAATTTCTAATTTTTTACCTGGATCTAATTGAAAAACTTTAGCCCCTAAATCCGCCTCTATTCTTGACGTTAATAAATTACTTTTAGTTTTTATAACATTACCAACTTTTGTTAGCATGTCTGCAAATAGTGGATTTTTTAAATTATTATATTTTATTTCAGGAGTTATGTATTTAGTATTTGTTATAAGTTCTGCCGCAGATAAAGATTTAGGTACATATCCAGAAACATCTTTACCATGTGGTAATATAATTCTTAAACCATTTTCATCTCTTTGTAAAAGATATTTGCCATTTTTAACTCCATACCTAGCCATTACAGCTGCTTTATTATCGTCATTGTCTCTAACCATAGTAAAATCAACGTCTTGGTCACTTTCTATAATAGGTTTCATTATTGCAGCAAGCTGCACTGATTCATCTAATATATTTTGATAATAAGTCATTTTTTCTTCATATTGATCAAAACTCATCTTGCCTAACTTGTAAGCTTTTACATCATTGCCATAATCTTGTTTTAAATCTCTTAAAAATTGTCTATTAGTTGCAGCGGCTTTTCCAAAAGCTTGATTTAATTGTGAATTAAATTGCATACTCATCATTAAAGCACTTTCTTGAGCTGCTTTAAATTCTTTTTCTTTTCTTTTATCTGCACTTATAGCTGAAGTAATTCCTGCCGCTAAAGCTTCACCTAAACCTCCTTTATATCTAATAGGTCTAGGATTAGAATAATCTCCATAATTATATTTGCCATATGTTACTACCGGTAATGCCATAATTTTTTTTTATTAATTCCCAAAAATTCCTGCTAGTACACCTGCTGTATTTGCACCCATTCCTGCTAAAGCGTCCATTCTTTGCTGACCAAATTGTTGAGCTAATCCTGCTTGTCTAGCTATATCTGCTATACTTCTGCTTTCTTCTGCTTGAAATTTAAATGTTTTTCCTAAAATATCTGCTTGTTGTAATCTTTGAGCTTCCGCTAATCTTCTACCTTGAGCTTGTTGTTCGCCTTGTGCTCTTAATCTTGCGTTTTGAGCTTCTTGTTGTTGAATTGAATCAGCCACATTTCTTTTACTTTGTACAGCAGCTTGAGCAATTGCAGTAGCAGATGATGCACCGCCACCTAATGCCCTTTGTTGATCTAATACATTTGCTAAAGACATATCTGCTTGTTCTGCTTGAAACTCTGCGGCACCTGTTGCAACTTGTAAATTAGCAAAAGGATTGCTAATCATACCGCTTAAATCCGTTACGTTTTCATATGGATTTATTATATCTGGACGATCTGCTATAGCTTGATTTAAAGCATCATTAGCTCTTCCCTGCGCTTTTCTAGCTTTACCCGCGTTTATTGCACTAAATATTGCCATTGTTTATAAATTTTTTATTATTTCATAAGATGGTTTTTTATCAACATCCCATCCTAATTTTTCGTGTACATTTATCAAATGCTTATTTCTACCTATTGTAAATACATGTTTAATCCCTTGCTCGCTTAAAACATGCTCTACGGCTTGAATTAAGAGCGTTATCGCGTCTTTTCTGTCACTTTCTCTATATTCTGGGTTAGATATAACCCATTCAAGTAAAGCGGCCTTAGAATTAGTCATATAAACGTAGCATGCAACTACGCCTATTTTGTTTTTTTCTACTATAAAGCCAGTATCTGGTAAAAAAGTTTTTGGAACAGGTGGCCATTTCCACCCCTTCCACCATTTAACTAATGTTTCATAATCTGACTCAACGAGTCTGCGTATATTAAATTTCATTTAACTTGATTTTGATATAACATGAGATACAGAAAATAACTCTTGCTGAGTGTCATTACCGTTACTCATTTCAACTACTGAAAATAAACCAGCTATTCCAGCCGTATCTAATCCAGTAACACCGCCTTTTATAGCGCCAGTGTCATTTTTTATATAAGAATAATATTTATCTTCTTTCTTTTGAAATTGATTTAAAATATCACCTGTTAAATTTAGTTCTGATTGATCAATTTTTTTAGCTTTTTGAACCGTTTGTCTTACACCATCTTCTGCTTTTGCAGATTCCATAGCCCAATATGAAGTTCCTTCATAATATATACTTAAAAAATTCTTAACTGTAGATGGCGATTCATTAGCAACAAAAGTAATATATGATGCGTTGCCCTGTCCATAAAAGTTATTACGAAGCTCATTTACATAATGCTGCCATATATTATTTTCATTTAAAGTAAAAAACTTTTTATTATGACTAAATCCAAAATCAGGTTTATAGTCATAAAAACTAATCCATCCATTTATGCTATCATCAAACGATAAAGTATAATATTCATTTACAGATAAACCATCAATAGTACCGCTTAAACCCTGTAAAGATACCACATATTGATCATGATGGTCGTCATAATATCCTACAACTTTATCATCAGGATAATCATCTTTTACTAAATTTAAATTATCTCTAAACCAATCACGCATTCCATATTGAGATATTTCAGTAATACCATCTCTAGATAATCTTAAAACCGCTGCTCTATTTTTATCTACAAAATATTTTCTTATACCTTTGAAAGCAAAACTTTCAGGATGTTGAGTTCCATATCTTCCTTGATAAGGAATTATTTGACCTATTACCGCGGCACCAGATGCTGTTAATCTTCCTCCTTCAGCTGTAAATAACGCATCTTTATCAATTAAAGCATAACTAACTTTATCAGATTGCAATATATTTAAATTTGTATCTTCAGCATGTAGTTTTTGTATAGGCCCATTAGCAGGGTCAACCGCTCTTGTTATTGGTTCACCTGCGCTAAATACATTTGTTCTATTAACATCAGTTTTTGAATTATAAATACCAGAATATATTAAAGCATTATTTCTTCTTTGCCCTGCAAAATTTTCATCTACTAAATGAGCTTTAGGCCCTATGCTTACAAAAGGTTCATTAAAACCTCCTTTTATTCTAGATTCCTCAAAATGACGAACAGCTGTTGCAGATCTTATAATAAAGGTATTTTGAAACTGTATGTCAATAGTATATCCCATAATTAATTATTACATGTTTTATTAGCTACATAAAGTTACCGAACCTACTACACCTGAGTTATTAACAGGCGCTTTAAAAGATGTTCCTGTACCATTATGTGACCCTCCACCCGGAGACCAAGCAAAGTCAGCATTACCTCCAGCAAGCGGCGTAGTTCCTTGAGCATCTGTAAAAATAGTATCACCTTGAACAGGCACTGCATCAGTTCCATTATGATAAGCAAGAATACCTACAGCTCGATCACAAGCATCAGGAATTGGTGACGAAGCTCCTTCTGACCTATAAAAAGATGTAAAGTTTGACGATGAAATAGTTATAGATAAATTATCGTTATCTTGTAAACCACCCACATCAGTTGTTCTTATACCTAATGTATATGAATCTCCAGCTGTTAATGAATTAGCAACTGATATTACACCTGTACTTGAATTAATAGAAAAATCATTATCTGTATTACCGCTAACTATTGAAAAGGTTAAATTATTAGCTGTAGCACCAGATTTAGCGCTTCCGTTAACAGCTGTTATTGTTCTAATAGCAGTACCAACTGTAGTTGATGCTGCTAATGCTAAAGATGAACCAACTGTTTGTGTTGGCACAACGTTAGATACGGTAACTGTTTTAGGAAAATTTTGTGAATTACTGCCTTTTGTAGATTTTATTGTAATACTATATGTATCTTGATTATTATTTTTAAATTCAAATGTTTCTCCAGTATCTAAATCTTCACCATCAATTACAAAAGCTCCAGCTCTATCAGTACCATTACCATCAAAAATTGAAACTATTGAATATGTTGGAGTACTAATAGTTGATCCGCTCGAGTCTGTAGTTGTTAAATCCGCAACTTTAGTGCCTGATGAAGCGCTTTCGGCTACTGTGTTTGCACTTAAAGCTACCGCGTTTGGAACAGAACCAGTTAATCCTTCGTCTATTTGTTCATTTAAATGTGACACTAAACCTGCTGTAGAAGTTTCAAAATATAAATCTAAAGCTGAAGAAACTGGTTTTGTTTCTAAAACAATTAAATTATCAAACGTAGTTCCTTGACTATGATTACGTCCACTACCGTCGGGTAATTCAGCTAATAAAGGATTTTTATCATTTAAATAAAAATCAGGTATACTAGTTCCAATACCATGCTCATTTTTAGTACCTATAGAAATTATATCTATAAATTCTGTACCACTTTGTTGTGTTGAGCTACCATTAGTATCTAATATTTTAGGCAATAAACTTGTTTGTGATCCTTGAGTTCCGTCTTCAGTATTAGTATCAGTAACATCTCTAGGTACTTTATTTATATTATCACCATGCAATACTAGCCATGATCTTTTTTCATCTGCTGGAATATTATCTAAAATAGTTGGTGCAAATACATTATGATATTCTTGTTCTGCCTGTTTAACAACTATTTTATATGTGTGCCAACCTAAAGGGTTAGTGTCAGCGGAATAAGCATCGCCAATTACCCCATTAAAGTTTAATTTTAAAGCATAATGATTCCATGATGCAAAACTTCCGCTTTTAGGATCTAAAAATTCTGTATTATCTGTTGGAGTAAGAACAGTTGAATGCCTTCCATATCTATCAGATAAAACTATACCAACAGAATATTCTCTATTAGATTTTACAGAAGATAATAAATATTGAGAATTAAGTTTATCTTGATCACCACTTGTAATATTAAAATCATCTGCGTTTATACCTGTTATATCTCTATTTTGCCAAAAATTACCATATATAACTCTATTACCGCTGACTTCTTGTGTTTTTGCTTTAACTGGTATTATATCAGATATTCTTATTAACTCAGACTCTGGCAAGGTTAATATTGGCTTTGCAGAGTTATAAGTAAATTTAAAACCATACATAAGTTTGGCTTTATTATCAGATATTGGCTCTGCTCTGTATATTATATTGTTAATGTTATCTGATGTGTTTAAAACTTGCTTTTTAAAATCAATTGTATCTACAACTTTTAAAGCTAAGCTACCAGCTTCACTATATAATATTTGTATTTTTTTAATTTTTAAATTATTTACATAATCAGCTATATTTGTAAAGAAATATAAACGTTGATTATCTATTAAAGGTATTTTTGAATCAATACTTGTTGATAATGGTAAATTAGTTGAATCTAAAGTACCAGCACTTGTGTCAACAGTATAGTTATCACCTCTTTCTGTTAAAACAGTATTGCCGTTAGCTATGGTTCCATTAACTCCGTCAATAGTTATTGGATAGCCCCCACTTTCGCCACCAGATTTATTTATGCTACAAGCGGCATGATTATTTTCAGTTATACCATCTGTTAGCGTCATACCTGGTAAATCAATAAATAACTCTACAACATTTGCTAAATTTTGCACAGATTTTACTATTGTTTGTTCAACAGCGTCTGTCTCTTCTGCAGATGTTAAAACGCCAGCTTTAGCGGTATTTTGAAATTCACCAAAATTAAAATCTTTACCTTTGCCAGGATGAAAACAAGTTTGAGTAAAAGGTGATATTATTGAATATTCATTATTATCAAATTGAAACCTATATGCAAATTTAACAAATTTATCTTCTATATGTTTACTTTTTATAGAAGTATCATGAGACATTCTAACTTTAGGAGCGCTAGCCGGCGCATATTGTGCAACACTAATTTTATCTTCTAAATATTTGTCATTTTTATAATATTTTTCTGCGTCATCTTTTTCTCTATCATCTATTGCTATTCTAATATTTATTTTTCTAGGTTGATTATAATTATCAGTCCAAAATAATAATTCATCTATTATATTTGAATGTAATATTGGATGTTTTTTAGAAAAATTTAATCTAAAGCTATTAATTAATTCTTTAGGTTCTTGGCCACTTCCTAGTTTAGTATGATATATTTTACAATTATTAGAACTAGTAGCAAATCCGCCGTTAGTTTCCATTGACACAGGATCATCTATATCAATACCTGTAAAATCAGTTACAAACCAAAAAACATCGCCAGTTAGCTTATTAACATGCTTGCCTATAGTATCACCTGTAAAAGTTATTTTTTTCCCAACACCATATTCATAGTCATTGCCTTTAACATTTTGTGCAGAACCTACATCTGAATTATCTGATTTAGATACTTTAATGTTAACAGCGTCTCTATACTCACCGTTAGGTAATATTTTATCATCAAGGTCTTTATTCATTTTACCTTTGATGAAACTATTCTTTATTTCCGGCATTTACTAATGTTTAATGTGTTTAGATTTACCTCTCATAACTTGAGTAAGCTCACCTAATTTTAAATTTGATAATCTTAACTTGGCATTTCTCATAGCAGCTCTTTTTTCTTTTCTAAATCTATTTATAATAAATTCAGGAAAGTTTATACGGCTACTGCCTATTGCATAAGTTATATATTTATATATTGCGTCTTCAGCTAATTTATGTATTTGCATTTCATCGTCAGTTCCCAAGCCATCAGATATATATTTAATTGTTATAATTTTATTTAATAATTCATTGCTAAAATGAAAGCTTCCATTTAATTCATCAATTGTAAATATACCATTTTTTTGAGATATTTCAGGATCTGACCCATACCTAGCGCCAAACTCACCTATTCTATCAATATCTTTATGTACATCATATGTTAAATCAGCATTATCAAAAGCACCGGCTAGGTTGGCATGTTCAAAGTTTTTAAACTGATCTGATGTATATGGCGTTATTGTTAATAAATTACCATTACTATCAAATAAATATTTATGATCTTCATTTTGTAATATAGACTCTGAGGGTTGAGAAGTATATCTTGCAGGATATATTATATGCTCTATACCAGCGTCGTCAACTCTAGATAATCTAACATAATTTACATAGTCTTGAGGGAAAGGAACTGATAATGTATCAGCAACCTCAACTTCTTGTATTTTTTCAACACGAGTAATGTCATAACTAAATTCTTGTATACCTCTTTTCGCATGAAATAAAACATCAGTTCTTTTGCAAGTTGGTATTAATTTACCTTCTCCTACAAAAGCTATCATATAATTATTTACAATATCAGCTAATGATATATATCTATATTGTCCGTGTCTTTGTGCTTTATTCGTTTCAGTAACTATAACTTCAAATCCTGTTTTAGGTGCACCATCTGATTCTAATACATCTGTATTATTTGTATTTCCTGAAAATGTTATTGTTGGTGAACTATAACCATAATTAGCCGAGCTTATTGATTGACCATTTATAGTAATTACAAAATCTGTTATAGATGTAGGCAAAACAGAAAAAGAACTTGTTAATAAATCAAATACTTTATTTGAACCATCAACAACTGAAGCAGTAGACCCCGTAAAAGTTTGCGTTTTATTATAATAAGCTTCTTGAGTTTGTGTTATAAGTCCCATTTATTATTGTTCTAATTGTATTAATTTAGTTTCTTCTCCACTCGCTGCTTGTATTACAGCAGGATCTTCAATTACTAATCCGGCATATTTTAATATACCTAATATTAATTGTACTCTATCAGATTCATGCAATGTAAAATCTGTCATAGGGTCAGTAGCTGTTAACTCTCCACTTGAGCCAACAGTGTGATTCCAATTTACGTCAACTGGTGTTTTTACATATTCAATAAGTAAATTACCTAATGTCCAACTACCATCTGATAAAGCAGGTTCAACAATAATATCTGTTGCCCTCTGATAATATACAGGAAATGATGTTGTTGGTTTTGTTAAAGGTGAAGATAGTAAATATGATAATGTGCTTTTATTTACTTTTTCTAATTGAATAGTTTTATTAGTTATACTAATATTTATTGTTTTATACAAATCTGTTGGCAAAGTACCAATACCATTTGTTAATGTAATATCCGCAGCCGCATAAAATGGATCTATTTTATGTTGAATTTTTTCTGGTATATTTCCATAATCTTGTACAGCTCTTCCTCTAGAAGCTCTTACAACTGCTTTATTATAATCATGAAAATTTTGATCTAGTATATCAAGTTGAACTTGTGAAGCAATTCTTTCAAATTCATCTGGTGTTAAAAAACCTCTTGATTCTTTATTTAATATTGATAATACTGTTTTATATACTTTATCAACTGATATTGCCATAATATTTTTATATAATGATTAAGCCGCTTATAGCGGCCTAACCACTATAAACAAACTATTTAAGTTTCTTTTCTAATAATTGATAGACTTCAATACCTTCATCTGTTTTAAACCAAGATGCTAAAGCTGAATATGGATTTTCATCAAATGGAACTGTAAGTAATCTTCTATTATTACTTCCCCATAAAAATGTTCTTTGATCATTTGAAAGAATTAATAATCCTAATTCAACTGCTTTAATACCTAGATTTCTAATATTGATATTGTCATCATTAGCTAATTCTAAAAACAACGCAGGATTATCTTTAGCCATTAAAAATAAATCTCTTTTAATTTCCTGAGAACTCATTCTACTAACTGCACTACCTCTTTCTGTTCTTACAATTGCTTCAGCATGGTCAATATCCATTCCCATTGCAGCTTGTATTGCTTCAAATTCTAAGTTTAATTCATCTAAATCAGACTTTGCGTCAGCTTCATGATCAACTTCTGCATATAATCTGCCTTTATCGGGATGATATATTGAAAGTATTTGTTGCAAAACAGTTCTTTCTTTTGGTACATTTAAAACACCATCTCTAAAAATAATATGATCTAATCTTGAATCTCCCTTAAATTCATCAGCAAAAACTGTTTTTTGATTTAAGGTATATCTAATTTCTCTTTCATACCCTAATTTTTTATCAAACCACATGATGCCTTTTGATTTTAAAATAAATACAACGGGTGTTGTATCTCCTAATAAATAATATTGTCTATCTTTATATTCCCAAGTACTTTGGGGTTTTTCTTTTTTTGGTGGAGTAACCGTTACAGGTTCTTCAACAGCCACCTCTGCTTTTTGTTTTTTTGCCATAATATAATATAATAAAAATGTTAAATAAAAGGCTAGGCGCCGAAACGCCCAGCACTTTTAAAATAATCTTACTTGAATAATACGAAGTTGTTAGCAGCCTGTACTATCAAACATCTTTCTGATAAATAATGTACTTCCATTTTATCATCACCTGATGTTGCAGCACCACCTACTGAACCTGTAATCCATGACTTCATTCTTCTGTCATCAGCTTCAGAAGCTCTATATCTTACGTGTAAGAAAGGTCTTCTAATGTTGTTTCCAAGAATTTGGTCGTATACTGAAGATGTTCCAGCAGGTACTAATACACCTTTAATGTCATTGAATAATCCTCTTGTAGACTTATTGTTAAGATATTTCCAATCAGTTTTATAGAAGTCATAAGAACCTCTTCTAAATCCGTTGAAACCTAAATTTAACGCCATGTCTTCAGAGTTTTCAAATACACCAAAAGATGTCATACCTGGGTTAGATGCGTTTACCGCAGCTAAGGCATCATCAACTTTTAAGTTTGAGTCTCTATCTAAGAATAACATATTTTCTTCAATAGATCCTTGTTTGTCTAGTTCTTTAAGAATTAAATCAAAGTCAGAAATAACGTCATTTACTGAGTCATAAGCACCAGTTGCTACGATACCTCTTGATTCAATAGCAGCAAATAAGCCTTCTGAACCAACAGCATCACCGTTGTTTCCACCGTAAGCAGAGTCACTATCAATGATGTTGTTTGCATCAGCTTTTTCAGCTTCAACCATTGCTGTTTCTAAATAATCTTCAAATCTAACTCTTGTGTCTCCTTCGGCTTTTAAATACCATAAGAAACCACCAACACCTGATTCACCAGATACTTCTATCCAGCCAATTTGTGCAGTGTCAGAACCATTGATTTCAAATTTGTCTTTTAAAATAATTGGTTTATTTGTAAAAGATTCAAATTCAGGCTTAATAGAACCAGCCATGCTAGCTTGTCCTTTAGCAAATTCAGAACCATAAACAAAGAATGAACATGTGTTTGTTCCGCTATCGTTTGTAGTTTTGAATGATGTGTGTGCACCTAAAGTACCGTTAGTTGATCCTTTATAAGGTAACACAGTTAACGTAGTGTTGTCATCACTTACTGTATTAACGTAAGCTTTGATAACTGTAGGAGATGCTTGGTTATCAGATAATACGATAGTTTGTCCTACTCTTACAGCGTGTGTTCCACCGCCAGCAATAGTAATAAGACCATCATTGTTTACCGTCGCTCCTTCGTATGCTAAGTGTAATCTACCTTGCTCAGACCAAATAATTTGATCAGAAGCCATAGGCATTTCAGCACCTACCATTCTTAAAAACGAAGATATAGATCTGTTTCCATATCTCTCCACCTCTTGGTTATAAAGCTCAGGTAAATACTGTTGTGCCCAGTCAGTTACCGGAGTTCCATCTCCAGAGTGAAAGTTTAAATAATTCGAATAGCTAGCTTGTTTAACCACGTTAGGGGTCAATTCGCTAGGTAACGAAAATGATACATTTGCCATTTTTTATTAATTTTTAATAGTTTTTGAGTTTTAACTTTAGCTTGGAACTATTATCTCCACTTAATGCTTTAACTTTAACTCCGCCAGCCTCAACAATACCGTCTGCAGTTTTTCTAGGATCCATATTAATGTTCTTAGCATCTGCAGTCATTTGTTTTATAGCGTCGGCTTTGCCTTGCTCATAAAAATGATTAGCTATAGCGTCCGGGTTAGAAGCGGCAAATAAAGATTTATGAAAATCCTGCGCGTTAGTAAGAAGTTTATCTTCTGTAACATATTTATTAAAAACATTTAATAGATCACTTTGATTTTCTTTTACTTTATTTACATCACTAACATTGAACCTGTATCTTTTGTCCCCTACTTTGAAGTTAAAACCTTTAAATTCACTATTAAAAACTTTATTAGTTTCATTGTTGTAATGTGATGTTTGCTTCTGCAATAATTCTTCAGCTGATTTTTGCTCTTCATTATAGCGATTGAAAAAGTCAATAGCTTTTTGCTGCTCAGGCAATAGTTTAGAACCCAACTTGACTTCTTTATAATATTGATCCTTTTGCGTTTTCAAAAAGTTTTTGGCATTTGCAACCTCCTCCTTTAGAGCTAATTTTTTTCTTTTTACATCTCTGTCTGTGTCTAACTCTTCATCAATAGAAAATTTATCATCCATTAAAAAAGAAATTTCTTCATACGTAAGATGTGGTTTGGTTTTTTTATAATACTCAACCAAAAGAGTATTGTCGTCTGTATTAGAATAATCTGCATTTAATTTTACATAATCTTCTAATGTTCCACCAGTATCATTCATGAAGTTTATAACATCTTGAATATTTTCTGGTAAATCTACAGGTTCTTGTGTTTTTTCTTCCTGTAGTATTTCTTCTTGTTGCGATGTGGCGTTGGCATCTTCAATGCTTCCGTCCACTCCTGTCTCGTTAGTATTATCGGTTTCATCGGTTATTTCTTCTATTATCGGTGTTTCTTTATCCCGCACATCCTCATTGCCGACTTCTTCTCCGGCAGGTTTTTCATCTGTCGCTTCGACGTTTCCTTCTCGAACCTCTTCGCTAGTTTCGGATTCGTCGCGTACAGGAACCTCATCTGTGCTTTGCTCTTGAACGGCATCTTCTTTTTTATTTTCTTGGTTAAACTTATCGAGATCTAATTTGTATACTCCGTCTTTATCGATAGGTATACCGGCATTCTCTGCTACCGTTTCTTCTTTTTCAGCCATAGTTTTTGGCTCTTCAGCTTTTACAGCTGTTACTTTTAATTCTTCTGCCATGATAAAATATTATATAATTACTTAAATTTATTTATTGCCTTTCGTAATATGCAATAATGCTTCCTCCCGCTACATCTATTTCAGTGTATCTACCATGAATAGTTACACCTGCAGGAAATGTTGCGTTTGAATTTGTTATTTGTACACCACCTGATCCTTCATTATTTGTTTCAGATCCTGCGGCTAAATCGCCTGCTGCGTCTTCAGTATTAGCAAACTTAGTTGCTGCTTCTGCTACTAAACCACCACTAGCATCAAATGTTGCAGCTGCTAATACAGTAAAAGCAGTAAATATATGATTTGTTGGTGGAATTATAGCGTCGCTACTTGCGGTTGTAAAAACAGACCCTACAACGTTTTTTGGAAAGTCCGTGCCTCTCATTCCCATAGTTATTATTTTTAAAGGTTATCTTGGTTCAAATTGTTCTAAACCAAATCCACCTAAGTTATCAAAGCCAGCCGATTCAAAATCTTTAGGTGGTGTATTATTTTTTCTTTGTTCTATTAATTCACTTTGTTGACTAGCTTGTATTTTTGTCCTATCATCTTTCCTATCTTCTTTATACTTTTCTTTATTTTTAATTACATCTGATTCAACTTGTTTAAGCTGCATGTTTAATTTAAATTCATATTCCATTAATTCTTTCTTTATAGCAGCTTCTGTTTCCATTTTTTCAATATCAAATGCTTTTTGTGCATTAGCTAATTGTACTTTACTTTCAGTAATAGCATTTTGTTTTTGCATATCAACCTGCGCTGCTGCTTGTGCAGCTTGAGTATTTGATGCAGATTGAGCTTGAATGTTTTCTAATTGAGCCGCTCTATCTCTTTCATATTTTCTTTTTCTTCTTAGCTTTAAAAGTTGATTAGCTAATTTTAAATTTTTAATTTCACGAACATCAATAGCATCTTCTAATTCAATTTGTTTTTGATTTATAGCCATTTGAATATTATTTTCTAATAGCTGTTTTTCTTCATCATCAGGTGTTAACTCTAAAAATATACCAAAATCATGCATGTGTAAAGTATACAACTCTTCCATAGCACCTATATTAAATCTACCTAATGATTGAATAAAAGATCTTTTAGTATTTGAAAACTCTAAAACATCAGATATTCTTAAAGATACCGCCTCAGCGGTTTTTAAAGTTAAATATAATCCTCCTTGTAATATATGTCTTGTAGCAGTATTACTATTAGCTGCTGCTAATTTTTGTAATCCAACTAAAGCATTTTTATCAGGTTGACTACCATCTCTAGCTTCATTTAATCCAGTTACGTCACGCATCATTTGTAAATAATAATTATATGACTGTATTAAACTTGCTATTTTAGTATTACCGCCTGATGCCCTTAACTCTTGTATAGGCACTCTACCGTTATTGAAATCGCCATCTTGCGTCATAGATCTACCAATAACACTACCAGTTTGGAAATACATATTTAGTGCTTCTTGAGGATTGTAATTTGTGCCATTACCCAAATCCACTTCAGCAATGCCGTCCGCATCCAAGAATACCCCGTCGGGAACAAGTCTTGATAACACTTGTTGTAATTTTAGATGCGTTATTTGAATCATATCTGCAAATGTGGTCATTCTGCTAACTAACGATTCAGGCTTACCTTTATAAACTCTAGGAGCTACAATATTATAACTCATTTGTACTTTTGTTATATCAGCTTTAGGACGTGTCATATTAACACATTTTTTCCATTCTAACAAACTTTCGTGTCCAACAATTTTAGCGCCTGCATATAAAACTTCAATTGATCTATTTACTTTTTCAAACCTTGAACGCGCGTCTTTAGGTGGATTAAACTGATCTGTTTTTTCTATAGCTTTTTGCGCACCGCTTGCGGTTTGTTTTATTTTATAAACTTGATTTTCAAAAGTTTTATATTCAAAATATAATACGTTTACAAAATTTTTATCTTGACTTTCTGATGTATAAGATTTATTATGTAATCTTGTATCTGATCCTCTTCCTTCTATTTCTTTTATATCTTCAGCGGTAAGATATGGATATTGTTTTTTAAGCTCAGTAATACTTATTGTTTTTATTTCACCTACATAATATAAATCATCAAAATAAGGTGATTCACAATATGAATACACTAAATCAGCTGGATCAACATATTCTATTTTTATACCCTCAGCAGTATTAAAACTATTTTTAATAGCACCCATTCCTACTACAGCTATATCATAATCAACCCTTCTTTTTAGTAAATCATATTTATTTAAATCCATTACATTTGTTATAGCTTGCTCTTGCGCTATTTCTATACTTTGTTTATAGCTTAATTGCATATGAACCTGTAATTCTTCTTCATCATCGGGTATGTTTTGTCTTTCATTAAAAAAAGTATTTACTCCTAAATTTTTTTCAATTTTATTAGCAAACTCAGAAGCGTACATGTCATTTAACAAATTTTCTACAAATTCTGTTCTTCTTTTAGTAGCTACTGGATCTACAGAGTAAGCTTTTAAATCATAAGTTCTATTTGAAATACCATTAACAACTATATCAACAAACTTAGGTATAATAGGTACCGGTTTCCAATCTAAGTTAAGATATGATAGATCACCATTAATAGATAATTCATCTTTGTATTTTTGTATACTTTGTTCACCTCTAGCATATAATCTTAATCTATGAAAGTTATCTCTATTAGCAAAATATCTGGTAGTTCCCGAATCTTTTTTAAACCATTCAGCTTCTATGGCCTTAGCAACTTGCATGCCATATTCTGAACTAGCTTTCTCAACATCAGGCACTGATTGACTGGGGAAGAGACCGTATTTATATGTTGTTGCCATTTATCTTATTATTTTTGAAAAATTTCCTTTATTGTTATATTTAGCAAAGCTAAAGTTAACTTTATCTTGTAATTTTATTTGAGGTCTAGGAGTATATAAATTTTTATTACAAGCCATAATAGCTAATCCGCTACTAATAGCAGCATCAAATTTAGTTCTTTTATTTATATCAAATTTAGACCAATCTGTTAATGTTGTATTAAAATATAAATCACCATATTCGCCCGTAGGCTTAATACCTACATAAGTATTAATATATGTTTCTATTGCTGCTGCATGAGCTTGTCTTATATCTTCACTTGAATTAGGAATTCCACCTATTTCTTTTTCAGTTACAGAAAGTTTATTCCAAATTTTATCAGGTCTATTCATGGAATAACCCCTATATCCTCTTCTTTTTAAATAATATAATAGTCTAGGTTTATTATTTTCTGCAAGTAAAGGCATTCCATAAAATACTAATGCCATTAAAACATCTTCAAAAAACATTTCTGCAGTTGCAGGTCTAGCTATATATTCTAAAAAAAACTTATTAGCTGGAGCTTCTTCCATACTAAATTTAGTAAGGCCGTGTAAAGCACCTTTAGATCCTTTGCCATCTGTTGTGCCGGATATGTCATAACTATCACAGCCAAAAGCTCCAATATGATCATTGCCAGGATATTTAATTCCATTTTTTATTATTACTCTATTTTGTAAATTATTAGGTAATACCCAGCTAATATTAAATCTACCATTTAAATTAGGTATAAACTGTACTTCAGTATCTTTTATACCATTTAGCCATTGGAAGCTACCTCGTGTAACAACAGCCTCATATTTAGCTTCTTCATTATAATCAATTTGTTCATAAATTTTAGCTAAATTAAATATGCTGTTTTTAGTTTCATCTCTAAACGCATGCTCTTCTGTACGGGGAAACTGTCTATAAAATTCATTTAAAGCGTCTTGATCCCCTTTTAATCCATCAACTTCGTTTTCCCAATGTTCAATAACCCCAACGTCGATGTAGTCTCCATAATTGTCTTTAACCGGTTGATCCGGCGTATTGAATACAGGTAATCCATAAGAATCAATGAATCCTTCGAAGTTCCATTCCATAGGTATGAACAAACTATATAATCCCGAGCGAGTCTGTCCATTGCGGTTTCTTTTTGTAACATCTGAGCCATCATATAGTTTTTTAAAGTTTTCACCTCCTTTGTCTAATGAATTACTTGTTGAACCCATCATGCACTTACCTATAACTCTACTACCTAATCTTAATGTAGTTTTAGTTACTCTCCAGTTATTTAATATGTTTTCTGGTCTTTCCCATTTGCCGGCCTCATCATGTACAAGTAACGCAAGCTTTTCACCATCATAACTATTGTCACCAGTATTTTTCCAATCAATTGTGGTATCAAGACCCTCAAGTTCTTCAACTTTTTCATTTACAATTATTTTACGTCTAGTAAATTT
>CETC01068712.1_pt1 | contig 23035 bp, 30 predicted proteins | sample 326911 | NCBI WGS metagenome assembly CETC01 (sample SAMEA2622694, study PRJEB7988) | marine metagenome | isolation source: saline water (ENVO:00002010), including | reverse complement strand
AAACTTTTACCAGAACCTGTAGCAATGTTTGAGAATGCTGTTAAGGCTTCTGCACTTGTATCTAACCCAAATCGTGAGAAGATAGTAAATGCTTCTGTAATGTCTGCTAAATCTTGTGGTAGATTGTTTGCAAGTTCTTGTAATCTAGCAAGTTCTCTATTTGCTTTTTCTTGTGATCCTAAGAATGTTGTAAGAACAGTTCTATATCTTTCAAATGCACGAAACTGACCAACGATACCTTGAACTACTGCACCAGTGGCAAACGCCGCCGCGGCACCAGCCGCAAGTCGTAATGTGTTTGTAACACCTTTAGCCGCCCGGTCTAGGTTTCTTAATTGCTGGCTTGCTCGGTCGTTGAGTGCTACCGTGATGTCTATGTCTGCCATCTTTATTCTGCTCCTCGTAATATGCTATCCAGTAACACAGTTCTGTAAAATCCATCTCCAAAACATCTTGGATCTTACATCCTCTTCTATCTGCAATATAGAAGATTGTTTTTAACTGGTTACTGGTTTGGAGTTTTTTCTTGCCTTCTCCGTAGTCATTATCTCGTCTTCATTAATGTCATTCATTGCATTAACAATTTTGACAAGAACATTTGGATCAACAGAGTTCATTAACTCTGCCTTTTGATGGTCAGAAAAAACTTTTTTACCTTCTTTATCAAGACATCTATTAATAATCATTTGAACTAATGCTTCGCCAGTTTTACCTGCGTTTTGTAGTTCAAGGACTTTTGATTCTGCCTTAAAGTTTGAACCTTTCTTATAGTAGAATGTTGTATCCCATTCATCTATATAAAAACTATGTAAGTCGCCGCTCATCACATCCATAAAGTGTGATTTTGCTTTGTCTAATATTTCTTTACTCATTTTTGTTCCTTTCGTTATCTTGAGCGTGATTTACGCTTTACTTTATTTACTATAGTTCGTTTTAGTGGCTCAATATGAGGTTCAATAAAACGTTGACTATCTTCCACAAAACTTGCGTATTCAGTTTTATTCAATAATGTTTCACCATTACGATTACGCTTTCTACGCCATTGGGATCTTAAAAAGCCAGTGTCTACGGGCGTATCTGCTTTGATACGAGGTAGAAACTCTCTTGTTGTCTCTGAAATAGACGCTAAAATTTTTCTACGTATATCAGGCATTTTGCCTTTGACACTGACTTTTATCATAGTTGTTCCTACGTGCCGTTTTCTGTGGCAATCGCACTTGTTCCAATAACTGAAACAGACGCTTCAATCATTCCATCAACTGATGATGAAATAGTTCTTGAAGTGACTAGTGCATTACCAAAATAACCAAGTTTATATTGGTCATCACCATCTGGCCAGAAGTGTAAAGTAACTTCTGTAGAACCAGGAACTAGTGACGCTCCGCCTTCATTTGAATTGGCAGCGCCAGCACCATCTTCATCTACTGTCCAGAACACATCAACTGTTCCGTTCCAAGATTTGAATGTAGGTTTATTTGTTCTAAAAGCAACACCGCTCGTATTCATAGTTGTAGCATCGATTGTTTCTTGTGTTTCTTCTAAAGAAAAAGAACGAATAGACGCAATCGCAACATCACCTATATACACGGCACCATTACTTCCTGAGTGTATTGTATTTGGCATTGTGAGCCTCCTTTATGTTAAGTGTTTCCTCGTGAGTAAGTGTATTGAACACCCACTCTTATTGTTTGACTAACTGTTGGATATGCATTTACTACCATATCCTCTACTTCTAATATTTCAGTAGTTTGAGCGTTGCCATCTCTCGTTCTATCAGTCTCAAGTTTTTCTTCGATAGCCTCTACGATATCTGCAAATTGTTCTTCAACTTTTTCAGTTTTAGATTTGCCTTCAATATGCACAGTGATACCTACAGTAAGAGTAGATAGTCTCCACTCCATTGCGATATCTTCCTTTGCTTCTTCAATAACATTGACAGAAAGAAAAGGATATGCAGTTCTGGCCAGTCTTGCAAAATCTACAGGCTTCTCGCTTACTTTTCCAATACGAGGTGATTTGATTGTCTTGAGTTTGGTTATCAAGTCATTCATAATGTCTTTGCGTTTGCTTGGCATTATCTTACTAACCTATCTTGACGCACATAATCAATCTCGCTTGTGCTGTATGTCCCTGAACCATCATCGTCATAAGAAATGCCTGCGGCTAAAACAGCCTTAAACTCTTCCTCAAAACGGTCACGATAAAAGGTCATTTGCTTTTGAAAAGTATCACCTTCAGTGAAGTTACTCAATCTTGGCAGAATGTAATATGCTAATGCGTGATACACAGTAGTTCGTTTATGTTCAGATGCTTTTAACTTTGCGGCATCAAATAAGTTTGGATCGTGATCCAACATCCACCAATCTGTTTTGATACGTCTTTTCACATCATCTGTTGAACGTGTAAGTTCAGCAGAAAAGTTTTCGACTCCGTGGTCAAAAATATCTGGTATAATCGCTACCAAGTCTTCATCATTTGCATATGCACTCATTGTTTGCTCCTAACTAATAATATTATACGTTAACAAGTTTGATTGCTCTTGCTGTGTCAATTAGTTTACACTTTGCGTGAAGCGATGCAACAATGTCATTACCAACCGCAGCCGCTCTACGAGCCACTTCGATGTCAACATTTTTCTGCATAGCAATACGACACGCATCACCGGAGAACAGATAACCAGCACCACTTGTTACTTGTGGGCTCATAAAGATTGTAGCACCTGCGATGTTACCTAATGCACCTGAACGTAAAACTTCAGATTGGAAGTCACCACCTGCGAAAGATGTTGATGCAACGTTTTTCATTAAGTTCATTGCTTCTGCTGGTGAGAACACACCATATACTGGGCCCATTTCACCGTTACCACGAATGTCTGCAACGCCATCAATAACGTCTTCAACTGTCATTGGAACACTGTCAAAAGAACTGTCTCCAGAACCATCTAACTGTGCGAACACGTGTGCGTCAAACTTTTTAGCGATTGCTTGACCTAATGTTCTTCCGATTTCTGCTGGGTCGATTGCCCCTAAGTCTCTCACGGTTGTTCTAACCGCAAATAGGTCACAAACGATTGTGTTGTCTGTTACAGATACTAGTTCAGTTTCTAAATCTGCATTTGTTTCTGATGACACTTGGTCAACAGTTACGTTGTTGTGTGCTAAAAATGGAACTTTTGCAATACCATTTGGAGCATTCACGATTGGGATTAACTGACCGCCTAAGAACATAGATGCTTCTTGAGCCTCGTAAACTGCAGGCGCCAATACCTCAGGTAACATACCTGCGGCGTTAATCGCTGACATATAGTTTTCATTTGCCATTGTAGGTCTCCTTTGTTAATACTATATTTTGCCTTCTCGTTTCCACTGTCTATAAGTTTCACGGTCGGCAGGTTTTGTCATATCAAGAGAAGCCACATCTACTTTTCGGGTTGTTGTTGCAACATTACCTGTTGCTCCCGAAGATGTTACACCAGCCGGTCCAGAACGAATGAAATGTGGATTGCTATCCAAGAACTCATTCACTAGACTTTCTAGTGTTTTTGGCTCACTTGTTTCAGGGTCATATACAACATTACCATTGTCGTATACTACTGGGCGACCTGTTTCATCTAGACCAACCTTTGATTTCAATAGTGTTGCTACTTGTTCAGGGCTAACAGCATTACGCTTTGCCGCACTGTCAAGTAGAGTTCCATCTACTTTAAGGCTAGTTAGTTGAGTTCGAAGTGTTCCAAGTTCTTCATCATACTTGCTCTTTTGTTGAGAAAGTATAGCGTCAAACTCCTCACGCTTCTTCATCGCCTCTATCTCACGTTGTTCTTCAGCACTTTTAAGTGTTTTATATTCATTCATATCAAAATCAGCAAAACGTTTTTTATATTTTTCTAATCTTGCTTGAACGATTTTATCAACATCTTTTTGTGAGAAGATACGCTCTTCCTGGTTTGCTTCTTGATTTTCAGATGTAGTATTAACGTCAGCACCAGTATCTTTTACGTTTACATCACCCGAAGTTACACTCTGTTCGGTCATAGTTATAATCCTTTCGTTGTTCCTTTTTTGTATTTATCTCAGTCAGAATCACCATTATCTTCGCTGGTAATCGTTTCGAGTTCTTCAATCATTTCGTCAACTTTTTCTTTCTTTGACTTCTTTGATTTCTTATTGTTTTTTACTGTTCCGTTACTCCAACAACAACACACCCATCCTTCTGGTGCATTATCATATATAACGCTTTCATCTGCAACTGTGTCATCAGCATAAGTTTCAAATTTCACTGAACCAATAACTTTGTCTTCAGAATCGTGATACATTGCTTTAACAAGTTTCATTAGTATCTCCTTCTTCTCATCGAGGTTCTAGACCTAGATGATTTTTTCTTTTTATCATCGTCTTTCTTCTTACGTTTTGATCCAGACGATTTACGTTTTCCATAGTGATAAGGCATAGTGTTCTCCTATTTTGATTTCCTTGTGATACCCATTCTTGTTCTTTTACCTTTCTTTTTTAGGTCTTTTTGAACAATACGCATACCATTGTTAAATGAAGATGAACTTCTTGTTAAACTTCGTCCACCTCTTCTAGCATATCTGGCTCCTGCACGATGTCCCGAGCAATCTCCTTTGCACGGCGAACCTCGATAACTAGCCATCGTTTTCTCCTCTTGCTGTATCTATGTCTGATAGTTCTAGTTCAGGATGTAGATTTAATATGTCTGCATCTGATGAACCTTGTCTAATCATTTCTTGAATGTGAGGTATCTTGTTTTCTTCTGTAAGAGTTGGATGTGTCATTTCTGGTTCATCATCAATCTCTCTCATAATGTCATCAAGTTTATCACCATTCTCTACAACGATACGTGCAATCTGTTTATGGATCTCACGTGTGAATGTTTCGCTTTGAACACCTATTTGTAATGCTTGATTTAACAAACTTATATCTGCGTGTTCATCACGTAAATCAAACGTTTTCTTGTAAAGAACATTAAACTCATCGTCCATTTGTAAAGCAGACCATTTGTGAAACAGTTTCCACATATTGTATTCTGCTTGTTCTAGTTTTGCTGACTTATCTGCAAGTCTAGTGTTAAGCATTTCAAACTCTGTAGATAGTGCAATACCTGACTTGATAGATAGGCCTCTTGCCGCCATAATAGCACCCAAGTGTGTCATACGTAAGAATGCTTGAATATGTTGTTCCATCATATTGACAATAGCATCTATGTTTGTTCCATTAGGTTCTATCAAGTATGGTCGCAATGCTTCTGGCATATTACTATCCATATTGATTACTGCACCAGCACCTGCTGTTGCTTGTGTTTCGTGTGTCTTTACTAGTGTAGGATGATTTGATACTCTGATACCTTGCTCTGCTTCTGACAACAAGTTAAACAGTGCTTGTTGTATTTTTGCAACATCGGCAATATCGCTTTCTCCTATTCCTTTATACTCTGATGGGTTTGCTTTTAGTTGAACAAAAGGGACTTCACCAATATCATTTACTTGTAGTTCAGTCATTACTTCTTCTTTTGCTTGACCATCTTCGTCATATAATACTTCAAATGTTCTGATTTCGTCAGGTGTCCACTCAATGTATCTTGTTTTATCTGTTGTTAAAAACTCTTTTGTTTTTACATAGATAAGTTTCTCTGCACCATTAGGCATACGTTGATATTCCCAATCACATACGTTTTCTGGTGTAAACATTTTAGCATATGGTCTGATATCATTTTCGATTTCTTGTTCTCTCGTAATGACACCGTCCATAAAGCCTTTTGTTACCAAGATCCAAACTTGACCATATACCATAGCCATATCATTGGCACGTTTCATAAAGTCATTTAAGTCTTGTCCTTCAAAATCTACATCGTATAGAAATCTTTCTATCAATGGGTTGTCTTGTAGATAACCAAACGTTCTTACAGGTGCACTACGAAATAAGAAACTTCTGTATGTGTCAACTGTTAGTTTCGATAAGTTATCTAGAGCAGTGTATTCTAATCTTTGATGGTATTGGTTACCCGGTGCATCGTGTTCGAAAAGATACTCACGGAGCATCCTTAAACTTGCGTGACGATAGTTTTCGCCACCTTTATAACTTGCCGAGTAATAGTTCCAACTCTTTAGATAATGCTCATATAATGGATGTTTATAATCTAGGTTCATTGTTAATATACTCCAAATGTTTTTGTGTTATCGTATTCGACTTTTTTAGTCACCGGATACAAATACTCAACAGGGTAAGAAACACTGTCAAATAAGTGATCCCATTTGCCTTTATCAGGGATCTGTGTTCCCTGTTTATAGACATATCTTTGTAGAGCCTGTATCAATAGTTTACATTTAGGATCTACAAAAAATCTTCTTTCGCCTTGTGCGTTTTTCAGCATACTATTCATTGCGTTAATTCTATCTCTTACTGCAGGATGTCTTGGTCTATGTAATACTCTGAAGCCTGCATTTTGTAATATAGATATATCTGTTCTACCATTAGCACTTGTTTTTCTTTGTGCTCCAGCAGGATCAGGAAAACATACAATGTTTTCTCCAGCGTATCTATTCTTTATTTCTTCACACATCTCGTTTGTATTACTTCCATATATAGATATTTCATCTATTGCGTGTAATGATTTTTTGTCTGAACTTTGAACCATTACGATTGCACTCATAGGATCAACGTTGAAGTCCATTCCTATCAGTATATGTTTCGCTGGGTGCGGCTTCCAATCTACGATATTATCCTCGCTAAAGTTGTATGCAACTATTCCAGAATAAGTTTGGAACTTTGCCTCATACTCTTGCTTAAACGTTCTTTCATCAAGATTACGTTTAGCAACCTCTATCTCACTTTGCGGGACTTGGCCACCCTCAATCGTAGTATATTGGAAACTCGCCCAGTCCGGATCTTGACTCCTACCTAAGTCATATAGATCCTTAAACCAGTTGAATCCTTTTGGAGTTCCACAAAACAACACAGAGCCTGGTGGCTTCTGTGCAGATAAAGCCGGAAACACTACTTCGTGAAATATCTCTGGATCAATGTCACTTGCTTCATCGAACACAACAAAGTCATATCCGCCTCCACGTAATGATTGTCCAGCATCTCCTGAACGTAGTGCTATAGTTGATCCATTTACCAACTGCAACTCCAATCTACTTTCATTTGTTTGAGCAATCCAGTTTAGATTATTCAAACGTTGTTTTAAGTCTGCCCATATAATCGACCGGCACATTTGATATGTCGGGGCGATGTATAAGCAGTTTTTGCCTGGATGTCTAGCAAATCTTGCCAGTTCTCTTACAGACAAATAACTTTTGCCTACTCGTCTTCCACCAACTAAAACTCTAAATCTACAGTTGTTATTGGCAACTGCCTTTTGAGCATTATTCAGTGGCATCGTCAGACCACGGCAGAATATTTTTATCGTCATCTGCGATTGGTGTTTCTGCTTGACCTAACATTTGTTTTCCAAGCCAGATAAGCATTACTGCGTTTCCTTTCATAGCAACTTCTATTTGTTTTCTACGAAGTCGCATTTTGCCTTCTGCTTTACCTTTGTCTATGATATCTGAAAAGTTTCTTTTCAGTGTATCTTCGCTAACTCCTAATATATCCACCATCTCTCTCATAGTGCAATGTATAGTTGCTAACTTATACAAAAGTTCTTGGTCAACTTGTTTCTTAGGTCTTCCACCTTTTTTCTTTGTTGTCTTTTCCTCAGACATTGAGTGTCTCCTCCCATTTACCCTTGGTTAGGTTAAATCATATTTGCAATCATACTCGCAACTTGTGTAGATACTAGAATACCTAGAACCCACCATATGCGATTATCAATCTTGTCTACTTTTCTTTCTATTCTGTCTATATCATCTTTCATATGTGCCAAATGATTGTCTTTTATCTCGGCAACATCTTTCTTTAACAAAGCAATTTCTGTATCTGAATCATATTTCATAGTTTTTGTTTTCTCCTTTTGCTTTGTTTTAATCATTATGAACTACTAATATTTGCTGTTGGATCGTGCATCTTCTTCCAGTTTGAACCGTCAAAGAAAGCCATACATTTACCACCTGCATTACCATCTGAAATATATGCTTGTGCGCCTTCATCAATGATACCTAAGCCTGCTAGTGTATTGGCTGTTGCTGTATTTAATACTGTATTTACAAAGCCATTTACTGCTGATAGTTTTCCGTTTGCAGTAATAGTATCTGTGTTTGCATTACCTAATACTGTATTACCATCTACTGTTAGATTATCATTAACTTTTAGATTATCGTTTATCTCTACATCACCTGTTGAGTTAGATATAGGATCTTGTGCATCTAAAGTGCCTGTAATAATAACTGCATCATCAAGTGTTAAGTCTCCGCCTGACTTAAGTGTTGCATCACCACCTGTATTAAATGTAATGATACCACCGTGTGCTTGTATTGATGTAGTTGTGCTTGTGCTATCATCTGAACACGTATCTAGTTTGAATAAGGCACCTCTTGCTGAACTTGTTTGTTGTTGTGAAGTTTCAAACATAAATCTTGCGTTTGCACTTGTAGGTTCTGAACCATCTTGTGATGCAAGACCTTGAACAACTACTATTCTTTTACCACTTTCAACACCTGTCTTTGCGGCTTCTGTTCCACCAAATACTGTTGCTCCAAATGTTGGATTTGAAAAGTTAGTTATTGGTTTGCCAGCACCGCCTGTAGTTTCACGAAGATTAACACCTGCCCAACAAGTGTCTCCTGCATTAACTGTAAAGCCGTGAACTGCAAATGATCCACCAACTGTGCTATCACCAATCGTTGTATTCTTTGTTGCGGCTGAACCTGTAACTGTAACTGTTCCTGTTAAGTCTAAGGTTGCTTCCGCTTCTACAGCCGCAACGGCTCTTGCGTCGGTATGAAATAGATTTGATGATCCTTCTGCAAAGCCATCTGTATTAACTGATATACCTGCAAAGCCTGATCCTGTTCCTACTAATAGTTTGCCTGATCCTGCATCACCTGATATATCTGCTAAATCTAAAATACTTGCCGCTTGTATTCTGGCATCTGCTCTTGCATTTGTAAAGTAAAGATTACTTGATCCCTCTGCAACAGTATCGGTGTTTCCTTGTGTATAAGTTAAAGCACCTGTAGATGAATTGTATGCTAATGATCCTGATGCTGAAATACTTGCTCTTGCACGTGCAGTTGTAAAGTAAAGGTTGCTTGATCCTTCTGAAACTGTATCTGTATCACCTTGTGTATATGTTAATACACCAGTTGAACTATTGTATGCAAGTTGTGTAGAATCTTCTGAAATAGCCGCTCTTGCTCTTGCATCTGTAAAATAAAGGTTTGATGAACCTTCTGTTATTTCATCTGTATTATCTTTTGTAGCAATCTGTGTAGCAATATATGCCTTTACAGATTGTTGTGATGGTGCCTTTGTTGCTGAGTCTGAGGCAAAGTTATCTTCGTCTAGAAGATGATTTGAAATATCTGATACTTGTCCAGTAACTGAACCTGTTAGTGTTAAACTACCACCACCTTGTTTTGAAATACTATTTTCATCAATCTTAACAAACTCACCACTTGCAGGATCACCTGCACCTATAAACACATCTGCTGTTTTTAAATGTGTAAAGCCTGTGCCATTTGTAGATATAGTTAAGTTTTGATTTGAAGTTGTTTGGTCAATAGTTGATGCTGTAAACTCTAAATCACCAACGTGTAAGTCTGGTGCTTCTAATGTTCCACGAATGTTTACTGTTCCGTTGTTTGCACTTGGACCTAGATTGATTGTTGTATCTTGTAAAGTTGATGTATTGTTTGTTGATAATAGTGTTAAGTCTCCGCCTGCTTCTACACTTAGATTGTTTGTAGAACTTATTTTGATAACACCACTATCGTCTTCTAATACTTTCTGATTGTTGATGAATAATGATCCTGGTCCTAAATATAAATCTCTAAATCTTTTTGTGGTAGATCCCAAGTCGTGTGTATCATCTGTTTCTGGGACGAGATGACCTGCTATGTTTGTAGTTGATGCTTTTAGATTACCGTTCAAGTCTACTGTAATAGTATCTGATAATACAAAATCAATATCATCTGCGTTTGCACTTATCGATATATCATTACCTGATGAACGTAGTTTTCTTACAGTTAAAATATTGTTTTCTAAACTTTTAACTACTTCTACACCTAGTGGGGCTGGTTGTGATACAGTTGTGGCTAAGTCTGTAGCATTAACGCTTACATTGATAGCACTTGGTGTCCCAACTGTAACGTTGTTATCTGTTTCTGCAACTGTTACATTGAACACTGTTTCTGATACTGTAACTGTTGTCATTATCGTGTTACCTGAGGTGTTACAGTAGCGGTGCCTTCTAACAATCTAGTTACTGAAGCATCTGATTGTGTCCATTCAATATCATACACAAAGTCACCAGGTTCCATATTACCAGTGTTTGCGGCAGTAATGGTTGCAATAAATTGTCCATTAGTTGCGTTAGTTATTGAGAAATCAAAGTCTGCTTGTTTTGTCGCTGATTGATGTCTTTTGCGTATTTGTCCCGCAAAAGTGCTTCCAGTTATGTTTACGGCCACGTTTGAACTATCTTTGATTGTAATATTTCTTTGAAACGTTGCCCCTTGTTCTACTGTAATATCTAGTTTTCCTGACATACGGGACTCCTTAATATATTATCATTTCGTATACTTTTACTGCCATATAGACAGCACCAGTCAAGTATGCTATTGCTAATAGACCATTGACTAGTTTGTAAAATCTTACTTTTTGTGCTACAAGGTCATTCTGTGTAGGTAGTTTCATTTTTTTCTCCTTATTTGTTATATATGTATTTATGCTAGGTGTTTTTTAGTTAAATACGAATGGATACCTGATAATCCTGGTGTCCTCTTTCACAAAGTCGGTCTAGCAGTTTTGTTTTGTTCCTTACTGTTAGACCTTTGTGTTTTTTGGGGGATCTTTCGTGTTACTTATCGATGACATAAAATGGCTAGATATAAACTGGTCTGATGACCCTTGTGATGATTGCACTCATTGGATAGGTCATATATAAAGGTCTTTTACAAGACCTAACATTTCGTTTCCTTATTCGCTATCGCTCATTTAGAAACTCAATGTTTGATTCAAAACACCTAATACTTGTTTGGATATAATAAAACATAATGGAGTAATAATGTATCGTTATTACCTAGCCATACGTCACCCTACAAGAGGATGACATAACTCATCATTACCTGAGCCTTTTTAGATGTCATAGTTAAGTTTCTTAAATGCTTATGCACCGACCTTGGCTTACGGACTCACCAACTTAACTACCCAAACTTTTAACTATGCTTTCAGTGACTATGCATAGATGGTCTAAATTATATTAGTAATGGGTGTCACAAGAGATAGATATTTGGTTCAGGATTTGCAACCTGTTCTCGGCTTTCAGAGTGACTATATGTGGGATAGATATTAGTTCTTAAATCGATATTATATTAGTTATATACGTATATTATCAAAAATCATATATCAAGTCAAGTAAAAAGCGAGTCTGCTATACCCGGTTGAAGGAGATATAACAGACTCTATCGATTTAAGAGAAATAACATATGTTTAGACATATATTATAGTGCGAAATGGCTGTAACATTTACACATTATTATTTATCTTAACACGAATCAAACTGCGTGTCAACACCTTTTTTAACGTCCTTTTAATATTTTATCTAATGTTCCGTATGTTATATTATATTTGTTTTTCAAGTCTCGTCTTTTACCGTGATATGCTGGTGTATTCTTGAAATCATCACGTATCTTTTGTCTTGTTTTTTCTGGTATCTCAAATGGTGTGCATTTCCATCTGTCTATGTCAGTGTCATAATCTACTATATCATAATGATTGATGTTTACACATTTTACATTACCACAGTTATTCTTTACACGTGTATGTCTTGTAAGTTTACGTCCTAGTTTTTGTTCTGCTAACCATCTTACAACTATAACCATTCTGTTTTTTACATTTGGATCACGCATCATAGGATAACCCTGAGTATGCAAACCAGCAGTCCAGATATCACAATCGCCTTTCTTTTTTATCTTCTCGTCTAGAGATATCCTCGGTCTCATAGTATATTTTCTCCTTTTGAAACCATTTATTGTGAAACTGCACTGTTTTGTGAGTAACATCTTTATATCTTGTTGGGATATGAAAAGTGGCTTCTTTCTTTCCTTCCCTCAATGCTTGTAATATGTTCTTGAATAAATCACCATACATAAACACCATATAAGCATAGTCTTCTTCATATTTCATTAAACTGATCCAGTTTCTCTAAAACACTTTGCTTCTTGTTGTGTGCAATCTTCTACAAGTTTAGGTATGCAATCTCCATTGATTAAGTGTTTCTTTGATTTGTGAGGATGTATACCTTGATATACACCCCACTGTTTTCCTATACAATCAGCCCAGTTCTTGTAATTACGTAAGCCTTGTGTAGGATATGTGATTAGTCTTTCTTTTGTTTCGCAGTTTGTCATTTCAATAATATAATACTTTCCAGTATGCATATTTTTTGAATCAAACGGCCCTCTTACATCTGTAAGCATCCAATAGTCTGTTAAGTCTGTCATAGTTTTTCTCCTTATTGTTTATGATTCTATAATAGCATAAGTATTTATCTTTGTCAAGAAAAAAATAGACCCAAATCGCAAGAAATGAGCCTATTTTCGATAAGGAGTTAGAATGTCTTACATTGTAACTCTGTTATTTAGCCCTATCCGGGGGATTGGGTAGAGCATACACGGAGTAATGATAAAGCGCCAACTCTTTATCATTATGATTCTATATTAACACATATATGCAACCGCGTCAAGTCTTTTTGCAAGTTTTTTTATATCTTCTTCACCATAATTACCATTTTTACCAAAGTGTATCTCCCAAAAGTTTACTTTTGGCACCATTGGTGTAGTAAGTTGTGTATTTGTAGGTATAAGAGACAAATCAGTGTTGCAATCAACTAATATGATAGCACTACTTCCTGATTTTAGTCTTTGTCGTTGTCGAAGTTTGTCTGCGTATTTGAATCTATCAGGATCTAATACAGTATACTTGTGTTGTCGGGGCACATTTCCTCACTCTCCCGCTTTTTCATAGCGTTCTAGTTTGTCTTTAGCCCAAGTTAGTCCTGCAGGGCCTCCCCATCCTAGATAGGCATAATATGCCTTACCGTATTTTCTACTCCGTCTTTGAATATCATAATCTTTTTTGAATCTTGATAAGAATGCAAATATTTGTGATATCTCTGGCTTGTTGAACTCGCCATTATCTACAATCTTTCTTGCTCTACGTCTACCAACAGGCGTTCCCCATCGTTGTGATGGTGATGCATTGTCATTATATTCTAATGCAGTTCTTGCCGCATCTCTCATCTGTTGTGTAGGTTTGTATGGCATTATTGTTCATCCTTATGAAAACAATCAAACTGTATGTCATAGTATTGATTTTCCCTATGCTTTGACCAGTTTGAGTCACTTACTATTGCTTCGCATTGTTCTTTTGTCATTAAGTTATTATTAACGTATTGATTACCGATGAAAACCCAATCTTTTCCATCGTTACCCCACATACTAATAACTAATAAGAATACTTCCATTATGCTAACCTCTTTTTCTACCCAATCTTATTCTTTCATTTAATAAACTTTGAGGCACATTTTTGCCTTGTCTATATAATCTACTTATTCTTTGTATAACTTCTGCAAGTCTACGTCTTCTTGAACCAGATACACCAGACAAATACTTTTTAGGTAATCCAGATGCTTTGTCTTTTGGAACTCTACGTTTTTTCATTTTCTTCTTTTCCTTGCCGCTCTACGAATATCAGCATCGTGTGATCCGCCTCTGATAAAACTTCTTACTCTACCAAAAGCCCACGCACTCATAGATACTCCTGGTCTTGATCCTGCACCAAGATATGCACCTTGACCTCTACGATATACTTTCGCTAAATCACCATAAGTGTATCGTGTGCTTTTTCTAGCACGTGCTTGTAAGTTTTTCTTTACTGATGCACTTAGTGGTTTCGGTGTTCTTTTCTTTGCCATTAGTTTACTGGTTGCTCACTTTCATCAAATAAGTCTGCACACTCATCTAGTAAGAATGCATACTTTTCTTGTTTTTCTTTTGGTAATTTTCTGAACTCTATCACAAACTCGTGTAGTTCAGATAAATCTATAAATCCCCAATCTTTATATCTATCTAGCATAAAGTCACATCGCATTAACTGATAACTTGTTTTTGTATTTGCTTTTGGTTGTAACATATCCCGTTAACTCGCTATTACTGTGCTATCTGAAAAATATCGCCAGTCTGAACCATCGTAAAATATAGGAACATTTGGTCTTGATCCATCTGTGATTAATGCGATACCGCCTTTTGCAACTAATCCTGCACTATCTAAAGTATCTGCTGTTGATTTTGTAATATTACCTATCTTAAAGCCTGCTGTATCGGCTATGCTCATAACTGCATTTACAGTTACCGTATCTGTATTAGCATCTCCAAGCGTAGTATTACCATTTATAGAAACATTATTACCTATTTGAAATCCGTTAGTTGATTGTGAAGATAAGTTAGTAAAAGTAAACTCTCCGCTTGGATCATATGCTATATTAAGATTATTTAATCCTGCGGCATCTACTTTTAGATAATCTTTCATAGTGTTTGTAGTTGTAGGTGTAATCTTGAATATCATATTACCACCACGATTGCTTGAACTTTGTGTTTCTGATGTTTGAAAACTTATTTGTGCAGTTGTATCTATATCACCATTACCTGTTCCAAAACGTGGAGAACCTGCAACTACCATAGTTCTTATATCAGCCCCTACTGCTGTAGGTGACGCTTCTGTTCCGCCGTGAATAACACCTGCTATTGTAGGGTTATGAATATTAAATGGTTTATCATCTGCGTCTGCCAAGTTATCACCAAACTCCTCAAGATTAATCATAGCCCATTTGACTTTATCTTCTGGTGATATTACTTTTACTCCTGTTACAGGAAAGTTTGAATTGTTTCTGTAGTCCCAGTTTCCTATTCTAATATCTGTATCAACAGTTACACCTTCTTGTAAGTTAAGTGTGCTTTCACCTTCTACTGCTGAAATAGCCCTTGCAGTAGTATGAAATAAGTTACTTGAACCTTCTGCAACATTATCTGTTGTTACATCGACTGCGGCAAAGGCAGAACCTGTATTAACTAATAACTTGCCTGCACCGTGTGTTCCAGTTACATCTGATAAGTCAAATAAACTATTGTTTGCTAGATTATCTTCTGTAGCCGCTATAGTAAGTGTATTAGCCGCATCATCATAAGTTAGTGTTATGTTCGAGCCGGCGGTTAATAATGCATTTACTCTATCATCTACTCGCTCATTTGTATGATACAAGTTAGTTGAGCCTTCAGTGATATTATCTGTATTGAAAGCGGCAAAATCTGTTGTTGGTGTAAGAATACTCATATTAATGATCCGTATCGTCTTTGTTGTTTGTTATAACTGTTTTGTTATTGTTCCAATAAACATTGTCATCATACTCTCTCATATTTAGTGCAATCCTATGATCCGGTTTGAGAACGGTCGATAAGATACGATACTTCTTGTCTGTTTGTCCTAAAGTAGTGTTTGTGAACTTAACAACATCACCTACTGATAATGCTAACATACCTGCATCTACTTCTACTTCTAATACACCTGACTGTCTAGACTGATTAAGTTCTTCTGTAAGTATTCTATCAACCATTGCTTTGTTTGTAGTATGAGGTAGTTCTATATCTCTTTGTAATACAACGTTGTTATCCGCAGTTAAGTTTGTTGTATTACCAAACTTTGCATCATCAACTCTTGTTATGTTTTCTTGATAGTTAAAATCACTTGTTTCATCAGGAAACTTTGCACGTATTCTGTTTAGTAATGTCTTTTTATTTGCTTGTAAAAACTCAATATTACCTACAATGTTATCATCATTGATAGTAATATCTTGTGTTGTTTCAGGCTTATCAAGTAATAGTTTATAAGTATCACCTGTGATTAGACCACCTCTACACGTTGTTAACAATGCTTCAAGATTATCTAATACAGATTCATCTGTATCTAAAAATGCGTGACACTCATAACGTGTTGTTTGTGTAGTATCATCGTGTGCTGTATCAACATTTTCTGCACAATAAGTTTCAGCAGTTTTAAATGTTTTACCTGCGTCAGTATCTAATAAGTTTACTGGTATGTTCTTTCCATATGTAGGATGTATCAAAAAATCGTGTATAATACGTGCAGGGTTAGTTGAATAAGTTAGTGTTGTAGTTGTATCTGATCCTATTTGTGGCACTTTCTTACCTTTGATTTCATATGTAATCGTTGGCAAACCACCTGCAAACTTATCATCATCCCATTTGAGAACGTGATAACAATATGCTACACCAAGTCCTTTTCTGTTATCATCTGCACTTGCTGTAGTTCTAAATGTAGAATTTTGTGGTCTTGAATCATCTTGTCCACTTATCAACTGTGTTGATGCACTAATGGCAGAGGTTTGTGATCCATCAAAAAACTTTGTTCCTACAAGACTTGAATAGTCTGTAGATCCTGCAGAATAATCAAACGTTTGACCATTATCACTTGATGTTGCTACAAGTTCATCATTATAAAAAATCTTTTGTATACCTTCTATAGGCCCTTCTGATAACGTTTCTACTAAATGCAGATAATCATTATTACCTGATCCATTGTTACCTATAAATGTTCTGTGTCCTGCTATACGTCTTTGACCATAAACAACAGGTATGCTTTCTGATGTTCCTGCACTTGTAAGTAAAACACCAGTGATACCTTTTTTCTGTTTTTGTTGTTTACTTCTTTTTAAGGCTTTTGTAGCAAGTGCAACAGTTCCAATAACTAACACTGCACCAACAATAGTAGCAACTGCTCCTGCAAATCCTAATGCTGTTCCTATTGCTGTAGCCGTTGCAAGTGCGGCTCCTATAAATGATACCATTATACTTTCCTATATTGCTTCCAACCTGGCTTCAAGTCTGCGATATTTTTCAATCTTATTTCTTTTGATAATGCGTCTCCACATATCAAAGTATTTCTTGAAACTACAGGCATCCATAAATCATACTTGTCATTGTTCATAGGTAAACAAATAATATCACCTGTTTCTACTGTGTTTCTGTTTACTTCTTCATATCCTAAATCTGTTATTTGTTGTAATACATCTATACCTTGTGCTACTCTGTTTGCACCTCTTCGGTCAGAATATGTTTTGAATAGTTTAGCATAGTTGTCTGGGTCTTTCCAGTCTGCCCATATCTTTAAAAAATCATACATCAACCAATGACAATCACTTACACCCCAAGTGAAAGGTTGATGTAGTTTATTTTGTGCCCATTTGTCTAATACTGTTATGCTCTGCCCCATTTTACATCCTTTTGTGTGTCAGTTACTTTTGCAAAAAATGTATCACCTGTATGAATAACTTGTTGCTCTGTGTCGTTTGTATGACGACCTGCTTGTGCTTCAAAGTCTGCCCAATGTGAACTTGCACTAACTGATAGTGTTGCTGTTTTTGATTGAAAGTCTTCCAATACTCTTGGTTGATCCAATCTACCATCGAATACTAAAACAGGATCACCAACAATATTATATTGATTATCAAGTATTGCTCTACGAACTAACACTCGTCTATCAATATAATCAAAGTCAAGAAACAACTTTACATTAGCAGTATCTATACCTGATAAAGTTAAGTTAACTGTTTCAATCTTTATTTCGTTTTCTTCTTGAATATCACTCACACCCAAGACACCTCTTGAACTAAGATAAGTGTCAGAACCATCACCATCATCAAATGCTAAATCTACTGGTGCATCTGTTAAATGAACATCTGATCCACCTATTGATTTGAACTCAATAAGATTAACAATATTGATACTATCTTTTGCTAGTTCTGTGTCTGTTGCTGATACTGTTGTTCTTGGCATTAGATACTCTCTCTAAACTTGATTGTTGATAGTTTGTATAAATCATCCGCTGTTACAGTGTAATCTAAAAAGTCATCTTCTAAAAATGCTCTTACTAAAAAGTAGTCCCTTCTATCTTGTAAGAAGTTATCTGTGTCTAGAAAAAAGTTTGTAGATGCTGTTAACAATGGCGGTTCAATACGTAGTTCTGTTCTACCATATTGGTCTGCCGCTCCTGACTGAACAACTTTGTAAATCTTCTTTTGACCTTGAATAGTAAAGTGTGTGCCTGCAGGTATAGTAGTAGTTGCTGAATCTTGAAAGCCATCTACAACTACTTCATTTGATCCTACTCCAGCATTTGCTATAAGCACTGGTCTTCTTGACATAATGATACCTGGATCTGCACTTTCGGCACCTAAATGTTTGATTGCATTTGAAGGTATATAAAGTTGTATCTCATTTGTTGCACCTTTGTATTTGTCAAACAAATTGATTATTTCTTCTGCTTCTGTTTGTGTCATCAAAGGATATTCAAACTCAAATGTAAATCTATGTGCACCTGTGCCTACTGTTTTAGTTTTAAGACTTCTTGATTGTGTTTTTAGAACAGGTCTTTCTACACCTACTCTTACACTTGCAGGGTTAAGTGTTGGCTTCCAGTTACGAGTTGTAAAGTCAGTATCTAAAACAAAGTCTGTATTAGGATTGACTGCTGATGCTGTTAGACCTTCACCAAATGCAAATGCTTCTGAATAAAAGTTATCTGGCAGATTTGAACCTGCATCAAACTCTTGTGTAGCATCTGTAATATCTACTGTTGCTCTTTTACCTACACCATTTGCCGCCGCTGTATTGGCTCTGTAATATACTCTTGCATTTCTAAACGTTGATGGTTCACTAACACTTGAGTTACGAATAAATGTCAACTGTGTATAATCTGAACTATCAGGATAGTTATATCCACCTGGACAACTTACGCCTGCCGCATCATCTCTTGCAGTAGGTGTGATTGCTGTTACTTTACCACCTGAGATAGTTACAGAGAATAAGCCTTTGTCTTTTGCAAAGTCTCTAACATCTGCTGAACCTTCACCAAATGTATTTGCTACATAACTTGTGTCTGAACCGTGTGGGTTCTGTGTAGTGTGAAAAGTTTCATCATTATATATAAGTCCTGGTGCAGTATCTTTTCCTACAGTTGTATTTACTGTTGCGTTTGCTGTATCAATCGCTGTTACTTGACCACTACTGTTCAAAGTTAATCGTCTTGCAAAGTCATCTTTTTCTACAGTAAAGTCTGCTCCTAAGAAGCCTCTTGTTCTAAATGAACTTGCTGATGTTCCATCTAGTCCAAAGTTTTTAGTATCGTGATATATTGTTTCTACTTGTCTTGCAACCCTTGAGTTAGTTATTGAAACTGTTCCTGTTGCTTGTGCATTCTTAATAGTTGGGTTATTGTTTGAACGTGTTGTAATATTTTTACCACCATATATTGATTGATAAAATCTTCCGTCTGCTGTAGGTAATGTGCAAGTAATAGATTGTGAACTATCATATCCTGCACCTTCTGTTGCTACTGTTGCCGATGCTAATGAGAAAGGCCCTTGAAAGCCTGTTATACCTACTGTTGCACCACTATCATCTGTAACGTTTGCAGTAGAGTTACCTGTTACACCTACACCTATAGTTCTTACTACAGGACAAGCACGTGCAAAGTCTAGTGTCCAGTTACACAATCTATGAAACGCAACATCAAATGTTTTTGTGGCACCTGTTGCACTTTCACTTGTTGAGTTATAAGTTACTTTGAACTGAAAGAAAGGACAACCCCATCCTTGTAACTGAAATGATCCATTTTTCTTAATCTGTATTTTGTTTGAAGTTAGATTTAGTTTTAGTGCAATACTATCACTTGGTAAAGCACCTCCATATGGTTGCCAACATTGTTTCAATACACCTTCGTGAAATGTAAGTTCTCCACCGTCTGATGTTGTTGAACCTGCAGTTGTGCCATCTTCTATTACTTCTAATCCTGTTAAATCAAAATCACTTGGTAGAAAAGAACTATCTGTTGCTTGTAAATCTGCTATAGCAACATCTGTATAACTTGTAGGTGCAGACCATTTAACTGGTTGATCCGCAAAGTGAGGAAACACTAATCCAAATGCAGGAGTAACATCTGATCCTCCTCCAGACATATTGTTACTTTGTCCTGAGAACCCTACACCTGATGCTATGTGTGTTACTGCACATTTTGTTGATGCAACAGATGATGAACCAGATATTACATTTGTATTTGAATGAAATGTAATAGTTCCTGTGTATCCACCTGCTGTTGCACCAAAAGTGCTTTTACTTGTTAGTTCTGCTTCACTTGGTGTTAAAAAATCTAACATATCAACATCTTGTTTATTAGAACTTGCTGATGTTCCTGCTTTACCATCTTTATCTGCTCTGATATGTGTATCACCTGGTGTTGATAGTCCCATAGGATAATGTAAGTTCATTGCTAATACTGAACCACTTGTATCTGTTCCTTTACCACCATCTACTTCAAATGAGAAGCCTATAACATCGTCACTGTCAATACCTGAGTTTGCTGTATTAACATCTACAAAGTCTACAGAACTGTCGTTTGTAAAATCTGCATATGATATAAAACTTGATGTTGCTAGTGCGGCAGATATTTGTGCTGTGATATCTGTTGCTATTACACCTGCTGTATCGTTAGGTGCATTACAGTTTACATTTGTTGGTGCATTAACATAATGATGTCCTGCACTTGTTAAACTTACTGCACTTGCACCATTACCTGGATCTTCTAATATCTTGTAAAGTCCTGGTGTGTTTTTCCAGAAGTCTTGTTGTGACATTGTATATCCATTGTTCTCGTAAGTATCTTTAATTGCTTTTGGTATAAAGCCTGTAGAGAAGTTTAAGAAACTATCAAGATAGTCTTCTATTTTTTCTGCCATCTGATGTTTTGTTAAACTTGCTGGATTTTGTTGTGATGATGCAATGATCCCTGCATCTTCTAATGCGTTTGCTAAACTTTCAAATGTTGTTAAGAAAGGAAACTTTCTTATAATAGCATTTGCACTATTACTAGATGCCGCATATAATGTTGGATATCCATTCTTAAGTGTTTCATCCATTAATGTTGATGCTGTTGCATTTTGAAATAAGTTTGATGCGGCTGTGGCTAATAATGCTACCATTCTTTACTCCTTTATCCTAACGGTCCCGCTGTTGCTCTACGATTAAATGCTTCTTGAACAACGCCAGTTATAACTCGTTTGTTTTGTATTAAGAACTCTGTTCCTGTTTGTGTATCAATAGCATTGATAGTAAAGTTTACATTTACTTGGTCACCAGAACCAGAACCTCTTATTGTTTCATTTGATAATACTTGTCCAGAACGTCCAGGCATAAACAGTTCAGGGCCTTTTTCCCCTACAATGATTGGCTTACGTCCTGAAGGGACATTACCACCATTTGCAAACAGTCCACCTAATAACATACCTGCTCCTGCAAGTAGACCAAATCCACCTAATGATGCACCTCCACCAAGTAGACCTAATAAACTTCCTATACCACCACCAGCACCACCGCCTCCGGCAAATGATCCTGCTATAGCACTTGATATGTTTTTAAGTAAAGGCTTGACTAAAAACTCTTGTGTTAATGTATTTACTATTGTCTTAACTACTGATAGAGCGATATCTTGTAGACCTTCGAACCCATCTTTTAGTCCTAAGAATACATCTGTTAATGTATTTGATATACTTCCAGATAGTCCATTTAGTCTTTCTTCTAAAATATCGGCAGTGGTTTTTGTTGTTTTTTCTATTTCTTTATTTGATTCTTTTGTTGCTTCTTTTACTTTTTCTGTTTTCTTTTCAACAATACCTAGAATACGTTCTATTCTTTCTAATGCTTCTGAATATTCAGCACCAGTAATTTCACCCATTCTAAACATTCTGTTTAGGTCATCTTGTGCCCTGATAGCAAAGTTTGTTTGTTCAACATTTGCTCTTGCACCTACAAGTGTATCATTTAAGAACTTTGCATATCCTTCTAGTTTTTTTGCGGCGGTGTCTGCCGCATTTCCACCTTCTTTAACTGCTGTAGTGGCATTGTTTTGTGCAAATGTAAAATCTTCTAAAACACCTGATGCTTCAATATATTCTTCTTCTAAAGTTTTTATTGATTGTTGTTCTGCACGATTGGCGATAACTTTATCTTCAATAGCACCTATAACAACATCATATGCACCTTTTACTTCATTCAATAAAACTTCTGCTTGTTCTATTGTCATATCTTTTAGTTCTACTAAGGCTGGCAATGCTGTTCCAGTAACAAAAGCGGCCGCTGTTCCATATGTATCTTTGATAGCATCTCCTACTTGCCCTATTCTATCTACATCAAATATATCTGATGTGTCTATCAAGGATATACCTGAATCTTCAAATCCTTTTTTGAAACTCTCTGAAAATGAAAAGCCTGTTTTCTCACCTACTTTTTCAAATGCTTTTGTAAACTCAAAGTCTGCTAACAGACCCATTGCTTCAAATATGTTTGAAAACTTTTTGATTAATGATTGACCAAAATCTTCTGCAACAGTTGTAACACCTTTGAATGCACCTATAAAGAAGTTAGGTAACTGTTGAACAATGTTTTTAATTTGTGTGAAACTTGCTATAACTGTATTGACTACAAAGTTGAATCCATCAACAAAGCCTTGTCCTACCCTTCTCATTGCTTCTGCAACAGGTGATGAACTTTCTGCAATAAAACTTCTTACACTTGTGATAGCATTGAATACAAGTTCTCTGACAAATGTAAATGCATCATTGAACCCAGACATTATTCTGTTGCCTACATCGACAACAACTCCTGGTATTGCTACAATAATATTCTTAACATTTTCGATAGCACTGTTTACTACTTCACTCACAAAACTAAAAGCAGATCCAAATGCATCTCCTATGATGCCTCCTAATGCTTTTACTACTTCACCTA